>Ga0116231_10005228_pt1 | contig 25664 bp, 20 predicted proteins | sample S1TSphgellanicum_2_FD_89695 | JGI IMG/M metagenome (GOLD analysis project Ga0116231, IMG submission 89695) | Host-associated microbial communities from peat moss isolated from Minnesota, USA - S1T2_Fd - Sphagnum magellanicum MG | ecosystem: Host-associated > Plants > Peat moss > Unclassified... | reverse complement strand
TTTAACTTATCAGAGCGGTCTTTTGAGCCGTACTTGCATGGCATCAGAGGCCAGTAAGCTCAATGATCAGAATGCAGAAGCTCGAAGCACTTATGGAAGCAGTTGAAGGAGCTTATTTCGTGCAACTGGACCAGGTGGCTTCGGGCCAGGCCGGTTGAGCTAAGCAGCGCGGCGACTGTCCGGCGTGGCACGAATTTATTGACATTTCAGCGGCCAGGGTCTGTATTTTTTGACCATTTCTATAGACGGGTCAAATAATATCCTGAAATTTTCTGCCGGCAGAATATTTATTTATTTTTTGCCGAAAGCAAATGTCGGTACGGTAGAACAATCGCCAATAGTCGTAATATAACATATAATAACCATCAATAGCCACCAATGGCTTATAATGGAATAACCACAAATAGCCATTAATAGAATAGCCACCAATAGCCATTAATATAATAGCAACCAATAGCCATTAATACAACAACCATTAATAACCACCAATATCCATTACCAAAATATCCACCAATAGCCATTAATATAATAACCATTAATAACCACCAATATCCACTAACAAAATATCCACCAATAGCCATTAATGTAATAGTCACCAATAGTCATTAATATAATAACCATTAATAGAATAACCATTAATAGAATAGCCACCAATAGCCATTAATACAATAACAACCAATAGCCACTAATATAATAACTTTTAATAATCATTAATATAATAGCCACCAATAGCCATTAGTAGAGTAACAATTAATATCCATTAATATATAATTATTAATAGTCATTAATATAATAGCCACCAATAGCCATTAATATATAACTATTAATATTCATTAATAGGATAGCCACAAACAACCATTATAAAATAGCCACCAATAGCCATTAGTAGAATAACAACTAATATCCATTAATAGAATAATTATTATTAGCCATAAATAAAATAACCACCAATAGCCATTAATAGAATAATCACTAATAGCCACTAATATAATAGCCATTGATAAGCACCATTATCCACCAACAGAATATTAATCAATAGTAATTAGTAGAAGAACCATCAATAGCCATTAATAAGATAACCACGAATAGCCACTAATGGTCAATAATAGAATAGCCTCCAATAAAATAACTATCGATAGTAATTAATATAATAACCACTAATAACCATTAATAGCCTTTAATAGAATAGGTACCAATAGTTATTAATAACCACCAATAGCCCCAATAAAAGAACAACTAATAGCCATATATTATAATTGTTTAAAATTATTAAAAATAATGTAAGGTGAAATAATCTATAATAGACAAAAGTAATTTAATGTGAAATAGCCTTCAATAGCCAAAAGTAACTAATAATAGCCTCACATAATGAAAAACAACCTAAGATGAAATAATTTAGAATAGTCAAAAATAACTTATAATAGTTGCAAGTATTTAAAGTGAAATAATCTACAATAACCAAAAATAATATAGAATAGCCAAAAAAAACTTACAATAGCCAAAAATAGCTTAAGGTAAAATGAGCTAAAATAATTAAACGTAATTTAAAATAACCAAAAGTAACATAAGGTGAAATAGCCAAAAATAGCCAAAAATAATTTTAAATAGCCATAAATAATTATAAATAATGTAGGGTGAGATAATTTAAATTAATGAAAAATAGTCATATAATAATTGAAAATAGCTTAACATAGGTAGTATTATTACATTAACACAAATATTATCCATTTATTAAACATTTTTTCCAAAAGAATGGTCATTGAAATGTTATTGAATAATGATATTCAACTTTTTTTTTATTCAAATGATTTTACACATAAAAAGGAAATGAATGTAACTATGTACATTATTGAAATTTTTTAAAAAATAAAATTGATCATTTTATTTGAACAAAATTTCAATAAAATATGAATTTTCAAAGTTTATGTTTTTATAATGTTTAAAATGAAGTATTTAATAAATAGAATGTAATGTAACATATTATCACAACAAGTGGATTGGTTTGATGGTAAGGGTGTGTGCCTCCATTCTAAAGGTGAAAGGATTAAACTTCATGAATGATGTTGTGTTTGGTCAACAATGGTAAATTGACTGAATATTTTTTTATTTAATTTCCTAGAATAGGTGTTTAGGTTGATTATGTGGCCTACTTACATAGGTTAGGTTTTTAACCTAGCCTAGGTAGTGACACGTGTCAATAAATCATAACTAAAAAATCATGAAATTATCAATAATATTATATATTAAATATTTTAATTTTAATTGATTTCCATGTTGGTTAATTAATTAATTAGCATGTGAATGGCTTGATAAATTTGTATTTCATTTGACAATAACCTTATTTCACTAAGTAATAGTGAAACAATTCATTGTCCATAACAACTGGTCCTAATTCACTAAGGGGTTAAAGAATTTCACCAAGTAAAAATGTCCAAATTCACTCAAAATCTAGTGAAACCCAAAATGAATTAAGACACATTTTGTTAAAGTGTAAGCATGAGAGGTCTAGGTTTCTTGCTGACTGACATTATTTTTTTTTCTTAACCATACACATGGTGTTATTATCAACAATTAGGAATGTGAAAAAATGTTATAAAATAAAACAAAAGAGTTAATTTCAAATTTAAAAAACTAGTTTAAACAAAAACAAACACAATAATGAAAACTAGTATAGTCATGTCATTATGACCACCATCATGAATGGTAATGATAATCTACCATTACTCCCCACTAACTAATCATTTATGAAATTATGGATCAATTTTTCAATGATCCATTTCCTATGTTCCATATAAAAATGTGCATGATGGGTGAAGTGAAGATGGATTTACAAGGTGATGGGTGGTTGTTGGAAAAAAAAATTCTTTTTTTGAATAACATGAAAAGGGCACCCATAGCTAAATCCATATCTATTCCCATTGAGTTATTTATACTATCATGGTTTGGTTTGTGCAAATCAATATGAATAAGATAATCAAAATAGACTATGAATATCAATATTTATTTTTAAAATTCATCAAAAATCCTTCATGATGCCACATATTAAATTTTGATGAATGGATGAAAATGGTGTCAACATGACATTATCGTTATAATCATAGAGGAATAGCATAGTAGTTGAAAAAAAATATTACAACAAAATTGCAATGAGTTGAATTAGAGTGTGATTGTTTATATGGTGAGTTGCATATCTTGCAACTCATGCAACTTGTTTGATAACTTTCATGGGTGTAAAAATAAAATGAGTTGCAACTGGTCATTGCAACTCATTTTGTGAGTTGCAAAACACCCATTTTTTTCATAATGAAAAAACAAGATATTATTTCAAAAAATAAAGGAGGCATATATGTAGATATGCAATTTAATACATGCCTAAAGTTCAAGTTGATCAATTTAATCTATGAACATGTGAGGTAATGGGTGAAGAAAAACCAATTAAAGTAATGGCCACGAGAAATCATCTAGAACAATAGTCAAGAGTGAAATTAGCTGGATCAAAGATCACCAATCATCACAAGACAACTCATTGCCATCTCAACACACTTAGAGCAAAGGACTCTGTTTCTTGGTGAAGAGGCAGTTACTCATGCTTAGAGATATGCATTTGTGCTGAAAATATGTAGTTAATCCTAGTAGGAACTAAAGTAGGAACCCATGTTCTCATCAAGAAAAGGACAGATGTCACTTTATGGTGAGTCATAGTTTGATGTACAACTTTGCAATTGGTCAATGCTTGGGCAATGTTTACCAGGTAAAGTTGGTGAAATAACTGCGAGCACATTTAGGTAAGCAAACATAATGGAAAGCTAATGTGATCACATGATCAGCCTAATGGAAAGATATCCTTAAGTACAGGTACACATGTAGGATTCGTACTATAACATTTTCGTGAATTGGAGACGTAAAAAGAGTTACAGGAGGAAACGTGCAATTTGGAGCCGCTGGTGTTGCTGGCACATTACAAATAGATTGTGAGCAGATATATACAACAGCATGTTCAATTTATGACATAGGGGATGAAATGTTTAGCATGCACATGCTACACTAGTGCTGACAATATAAATTAATGTTTCTAGGACTGAGGAGTTGTGGAAGACATTTGTAGTTGTAATTGAAAGTAATAGTAATCTATTTATTGACAAGAAGTAACAAACTGACAGTATACATTCACATTCAGTTCCATAACATCTTCTAAGAATCGGGCCGCACTCTAAAATTCCGGTATGAATTCCACTGGCAGTACAAGAAGTAAGTACATAGAATAGTATCGTATAGCGAGTAACAATCTAGTAGCACATTTCAATAACGCAAGCTTCAGGATTGCAAAAAAAACAAACGTATGTGAACATAGCGCATGTGTCCCATGCATGCATGGAACCAGCCAGAAGCAAATCCATTGTAAAATACCCTCATGCCTGATCAAGAGTAATTAGTGCAGAGGTTGCCGTGCAGGAGCTGGTTTAAAATTGTGTTTCACGACTTCCAGAACGTCCAGCTGCTGGACTGTCGACGGTGGGGTGTCGCCTTGGGCAGACCGACTGAATTAGGAGGACCAGCTGCATGGGCACGCAGATCAACAGGGGCTGCGGCCTCTTGTTTTTTGACTTGCCTTGGAACCTTCACGACATCGAACTTGCCTTGCACTTCGGAGACAGTGATGTGCATGTTGTCTATACATTCGTCGGAGTCCACAATGATCGGTTTTCCGGTAGCATCAACACCCAAGCAAAATTCTTGGTAAGTCCCATTAGGATCAACAGAGATTTCGTACACCCCGTCCTTGACCACTGTCCCGATCTCCCTGTGTACACCATTGAAGCCCACTTTCACTTTCATCGCCTTGCTCGTGTGGTTGACAATCTCTGTAGAAACCATATTGTCTGTAGACTGTGACACACGTCCCAGCTGATCAGCTGTTTGTAGCTGCTGCAAGCAGAAAAAGAAACGAAAGCATCGACCAGAGCTGTTTTTCAGTGTCGAACACGATCCGATGCCTCAAGTTCTCAAGTTTCTCAATTAGTGAGCATGCCTTCATGTACTCAGAGTTCGGATTCAAACCAAGTATTCAAACCAAGATTCACTACGCTTAATGAGTTCACGAGGAGCTCGTAAAATACTTGGCTTGAATTCTGCTCAGTCAGAATTTGTATCTACATCAGTCTGCAAGCAGTTAGCTCTTGAATGAACCTAGATATCATAGAAAGCGAGATTACAGTAAAAATGAATTGAGCTTATATATACCTTTTTATCGAATTTTGTTTTCAGCGAGTCCAGAAACCAGATTTCTGAATAAGGTGGCGTCGGAACCGGAGGCTTGTCTTCTCCAGATACCTAGCTAGGAATCAGATAATCCAGTATCACGAGCTGTAGCAGCTAGACGTGAACTTGTGGACGTCACGATCGATCGACGACTTGACAGTTGCACGCAATTTCAATCCGGAGAAACTAGATTTCAATATCCCTCCGCGATCAGATGTCTAGTCTGGAATTACAGTTCGCTGATTCAAGAATACTGGAACCAAGAATACTAGATGTGCTAGCTAGTGATTGTAGTGCATCGACTGCTTGTGCGAATTCTGTATCTTCAATCTACAGCTGCAGGACTCCACTAGCTGTGTCATCTAATTATATACAGGATTGCCTATCGATCCTTCATGCTAAAATTTTCCTCCAAGGAAACTGCCTAATACTTCCATGACAAGTTTTAACCGACTGATCGAGAGCATTCCAACTCGATGATCTGATCTTTCGCTGCAATCACAACGAATCGACAGATTATTACTCATTAGATCAGTCGGTTCAGAATACTACTGGCTTGGAGCATCCACGCAAATGCAAAAACCTGCACAAGGAGAATTGTTCGTCGGCCATGACTTCTGTGCTGCAGATGCCTTTACTATGAAACCAACATTTATGTATGACAACGTTCTCAGTATCCAGCTTCCTGAGACCTGCAGCTCTTCAAGACTTTTTGTGCAATCTTGTAAAGTTCTGAGTTGCAGCTACTTAACACAAGTCTATGCAGGTTCGTAAAGCACTGTAAAACTTTCCCCTGTACATTTTCAGGAACCTTCGTGAGCAGAATCTCCGCTTGTGACACCTATCCTCGGTTTCAGGCGTCTTCTCCTTTTGTAAACTACATAAAAGTGGGTTTCAAATTTTTTAAGTGCTTTGCCTGGGGGAAGGCACTTTCCTGGATTTTGGGGCCTGCCCTTGGGTGGACCCTCAAATGCAGGGATGGCCTTAGAGCCTCTCCAACGGTGCTCAGTATGCGACCCTGCAAAAATATTTTTCACATCCAAGTTTAGTTATTTTATTGTATTGTTTTCCAACCCCACCCATAAAACTGAAACTGGAACAACAAATAGGTGAGGGACTACTAATAGCAAACCACCTGGACCAATACTTATGATGGGGCAATCAGAAACACTGAGCAGCAGTCAGATCATATTTATTACACCCTTTTATGCAGGTGCATAGCAATTCTGCACCTTTTACCAGCCACTGCACAATATACAATTATGCTGAGCCAAAACCATCTTCCTAAGCCAAACTGGCATATTTTGAGTTTTCTTCATCGAATTTTAATGTGAAGGATCACATACTGAGCACCGCTGGAGATCGTTCAATTATATGGAAAGCAAGGTCGATTTTTTTCTTTGGATTTTGGGTACCTTCACTAGCCCTAAGATTGACAGTTTAGGGGCTACTCTCTCAAAGTAATTTCCACCTATCAGAAGTTATCCACCATCTTGCCAAGATAACTTTCAACCGGTGGAAGTTATCTGCCAGCTTGTCCATCTTCTAAATTTATTTTTTTAGTGAAAAAAATCTGCTGTAATTTATGTAAAGGAAAGTTCTGGATATAGTGCCTTCCAAAAATTTTGGCCCCTCCTCTTGGCCTTCGGATGGGACCTCCAGCCCCATATCCAGAACATTCTCCTATACATGGATGCTTTGAATATATCAGAATCTGTACCACTTTTCAAGCACGGCTCTAGTGACCACTGGTCAATTAGGAAGCTTACTGGGCTTGAACAGAAAAGAGACGTCTGGGAGATTGTCACATGAATTTTCTCATTGGTCAATTTTCACACACACAGCTCTTGATCAAGTTTTTTTCAGGGTGAATTTTTGCTGATTCTCAGTAGCAAGTATAATATAAATAGTACATACAATAAGTTGGGCCATGAAATTGTACAAAAACTGGAGCTTCCAACCATCCCGGCCTGGGGTTGTTGTGTGATTGCTCTTTGTGCCCCAGGCCCTGGTGGGTGTTCGCAGTTGGTTCTGGTCTGGCTGTTGCTCTCTTATTTCTTAGCAATAGGTATTTTCCTGTTTGCTCTCAATAAAGAAAGCACCAAAAAGGTGAAAGGAGAGTGAAGGAGCACGTAGTCGGTACAACTTTGATTGCACTAGGTTGAAATATTGGTGTTTAAGATTCCCTCGTGAAACTACACCTCTTTGAAAATTTGCAACCCATCTGTTGTCTACAGATTTGAAGCCACTCAGAAGATGCTTGTGAATTTCTATGTTGTAGCCAAACACCCTTTGGGATTATGGTGTAGTCGGCTTTTGGTTGCTACAGAGTATTTCGCCAGCTCTCACAGTAAGTAAATTATTTGTAAAAATATTGAAATTCTCAACGAAAAGAATTTTTTTAAGAACAAAATTTTGTGATGGAAAATACAGAATATTTTGGAATATTCTATTTTTGGCAAGGAATAGAAATGGGCCATTTCTCTTATGGTAAGAAATTTTCCTTTGTAACTACTAACCAGAGAAATGTCCTTTTACATATGATATTCATTACTTCCCTGTAAAGACTTGCTCCCAAAAAATTTAGTATAATGGGAGAGTATATTACCCAGCACATTTTTCCCTCTGCTGTTTCAGAGATGGAATGCTTGTTCTAGCTGGCATTCTGTTTTTCAAAACACCCCGATTTTATTTTATTTTACTCCATAGTATGGGGGAAAAGAAGAAAAGTAAATCAGAACAGGCGACTTTTATGCTTGGTAATGGTCATGGCCTCCAGATTTACCCTACACGTAAATGAAAACTTCAGAATTAGGGCTTTTTCCTAAAAACAAGGTAGGTGTTACACATTGAATCCAACAAAAGACAACAAAACAGTGGGTGAAAATGATAGTGCCTGGAACTTAGTATAACAGGAGTACATTTTCTTTAGATAGCTAAATGGGCCCAAAAAGTCTTTACTGGTACAAGTTATAGCATTTGGGCTTATATAATAATTTCACTTTTTTACACAGATGTTACTAACTTGGCTGAGATCATATTTTCACTCATGCAATCAACCAGTAATGAATCCATAGGCTCTTCGGGTTATTGATCCTAAGTTTGACAAATTGCAAAGAAACTCAAAATATGTACTCTTCCACAAACCATGAGTCTGCAACTATCAGCACCTACACTCCAATCAATTATATAATCGACATCCCATTACCATTGGAGGACCCAACACCACTATAGATCAAGTATTTCCACACATTTCTTAGGTTTTGAGATTGCAAAGTCTTTTGCTTATGCATGTTGTGGAGATTGCACCCAGAAAATGGAAACTTGTCAACATTTGATCTGCAACAGAAAGCTAAAGACATGCATAATTCAACAGAGCACTGACTTGCAAATCTTTTGTTTGGACCAGTGTTAGCCAGTTCTTGATTCCAAAAGGAGCTTGTGATCTGGTTCTAACTTTTTCTTTTCTTTTTTATACAAACTCTAGTCTGGTCTTGAGATCGGATCTTTGGACTTTTAAAACCTTTAGTTTTGATCATTTTTAAAAAGCATTTTCAGTCAATCTGGTTTAATACCAAGTCCAGTTCCATGTCCATTACACACAACTAAACAGAAAAGAAATTGTCAATGAGATCTAAATGGGGATTGGAATAGAGCTTCCAGTGCTAAGAATTTTGGGTGTATGCATATTAAAGTGAGTCACTTTTCCATCCTTGCAAATCTACTTGTATTTTGAATGTAAAATAAGTATTAAATATAACAAAAAATATAAAGGTTGACATGAAAACCAACATGACACACCAAGACTCTGTCAATCATCACATCAAATTTGTTTCTTGCATGATTCAGGTTCAAGAGTCATGTTGGAAAACCTAATTGCACAAATCACAAATTGAACACATCAATTTGCTTCACGATCAAATGCAAAATGTTCACCTAATCAATGATAGTGATTTATCACACTTGAAATGTTCAAAGTTCTAAACTACACATTAATCTGATGCATAGTGCCTAAATAACTAGAGTGTGAAGTGCATAGCTTTCATCTTTCTCAAATAGAAGAGATAAGACACAAGCAAGCATGCGAGCGTACAAAGTAAAGAGAGAAGTGCACACTACAAACTTGCAATGCAAATAGCACTCAAGAGTCAAGTGAGAGCTTAAACCTACACATTGTCAACTAATAAAGAAAATCAATATGAAGTCCAAACTCCGAACTCTAATGCTCAAGTGCCATGCCACCTCACCATGATTCTTTTTTAAAAAATAGGAAACAACCAAACAACCACCTTCACAAACACTTGTTCTTTACTGGCTCTTTCATGGAAATTGTCCAGAAAAAATCAAATAACCACCTTTACAAACACTAGTTCTTCCATGAAAACTGTTGGTTCAACCAAAACCAGTGGTGTTACCTAAAGGCATATCATGTGTATTGCAGGATCTTGTTAGGATTCTTTTTTTTGTGTTTTGCTGCATGGTGATGTGACCATCACCTTTTGGCAGTTTGTCCTTGAAGAAGAGAGGCGATGGCGGCCAGCAGTGACTATGGTATTACTTCTTTTCTTCCATTTCTGGTTTGTGGTTGAATGTTGCGTTGGCTGATAAGCTTTGTGAGGATTTGCTGGACAGAGGCATTGCGTGGTGAGAATGCGAGTAGACAGATGGAGATAAGGAGTGAGAGGAAGGATTTAAGCGGGCAGCATTCTTGGCAAAGGAAGCTAAGTATTTTGTGAAAATTAATTTTTGTTCTTGGTTTTTCTGTTCTCAGCAAGATGAAGGCTGTATCCCATATTTACTTTCCATTGCATAGACAGTTTTCTTTGAGTTGTAGAACAGAATAATGTCTGTGATGTTTTGTGTTTTCCTTAACTTGAAATCGGAGGGGGTGGAATGGATGACAGTGTTTACGTTCATAAGTCTTACAAGTCCAATGCGCACAAGTTTGAGAAAATTCCTCTCTGCTGTGGGATAATGGAATAAGGGTCCCTAGGTCTGGAAATTCTTGGTTGATCTGACAAAGGGATTCGTTTGGGTTTCCCTCCTTGTGTGCAAAGGATGATACTCGTCACTGACTTGAGAGGTGAACTGTGAGAGTTCTGATCCATTCTCTCCGGTTTCAGGTTGTTAAGTGTTGAAATAAACAGAATGTGTTTGAGTGAGTGTGTGTGTGTTAATTTCCGGAAGTCTGTTTCCAGGATACTATCAATAAAACTTCTCAATTGTGTGAATAAGTTGTGTGTATGAGAGGTAATGCAAGTGATGTGGTGGTCAAATCTTCTCTACCCACAATTTTCAGTTACATTGGTTCTTTGATTCTGTCCTTTTCCCCCAAAAACCAGAACCAGTGAATCTCCAATCCTAAATACTTCCCAATAACCAATTTTCAATTTCAAAAAGAAATACCCCCCCAACAAACACTGGTCCATTCCCAAACACACAACCTATCAAGTGGAATTGTTGCTCTGTAGCCTCCTATCTCGCCCTAGAATGACAACCTTATCATACTTTAGTTCCTCATTCTGAGGTGGAATCACCAATAACAGCATTCCAAAAAACATTAGAGGGTGTTTTCGAAGGGGAAACAAACTAACAAATCTTTTATTCTGTTATTGTGAAAGAGTATCAATCAATCAATCAATCAAATTTGCTCACTTCCCCATGTCCCATTACCCTCAAATGCTAGCTCTGTCTAGGGCAGAAAGATAACTCTGTCTATCAAGTGCCTAGTGTTGGCCCAATGTAGATAATAGAGCCTGCAACCACAACATTAGCTTTTGCACAGAGCTCTCGATGGCATCCTAACCAATGAGTCCAACTTTGAACCAAGAAAAATTGACACCCAAAATGAGCATGCAAATCAGCAATAATTTAGCTGATATAGCTAACTCAAAATACTGAAACTGTGAATGCTAAGATTACCAGCGAGGTCAATCAGGTGAAGTGACCATTATAAGGATGTTCCACACAGAACTATGTGACGAACAGATTAACAAGCAAACTTATCTCAACTAACCTGTTACAATGCAATAAACTCTCCTAGCTCCACAGGCAAATGAACCTCAGCGGTGCCTTGAAACTTATCAGTTCTATCATTGAAAGAACAATTTTGAGCACATAATCATGAGAGCATTGGGTAAGACAATGCTGAATGGCTATTACAGAATAGCTTTTGTTAGAGGGTATGACACCCAAGGAGCTTCACTACAACAAACTTCAGAGCTTCACATCTCATTTGTTGACCTCAGAAACCTGGAAAAGTCCACAGTAGAGGGCCCCTGGCCCCATGGTGTATTTGAAATATCAATCAACTGTGTTGATGCATCCTGTATAAGGAAGCCTCTCAGCTCAGTTTCCTGCTCCAGTATGTAATAAATCTGACTATTAACGTTGTTCTGTGTGGGTTGCATCAAATCCTATAGAAATCACTGGATACCCTTACATACTATCAAGTTCATAAGGGACTCAGAGTTCTCAGAAATTGACAATCATGGAGTTATTTTGCTAAACTATACACTCATCCTGACAAGTTGGTCATCTGGAAGAACCCTAAAGTTTGTAAGTCTGGTATTAATCTGGGATGGCTTAAACATGGGACACCCAGACCTCTGTTCCCATTCAGAATTATGCAGATGAATAAGGAATGGGATGGGGTTGGAGTTGGGAGGGGGGGTGGGTTTGATTGATGATCCAGAGATGCAACTAAAAGAAAACTTGATAAAGAATTAGCCATAGCGCATTATCAGCCGGAAAGCCTCATTGGAGCGCTCATCTTGATACTCATAACCAAGCCTGTCAGCACACTGGATGAACTCCTGCTCATCCTCCTTCACCACTTGCAAGCCAACCAAAACATTGGCCCCTGTCTCTCCCTGCACACAAAACTCATGATAAGTCAGATACACAAACAAGCAACTATACATGAGGCAAACACCAAAGACATTGCAACTGACAAGTGACATTCAATACCATGTCAGTGCTTTTAATAAAAACATTTGAGTTGGTAAATTACCTGTGAGCGATAATGGAAAAGTGTGATGTTCCAGTGGGGGCTGAAAACCTCTAAAAATTGCATTAGTGCCCCTGGCCTTTCTGGAAACACAAATCTGTAGAGCAGCTCATGCTCAATCTTTGTTTGGCCTCCCATCTGCACCATTGACGAATCCAACCCAGGATTTAGTCTTGCTATGCAACAAAAGCAGGGGAAATAAACAGCTTTTTCTACTATTAGAAACAGCAGCTGGTCAGAATAACTAACCAGGTGACGAAGGTGATCTTTTGCAAGGTCATTGTTTGTCATGTCCATTGTGCGCATCTGAGCAGCTTCCATGCGCTTTTTGAAAGCCAAAAGCTCCTCCTCCTTGTGCAATCCAACACTGCAAACCATCACATGTTTTAGCTTCCCATGGTAGTCCCTCTCCTTACATTATGTATGTACCCCACTCCCCACACCAACCCCCACCCCAATCTTCCTGAGTAACCAGCAGCACAGCTGATCACTATCCAAGCATTGGTTTAGAATGTTTTACCTGTACAAGACAATTGCTTGTTCCTCACTTGTATATCGATACTTGAACTCTGTGACATTTATTGGCCCGACCTGCAACCAGGAGCAAACAAGGCACGCATTATTGATCACAAAATTCAGATCTGATCTGACAAGTAAAATTCTATGGTTGTGCACAAAGTGGTGTTTGCACTTGACCTTGCACAGTGACAGAGGGAAAGAGACTGATGAGTCTGAATTACCATCTCCATGAATCTCTTGAAGGATCCTCTCTCCTCAGGCATGAAAGTTAGAAGCACAGCTTCCTTGCGAGCACCAACATCAGCAAGCTCCGTCACAATGCGCAGACGATCAAAGTTCATGTTAGCACCACTGGCAATGGCAACCACTGCCTCGTCCTTTATACCATAATATTGGCAATAAGCTTTTGCACCAGCAAGAGCCAAAGCCCCAGCAGGCTCCAAAATACTTCTTGTCTCCTCAAACATGTCCTGCATCAAAGACATTGTCAACAAAATGTGAGGATGACCGGAAACATTAACTCGTTAGAATATCCAACCATTGTAGGAAAAAAAATCTTTCATTTTCAGTGAACATGTGTGTGAGCAGAGTAGCCAAGGAAGAGTATCTCTCATAAGAATTGAGAAATCTCCATTCTCACAATCAAGAAAAGTCAAAGCAAGGTTGACACTTCTTCAACAAGCCACAGAGAATTCCAAAGAAGGAAAGACAAATCAGAGAACAAAGGACCAAGAAAAAACCAAAAAAAAAGAAAAAATACAAAAACAGTATGAACAACAGTGCCAGTCTCACACCTCTTCAGGGACCATCAACAGTAGGATAAATGATAGTGACTTCTCTATCAATACTTCCCCACTAACTTAATCAGCTCCCTACAGTGGGTAAAGGCCAGTGAAACACTAACCTGTGTTTCTGCTGCAAATCTGGAAGCAACAGGAAGACTCAGCCATGCTACTGGCTAACAACAAACAACAACACAAGGAGATAACAAAAAACAGGAAGACACAACAGGATAGACAAAACATAGAAAAAAGGACAACAGGGAAGAACAAAGACCAAGGAAGAGTGAAGCATCTGATGCTGCGAATTGCTAACACCTTGATAGCCGCACAAATGGCATCACGGTTGACCAAGACCACACCATCAAGGAGCTCCCGGCACAACTGGAATGTCTCCTCACCTACCACCTTCACTGCCACACCATCCGCAAAGCCCCCAACTTGCTGGAGTGATACACGCCGGCCATGGTGAAGAGACAAGGCCATTGCATTTGCATCTGTAGGCTCCACACCAATGATTTTCACCTGTCCCTCACAAAAAAGAACAAAATCAACACAACATAAAATGCCCAAAGGAAGCACCACATCCCTCTATGTCTGTTTCTAGCATGAGTTAAATCAGTTACACCTGCATCAAAATATCAAACATGTTTGTCAGAAGGCCTAAGTTACCCACCTCAGGACGAACTTGTTTCATGTATGCAGCAATTCCTGCAATGAGACCACCACCACCAACAGGAACAAAGACAGCATGCAAGGGCCCTGGGTGCTGTCTCACAATCTCCATGCCCACTGTTCCCTGGCCTGCAATAACTTCTGTGTTGTCAAACGGTGGCACAAACACCCGACCTTCATCTATACTGCGCTGTTTAGCATATGCTTGAGTTTCATCATATGCATCCCCTACTAACACAACTGTCGCCCCTAGCCTTTTCACTGATTGCCACTGCATTTTCACAGCACCACAAGTAAGGAACTCCCCAAGTTTCAAAGGATCGATCAAATCTCAGATTCCGAGATATTATCAAACAACCCTGTGGAAGAGAAGAAAAGTGGTAGTCTGTGCTGGCTGACCTTAATTTCCGGGGTTGTCACAGGCATAGCAATGACAGCATCACATTTGAGCCTACGAGCAGCTAAAGCAACACCTTGCGCATGGTTGCCTGCAGATGAACAAATGACACCCCTGTCCAGCTGCTCTTGAGGCAGCTTTGCCATCATGTTATATGCACCCCGCAACTTGAAAGAAAACACCTACATTTCATCCACAACATAACTCCCATACCATTCAGGCTTCTATGCTTGAAAAAACATAGCAGGTAGTGTTGGCTTACAGCAATCAACCACATAAGTCTCAAGAGAATCAAAGAAATCTCCATACTCCCACAATCAACAATACACAGAAAGATCAGTATTATGTCTTCAATTACTAGAAATTCTCTCCTGTGACCACCGGCCTTTGCAGACTATACTTATCTCTGGATCCAAGAAGGTTTTGTTTGTCCAAAACTAAATTTTCTCAACCAGCTTCCAATTATTTATTTGCAATGCAGAGATCATGCAACAATAGCGCCAGCGTCAATCAACAAATCACGATTCAGAAGGTTCACCATTCCTCAACAATCGCTCTGCAAATGCATGTTCACTAGCAGGCTGTTGAAACCTCCCTCAATGCAGATGTGATCGTGAAAGCACAAAATTGTGAGTTCAGGAAAGGAGGAGGTTTCTGGAAAGATAGTGGAGGAAAATTGTACTTGCCGGTTGCATATCTTCACGCTTGAGATGAATCTGAGCTCCAATCTTTTCACTGAGCTTTGGTGCAAGTTCAAGAGGAGTCTCTATAGCAACATCATACACTTTAGACGCCAGTATGCGTGTCAAATAGGAAATCGGACTCGGTCCTGTAGCCGCCGCAGCAGTTTCTCCGCTTCTCGTCTTCTCCGAAATGCCTCCCAGGTATCCGGCTTCATACTGCAGGGAGCCGGGCATAACGTAAAGCAACTCTTGAGGAACCGCACCCGGTTTAGGCACAGCATCCGGCGGGGGCGCCGATGGCTCGACGACCGCAGCAGCAGCATCGGAGGATGCCACCGCATGTGGTGTAGACACCACCACCGGCTTCGCGTTCTCCGCATCCTTCCCGACCAATACACTGCTAATGTCCAAACCCACCGCTCTCACCTGGTTCTTCCTCTGCTTTCTTCTTTCTTGGCTCTGTGAAAACAGAACTGTACTACCCTGCTGCGAGTTTTCTACGCTCGCAGAACGCAAAAACTCGCAGCCGCTCGTCCCGTACTTGTCTCCTCTGAAGCTCACGGTGTTCTGCGCGAGCAACCGATTTGAGGTCTGGTGGAAGTACACAGAGCTTTCCACAGCGGCTGCTGGGCCGACGAGCGCGCAGCTCCTTGACGCCATCGCCGCCCCCTTCCTACTGCAACTTCAGTGCGTGCAGCAAAAGAGTTAGGGCAAAGACTGGTGAAATTCTCAGAGGGTCCAATTGGATGTTTGGATTTTTCATCCGCGTAGCTCATCGATCCTTAAACCCCAAATCTCTTCAAGAGGGTTTTTTTCACCTTCCCGTTCTCAATTACTTTTGAATTCAAGATTTCCTAAAGATTGACCCACTTTCTAGTCTCCTTTCTAGCTTGAATGATACACATGTGCTCAAAGTAAGAAAAAAACCTAAACCCTAAAATTTGCTTGAGATTCGCTCAAAGTAAGAAAAAAACCTAAACCTTAGAATTGCCTTGAGATTTGCTCAAAGTAAGAAAAAAACCTAAACCCTAGAATCTGCTTGATACTTGCTCAAAGTAAAAAAAAAACCTAAACCTTAGAATCTTCTTGAAATTTGCTCAAAGTAAGAAACAAAGCCTAAACCCTAGAATTTGCTTGAGATTTGCTCAAAGTAAGAAAAAAACCTAAACCTTAGAATTGGCTTAAGATTTGCTCAAAATAAGAAAAAAACCTAAACCCTAGAATCTGCTTGGACGATACATTAGACAATTCTCAAGAGTTAGAGCAAAGGTTAGTGAAATTTTAAAAGATTTGTCCAATTAAATGTTTGAAATTTTCATCCACTTAGGTTAACATTCCTTAAGCCCTAAACTTTTGTAACTTCTTGTATTTTGCATCTTCTTGTTTCAAATTTTTTTAATTGAATTTTTTTAGGGATTGAGCAAGTTTCTGGTCTCCATTTGAGCTTGAATGATACAAATTCATTAAAAGTAAGGAGAAATTTTAAACCTTAAAACCTACGTAGGTGGTCTATTAAGCAATTCTCAAGAATTAGGGCAAAAGCTAGTGAAATTTTTAAGAAGGTTTAATTAAATGAATTAGAATTTTCAATCATGTAGGTTATCAATCCTTAAACTCTAAACCTCTTAAACTTGTTTAAGATATTTTTACATTTTCCTATTCTCAATTACTTTTGAATTGAAGGTTTTCCAAAGATTCAGCAACTATCTTGTCTTGGTTTTTTCAGTTTGAATGATATAGATTTGATAAAAATAATCACAAAAAAAATCCTCAACCCTTGAAATTGCTTAGGTGTTATACTAGGCAATTATTCAAAAATTAAGGTAAAAGTTAATGAAAGTTTAGGAAGGTTCAATTGGAAGTTTGGAATTTTCATTCACATAGGTTATCAATCTTTAATACTAAACATGTTTAGTATATTTTGCACCTTTATGTTCTCAATTACTTTTGAATTGAAGATATCCTAATGATTGAACAATTGTCTTGTTTCTTTTTTAATTTGAATAATGTAAATTTGTTATTGCCCCAAGCTAATGGACAAGCACATGTAGATTATGGGTGCGCCCATCCAATTTATGGGTTGCTTTGAAATCTACCCATCCATTTGTTGGGTTTCTTCTTAAAATATGAATGTTGGGTAACTGATATAATCATGCCTTTATATCATTTTATTTTTTGGGTTGTCACTTGCATTTTTGTATCATGAGGTTTCATATCACTATGAAATGTAAAAAACAATTCATATGACTAATTTTTTAAATGAAATTTGTTTGAGAAACATGAATTCCCGAAGTTAGTGTGGCATGATAGCTCAGCGCCCAACTAGTGGAGATGATTTAACACCTTAGAAAATTTGCACCCAATCACAACATGTGTACATGTATCAATGTCTACAGCATCTAAAATATTGTGCAAGTTATTTCCCCATCCTCACCCATGAATACAAAATATTGGAAGGTGCAGGGGGAAGGACTAGTTAAATGCCACCACATGTGAGTAACAACATGAGTAGTCTAGCCTCCAGGAACTACAATACAACCACCCTTACTTTTCAATCCAACCCACAAATAAGCCACAAGAGTGGAAACTCCAAACAGATTATCTTACTCCACTCCCATTCTAATCTTTATCCTAATGAATGGAAGTAAGCATCCTGGAACAACATGACCCTTGAAGAAAGATGCATGAATGCTCGAGCACCAGAATCATTAATTCCACAATATAGAATGCTGCATGCCTTGCAACACATATGATTATAGTAGAAAAGAGACGGTTGTGAAAGCCGCCTTTTATTGAGTTTGGTGACATCAAATATGAGAATAGAGTATGCTGAGGATCCATGATGTTGTAACATAACATTATTTTTTGCCTCCCTATTTCTCTCATGGTATATTCCAGACCGCCAATGTCTAATCAAGTATTTGAAACATCTGGAACCTGAAGCACCTCTGTATCAAATATAATGCCTCCGACTACTGAACCTCCATCTGCAATTCACACCATTCAGATGACATCCACTGCTGTGTACCCCTTTGTGGCTGCATGCAATTTTGACATCCGTTTGCAGATATCTGGTCAGCTGTGCCAAATTGGCACATAAGAATATGGGGAAGTGCTCCTCTCATCTCTGCCGCATATTGGCTCATAGTTCTTTACTGAGATACATCTCAGCTGACTTGCTCCCCTATAAGATCAAGTCCGACAACTAGAAATGAAATCCCTTGAAAGAGAAGGAAGTAGAAATGTACGCCCTTTGCTGACAATAAACTCCGTGCTGCTGCTGTCAATAGCAGAAATGCTAAAGAAAGCTCTTTCCTGTACAGGCGGTTCGCCTTCTTCTTTGGTATTGGTGCTGTTGGCACTAATGGAGGTGGTGGTGGATGCATCTGCTCCTGCCTTTGCTTCAAAGCATCTAAGCCAGATTCAGAGGTCCCACGACTGAGCTTTAGGGGGGGTTTGGTTTCCTGCAAAGAAAGGAGATCTGCCTCGGATGAACGACCAGTTTTCTTTGTGACTACCCATTCATGCGCACTGCTGAGCTGGAACAGACCTGATATCATAGCATTGAACTTTGTGACAGACATGGTGTTCTCAAAGAGCAAGTAGGGAATGAGGAATGGGAATGAGCGGGGTGCTGGTAACACATTCAAGAAGGACATCAGTGCAGGGATGTAGCACACAACCCACACTGGCAGCTGTGCCTCTGGGACAAACATTGTCACTGGCAGGATTACGCAGAATAGTGTGAAGGAATAGAAAGGCAGGATCAATTTCCTGAGAAGGAAGAAGAGGAATATCATATTCACTTTCTTCCACATTGACACCTGCATGATGAATGCAAACCAGAAACAGTCAATATATGGGACTGTTACCATCAAGAGCAACAAGAGACACATGCCAATCAAAAACACCTGGTAATCTGTTCCTTAATCAACAAGAGTCATATCCACTGTTCCCTGTCCTCTGAGCAATTGGACTATGATTAAGAGAAACACAGATTGCACTCAACAATTGTTGTTTGATAAATGATAGGCAGGTTTGGCAGCATGTGAAGCCATGACTTGAACCTCACAGCTTTTGATTGACGAGTGCCTAGGTTGTTAGGTTTTTAATGTAAGTCCTCAAGTCCCATAGTTTACCTAGGCTCCTACACAAACAGATTGCAATGCCAGATTATTGCCCTATATCTGAATCCTTGAACAGGCAAACTCAACTGCACAAGAGTATTGTAACCAACTTCTCAACAATATCTAGATTAGAGGTTCAACTCAGTGCAGGTCTGCAGTAAATGTAAGATTAAATCTGCATTTGCTATTAAGCCAACAAAAAGAATCTTTACCCACCTTAGATTCAATGATGTCAGGAAGACACAGACGGAAAAGTTGCATGGGACCAGAATGCCAACGATGTTGTTGTTTGCGGAATGTTTCATATGACTCTGGCAGCTCACACAAAGACTGCAAGCCCAGCCATTATTATTAGCCTAGAAAGTGAAATAGGGTGCCCATAGCACAATGAGTCTACTGGTGTGTAAGTCACCACATTAGACTATCTGAAGAGTTCATCCTATCCATACATAAGCATAACAAAGAGAGAGATTCAGCCAAGAGTTGAGTGAGTAGTCTAAAAGTAGTAGAGAGCTACATGGTTCTATAATTAGTACAACTCCCCCAATCATAGTAGAAGTCATCCAATTCACATTATTAGTAAGAACAAGAAGTGTCACAAGTTCAATAAATATAACAATTCTAAACCTATGACCCTTGAAGTAGTAATGTGAATTGATTCAAGTAGCAAGCACACAACTAAAAGGAAGGAAATCATGCTTACTCGAACATCATTCAGGAAGATGAATTTCCACCCACAAAGATGAGCTCGGACAGCCACATCCATGTCTTCTACAGTAGTGCGTTCCAACCACCCACCACACTCTTCAAGTGCTTTGATTCGCCACACACCTGCAGTCCCATTGAAGCCAAAAAAGTTGATGAACACACCATTCACCTGCTGCTCCACCTCAAAGTGAAACGACAGATTTATGTTCTGAAGGCGAGTGAGCAAATTCTCATCTTTGTTAACAAATGACCACCGTGCCTGCACTAGACCCAGCTCTGGATTGTCCTGTCACGCACGCAGAGGCTTTGTGTTAGCCAGCAGAAGAAGAGTGTTTACCCTGTAGAGTTCCAGACCTAAGATAGGATATCATCTGCTCTAATCCTGCATATCTAAGCTCTGAAAATAATCTAAAACTATTAGTAGATATGATAGATACTTCATGTAGTGCAAGAAACTGCCTCACACTGGCTAGTATTATATACTCAATGCTCCTTGGTTCTTAAGGAAATCTTTCTGGTCAAGGGGAACTGATCCTACAGTAGATACACTCAGTGCTTATCTCCTTCTCTTACCTTTTGTTACATCTTGACAAATATAGATTTTGCAGAATGGTCCAAGAAAAGAATGCAAAAGAGTAAAATCCATGGGCACTGTGCAGGAGTACCCTAAAGTGGGGAACAGTGCATTTGAGGAAGTCAGCCTTTGGCTGGAAATCAGCATCAAAGATTGTGACAAACTCATAGTCCTTCACATAAGCGCAGTTCATCGCAGATTTAAGGTTGCCCGCCTTGTATCCTGTGCGGTTTGTCCGGTGTCTATATATGATGTTAACCCCCTTCTGATTCCATTTTGCCACCTCCCCCTTAATCAGGAACTGTGTATCAACATCATCTGAGTCATCTAGCACTTGCACTAGCATACGATGCTTTGGCCAATCCAGCTGGCAGACTGCTCCAATGGATTGCTCATATACCTGCATGGTGGATCACATCATCCCTGTTAAAACCTTGATCTAAAATCCTTTCAAGCAAACTCCAGATCTGTACAGAAAATTGTCAAGAATGCAAAGATGCTTCAACAAATGGACAAAAGCAGCACCAGGGAAACGAACTAAAATGAACCTCTCGTTCGTTGCACATTGGGATTTGAACAAGAACCATTGGGTAGCCCTTGTCAGGCTGCTCCACATCATCCGACTTGAGTGAAGGATTTACAGGAATAGGCTTGATATTTTTCCACTTGATCCACAGACAACCAAGGCAAAGAATAATCCGATCTGCTGACTGAAGGAGGAAAAGGTAGATACAAAAATTGATGAGGAATTGAAGTGGCGGGGCAATGTACTCTGCTCGGAAATATATCCACCCAACATATATAGCATGTGGCAAGTTCTGCGCACCAAATGCTGGAGGCCACTGTGGGCCAGCAAAGTGCCAACCCATCAGGTGTGCTGCCACTTCCACACACAACATGAATATCGCAAACACCAAGAAGCCTGTAATGGCCTTGAATAGCCTTCCCTTGCTTGGCCTTTCCAGATTAGGATCAGCAAGACCTTGACGAAGAATGAGACGTTTCTTGATGGCTGCAAGAACAGTCCACAGCCCCAGTGCCACCCACGCAACACATCCTGCTGCTCTGTGAGCTCTGAGCAGAAGCACCCATGTCAATTGCTTGGCATTTTTGCCCTTGTCTTTGCCTCCCTCAAAACCCATCTTTGGGCTCTCAATCTCAACCATCGAGTAGTTTGGATTTTCCATCTTCACCACCACAGGAGTTCCTTGGTGCTCCTCCTTGTTCCACCAGTCCACAAAATCAAAGCTTGGTGCCATCTTGAAAAGGACTGCTGCTGCTGCCACCGATGGAAGAAGAAGGAAGAAAACAAATTGGCCACTAAAGTAGTAGTAATCCTCCTGCTGTTGTCAAGACGATTACAGATGCAATACCTACAACTGATTGTTGTTGCTGCTGCTTCTAGTAGTACCACCGCATCTTGATGTCGCCCGGAAGAAGCATGGCAAGAAAACCTAGGTCACAGTCTGTTTCCAGAACTGTGAATCTGTTGTTCTGGCTCGTACAATGGGGCAAGAATGCTTCAGTTTTGCCATAGAAGAATCAAACAGACAGCCTTCATAAGACTTTCTCTCTTCAACAGCTCCTTCTTCTTACCTGCAGCGGTGGTGATAGCATTGCGCCTGTAAATCCCTCAACAAGAGTTCTAGAGCTGTTTCCCTTCTTCACAGAGGAAACCCTGCCTATTGCCACGCTCTGCTCCCATCCAATTTTGCAGGCCACGACCAAAACAGCAACTATGTAGGAGTGAGTCTCTCCTGTAGTTTATAGGCTCCAACCGTAGCACCAAAGAAATCTCCACTGCTCCGATTTCAATGCTGCAGTGCTACATCAAGAAGAGACGGAACATCATCGTCTGCATTCTCCTTCAAGATCCATTTGCGCAATGTGCGTGAGTGTCGCCACAGTTCCCCGAAATGCAAAGCTCCTGGGCGGTACCAGAAACCGAACACTAACCTAGAAAAAAAAGCCGCTGGAAAACCAGCCGCCTCCTTCTCCACGAACAAGAATAGAGAGAACCTCACCAATCGAACTACCTAGAAACCCCAGTTGCACCCGCAAGCTATCGTGCAGATCCGGAAAAAACGAAACAAGGAAGCGAGATAACGCTTCTTCCGACACAGACGAAAGAAAAAAAATCCTAATCGAAAAAATATTTGGCGGCAGTTACCTCCCACTCACGAGCAACAAACACAGAACAACACACAAGACAAGAACTCCAGGAATCCACCTCTCTCCTTCTTCACCGCCTTAGCAAAACCGAACGCAATCTCATACAAAAAAAACCACAGGACAACGACGACGAAATCGCCGCAGCCTAAACAACACGACGCTCTACATCCAAATCGTGCAACAACACAACCAAACCAAACCAAACCACACCTGCAACAAAACACTCACTGTATTGCTACTATTGCACCTTCCCTTCTCCAGAGGATGCTTCTTCACAGACAGAGACACAAACATACAACAAAACAAACAAAAACAAAGCGATGATGACGACTCTAGCTAACACACAAAGTAGTAGTAACAGTAGTGCATTTCTTCAATGCCTCCCTGCTCCCCCCCTTCCCCCACTCTCTGCAACATACGCCACTATGGTTCCTTACAAAAGCTCTTGTGCGACGACTCTGCACAGACGACGACGACGACGACGACAAGAAGAAGAATTGTGCGGGGGGCGGGGGCGGGGGGAGGAATCTCCTCCTGCAGAGCAGAGCAGAGCAGAGGAGAGAAGAGGAGAGGAGAGGAGAGGGAGAGTATTGTGGGCGCAAATAGAGTGCACATGTGTGCAGTAAGTAGTGTTGTGCGCGCAACTGCGAGAGCTGCGGTACTCGTATGATGTTGTTGCTCTGGTGCAATGTAAGCAGGAAGGAACTAGGTGATTGAAGAAGCTTTGGCTTCGCTGAAGAGGGGGGGAGAGAAAGAGAGAGAGAGAGAGAGAGAGAGAGTCCAGACAGACTGCCTGCGCTGCTTGTGTGTTGTGTGGTCGACCAACTGTAGCTACCAGAATGAGCCAAAAAGGCGCAATTACTCCCGTAATCAGTTGCCTACAAAACGACAAATCGAACCCCCCGGCCCCCCCCCAAAAAAAAGGAAACAAAATTCTGTTGGAACGGGTCCTTTGTGGGAAACTGCTGATGACCGGAAGTTCTCACAGCGGTTCTCAATTAAATGTGTGTGCTTTGAAGTTTGTGCCCGCCGCCCCCCCACTTTGGTTCTCAAATACACTCCAAATAACCGGTTGGGAAATTTTCCAGAAATTTGGATACACTTGATTGCCCACTGGTTCTGGATTCCATTTGCCCACTGCGGTTCTCAATCAAAAGAACCAGTTGATACCCGGTTCTCAATGATACGCGGTCCGTGGTTCTCAAGCACCCCAAACAACCGGCTGCGAAGTCGGCAGAGACGGAAGTGAAATGATGACCGGCGGCTCTCAGGGCGCTTCTCTGAGACATGGCAGATGATAACCGGCTGGTTGGAAATGTGATCAGGAATGGGAAACGAATGACCAACGGTTCCCAAAGAGTTGTGCTCATGGTTCTCAGAAAATTCAAATAACCGGCCGAGAAGTTGCCGGAAACGGAAGGGAGACTGATGTCCGGCGGTTCTCAAAGAGTGGTCCCCTCCACATATCAAGCACCTAATCAGTCGGGGAGCGAATCAGAAATGGGAAATTTATAACCGGAGGTTCCCAAACATATGTACCTGTGTGGTTCTTTTTTTTTTGTAATTCCCATTGGCTGGGTTTTGATATGTAACTGCCATTTCCGGAAAAATCTGACCGAGGACTGACTCAGAGGCATAGTGCCAGGCAGCCCTCAAAAAAAAAACTCTGAGAACCGGCCCAAATAACCTTCGATGACACTATGAGTTCTGTTCCGGTTATGTTGTGAAACCCCCCGGTTCTTTTAGGTTGTTTGTTTTTTGAAGAAAGAACCTAGAGCTGGAGGTTATCAAAACAAGCCCAACACTGGTGATCCTTTCCATTTTCCATTTCCTTTCTTATTCTTGTGTTCTTTATTCTCCTTGCAATGAAAGTTTGGCAGGGTATTATTATTACCTACGTGCTTTTTTATTATTTCTCTTTTTCCATAAAGTAAAGGAGATTGGAGGGACTCCAAATAGGGTTTTTTTTTTTTTTTTCCATTTTAGTGATATGGAAAAATTGGAAAAAATTTCCAAAAATCTAGCAAAATTCATCAAATTTTATGTCAGAAAACCAGAAATTTCCCCATTATTATTTTGTTGAGTAAATGAAAAAAATTGAAAAAAAAGTTGACTCTGAGTATCTGAGGGATAAATTCTTTTTCCCAATTTTATGAGGTATCATAAAATTTGCAAATAATAATGCCAAACACACAGAAAATAATTGTCAAAATTAGGTACATGAGAAAAACCTAATTCATCCATTTTTTTAAAGAACAAGCTCCAGGACTGGGGGGGGGAGTGATTCTCTATTTTCTTTTTCTTTTTCCCAAAAAAGGAAATGAAAGGAATGGAATGGAACGTGGAGGGAGTATACAAGTTAGCAATTCTCATCTTCTTCTTTTTTCTTTGTTTTCTTTTTCCAAGAAAGAAAGGAATGGAATGGAATGGAATGTAGAATAGGATGTGGACCAGCGTTTTTTTCTCTTTTTTTTTTGGTATTCTTTTCGAAAAAATACAATTTTAACACATACAAAAGAATTTTTGGGAAGAAAATAAATGACCCGAATTCTCCATATTTCGAAAAATAAAATAAAATGAACAGATTTCTACAAACAGATTCCAGCAGGGTAGCCAAAATATAAAAGGATTCTTTATAAAAAAAACATTTACTTTCATACCTGGTCTATAGCCAAAATTAACTCTAAATCTTCTTGTGGATGATTGCCATTTTTGGCTATATCAAATAAAAGAAAATTGAAAAAAAAAAAAAAAAAAACCTA
>Ga0116231_10005227_pt1 | contig 25665 bp, 23 predicted proteins | sample S1TSphgellanicum_2_FD_89695 | JGI IMG/M metagenome (GOLD analysis project Ga0116231, IMG submission 89695) | Host-associated microbial communities from peat moss isolated from Minnesota, USA - S1T2_Fd - Sphagnum magellanicum MG | ecosystem: Host-associated > Plants > Peat moss > Unclassified... | reverse complement strand
CCAAGTCGTTGTACACGGCGTAGTCATAGATCCGGTCCTGCACCCTTCGCACACCCGTTCCATCGCCGCGAAGGTTGTTGAGCTCTTCCGCTCGCAACGCGACTAAACCTGCTGGAGTTTGCGTCGGCAGATAAACCTTTGAAGAAGAAAGCATAGAAGATCGATCATCACAACACAAAAGGAGATCTTCGTCAGATCATCATCATCATCGTCGTCACATTTTGCAAGATGCAGGTCAAGACTGATCGTGCGTTCTGATCAAAGCTTAGACTTGCTGCAACACAGATATTGAAGCTACTACAGCTAACTAGCCTTGTTTCTAGATTCCATCTTAAAGAAACGAGAACAAGATTAGGCTGCTGTTGTCGGTCGAGCTACAGGGATTGATGATCATGGCTTATGCAATGGCAGAGCTACAACTGCAAGTTCCTTGGAATTAGTTTTTGTGCACCTGATTGCTGAAGAAGATGCGACCGGGCTTGTGAGAGGTGTTGTACACCCAGGAGTTGCAACGGAAGTTGACGGTGCTCTGGTCGGGAAGCGTAAGGCTGAAGGATTTCAGGAGGAACTCGAAGGGGTGACCGTTGTGTACAATGATGGCACCCACAACACCGAAGTCTTCGGCCACATGAAAGGTCAAGTCGAACGTTATGTCTTGCCCCACGGGAAAGTCTGGCGCTTCCGACCAGTTCGCAATCTTCACACCTGGGCTTTGCAAACCTTTTTTTGTCTCTGCAAGGACAGAAAAAGATTTCCCCGGACGTCACTACTACCTATTGTGCTCAAGATTTTGCGAAGATGATCCCGACCCATCTCCGATTCCTGGCGGGCAATTATCTAGATATTTCTAGCTGACCGATTGCAGTTGCAGGTTCAAACAAGTACTGTTATTGCAGATCGACTCTTCATGCGGAACGCAAGAATATTACTCTCACAAGTTTAGGTCATCAACATATATGGGTTTTTTTGTGAGAAGTTGCAGCTTACTGGGATCAACAGAAGTGCTGCTAACGAGCTCCACACTGACTTTACTACCCAAAATATCAGACAAGTCGTCGATTGCATCCCGACCCAAGTCCGTCAAGTTGAGCAGCAGCAGCCTCTTTCGCAATGTCAGAGTACCCTTCAGCTGGATGGTATCTACAGGCTCCTCTTTGTGCATCGGTAAACACCCACCCAAGAAACTCTCCACAGCGTGTTCCAGCGCCGCGAGCCATGACTCCTCCTTACCACTTTGCGCATTTCCGGATGCCATTATATATATATATATATATATATATAGTCTTCGTAATCACCAACAGCTAATAATTCTAGATCACCCACTATAAGCTGCTCAAGTATCCAATATCAGATCTAATTCTTTGTTGCAGGATTCTTAAAGCTCTCTAGCTCTAGCTTTAAACTCTACTAATAAAAAAACCTCGAAAGCAGCAGCAACAGCAGCAGCTAATCACATACAATCAATCAATCTTCCACCACCAAAAGCTCTCAAATTTGACACTGTGTGATGATCAGCAGCAGCAGCAGCAGCAGCAGATCTACATACGAGACTTAGTAATACTGGAACAAGAGGTTTGAGTTCTAATGACAATGCAGCGCTGCAATACAACTTATATAATGAAAAGTCTACTACTGTTGTGCACACAGCTAACTGTGCAGAGCTTCTGGTCTTCTTCTTCTGAGACTAAGTTTCCATTCAATAATATATAAATATAATTGAGCTCAGCTAGGCTACAGCAGAGCTAGCCTTTCCAGATCTCTCAAACTGAAACTTGGGCCTGCTTGTGGATATTGCACAAGGACACAGAGGATGATGCTGCTCTTCTTCTTCTTCTTCTTCTTCTCATGAGATCCAAAGAGTGGTGGGGTGCCATAATATAGCGTTTTGCTGGGATAAGAAGAGCATCCCCTAATTTTATTTATTTTTTCTTTACTTTTTACTTTTATTGGCCAAATTTCGTCAAAAAGGCGAAATTCAAAACTCCCAAATTCAGAAAATTAAGTAATTTTGAAGGTTTTCAAAATCGCCACAAGGTGCAAGAAAAAGGGTAACCAAAAAATTAAAAAATAGTAAAAAGTTGCCAGATTTCTATACTTGGGGTTTAACACAGTGAGTGTGTTGTAGCCAAAATATAAAAAAAGGATAATTAAAAAGCTTTTTATTTCATATTTGGTTTTTAGCCAGATTTGGCTAAATTTCATTAAGGATGATTGCCACCAAAAAAAAAATTAACTTTTTTTTTTGGACACGTTCCTATAGATGATAAATAGATAGCAGCCACTTTGGCTACAAGACAAAAAAAACACTCCTAAAGATAAAAAACACTCGATTGGCGTGTCACTCTGCCCACGTGAGCGAATAATGGCTACATGCAAATTTAGTGAGCATGTTTTAGTTGAGGGAGAGAGGGTAGTAGCTTGTAGCTAGCTTGTAGCTTGGGCTGCTGCTGCTGCTGCGCTGTTTCTGAATCCTGATGAGGAATAAGTATACTTACCGTGTAGTGTAGTGTTGCAGGGAGGAAGGGAGGGAGGGAGAGAGAGGTGCACAGACTTCAGAGAGCTAGTCTAGGCAAAGCTGCACCGACGTGTTTCATCTTCTTTCATCAACCACAAGGTCTTGGGGAGACTACTCTTCGTCCGTTTTGTCGTCTTTGCGAATTGCGACAGCAGCGGCAGGCGCACTTTATGGATTTTGGCTAACTTCAAAATCTGCCTTCGCTGACACCCACGATTTTTTAATAAAAAATTTATATTTATTATTTTTTTAGAATTATTAGTATTATTAGTAGTAGTAGTAGTAGTAGTAGTAGTATTTTCATTATTATTATTATTATTATTATTATTTCAAGTATAAAGGATTTTTTAAAATGTTGATTAAGTGGTGAACATCATCTATGTGAAGATGTAAAAGCATGGTGAGAAAATATTGGCCAAATCTGGCTATAAACCAAATATGATTAAGTACAATTCTTTATATGATTAAAGTGGCAATCATCCCTAAGAAAATATTTGCCCAAATCTTGGCTATAAACCAGATATGGTGCACAAATCCTTAAATCAATCTTCTTTTATATCCTATGGTTTACACCAACATATTGAAGACCAATTACAGAAATCTAGTGATCTTTTAGTATTTGATTTTCTCACTTTTGGCTATTGAAACCATCCAAAAGTCACTTCATTTTCCTTCTTTTTCTTTCTTTCTTTTTGGCCAAACTTTGTCAGTTAAACAAGATTTGGCTGTTTGACAATTTTTTTTTTAAAAGGAAATTTTTTAATTTTAAAATTAAGTTAGGAATCATCCATGTGAAGCAGAGTTTTTTTTTTCTAATTATTTTTTTATCCAATTTTCTGACATTACGTCAGTTGCAAGCATCCTAAGAGGAGTCTGGCATTAACAAGTTCCTCAAACTTGCTACCAACCTCAGAGGTAGATAGATGGATAGAGGGGATATGAGTCCCTCCCTCTTTAGTTGCACCCTAGTTACGAATGTGTGCACTCGCCACATTTGAATTGTGAGGGATTTTACATTATTTTTCATAGGCTATTAGTGGTTATTTTAAATTATTTTAAATTATTATATTAATTATGATGAAATAACTTATAATAACATAAAATAAATTAAATTAAGGTATAATTTAAGGTTAGTTGAATAGTTTAATTTTAAATAATTTAAAGTAAAAAATTTATAATAAATTAACTAAGATACTTTAAAATAAAATAACATATAATAGTTTAAGGTATAATAATTTATAATGACATATAATAATTTAGGGTATAAGTTCGAATAATTCAAGTAGTTTAAAATAATAAATGGTATATCATAAAGTAACATAGGATATTTAAAACAACAATATAAAAATAAACCTATTTACCACAATAAATCATAATAATGAATTATATCAACTAGTAATCAAACATGATGTTTACATAATGATATTATGGTGAAATAACTTTAATTAAGGTGAAATCATTAAAGTGCAATGAACTTATTTCATTTTTAAAGTTTTATAATGATTTAGGCTAATGAACTACACCCCATTTTTGTACTAGTGTGTGAAAGCAAGAAAACAAGATATCTAGAAGGAACCAAGGTTATCATGTGGAGGTAGAGTAAAGAGGGGTTGTTTATAGGGCTATGATTAAAAGCTTTGGAATCATAAATAGTGGGAGATAGGATTGTAATGAAAAGAAGAAACTAGAAAATAGGTTAAAAATGAGTTAAAAAAGGGAGTAGAAGGATTCAAAGTTGGAAGAACTACCTTGTAACCTCTCCTTGAAGATGTGAAATGTTTTTTGGTGTGTAATGATTTGCCATTTGACACCATGGTAATCATGGCACATTAGTTCTTTTCAACACACATGAATGTCAAGAAACTCAAATTAAAAATTTATTTGATTCAATTTGAAACTTTGGTTTAATTAAAGACTTTTGAAAGTGAAAATTTTTGTCATTAAAAAAAGATATTTTTACAAAGGACTTTCAAAGGACTCATATATTAGAAATAAATTGATGATAAAAAATATGAGATGATAATAATCTATTAAACACTAAAAAAACATTCACAACTTCAAAAATGTGGATTTTTAAAACTTTGAAAATTCAAAGTATGTACAATTTAAAATTCAAAATTTCAAAACTTCAAGAATGTTTTACCACATACAAATGGGGTGCAATATACATGATGTATTAAACAAAGTTATACTTTATATTACATTAAATTCAAATTTTAAAACTTAACATTTTTTGGTATGATTTCAAATTATCATTATTTTCAAATGAAACATAGAATCTATACATATGTACAAATTCATATTTATTCAAAGATGATTAAGAAAAAAAATTGACTCATTGGGACAATTCCAATCATTTTTTGTAACAAGTTGAAAAAAAAAATCAATGAAAAATTCATTTGTATAAAAAAATTATTTTGGGGAAAAAAACATGTAGGACTAATGTAAAGTAATGCTTGTGCCTCCTTTGACTTCATTTTGAACCATATGTATAATTTTAGTTGAAGGTCTTAGCTAGTTAAGGAAAGGTAAGAGTAGTAAAGAAGAAAAATAAGGTGTTGGTTATAGCGAATAGGAGAAGAATTACCAAGAAAATAAAAAAGAAACCAAGGAAGAAGTTGCTAGAAAGGAGGATTCTACTAGATCTGAAAACAATTAGGTCATGTTTTTTTGTTATGGTTGCATGATAAAAGAGGGGAAAGAGGGGGGGGGGGGTAAATGAAATTTATAAAATAACCAACCAAGAATGAGGGTTGCATTTAACAATCCTTCTTCTTCGGTCTTTGGGGCGATTTGATTTCCCTCTACTGTTTCCTTGTTAGCCTCTTTTATTTATTGCCATCCACCTCCATTTCCTTGTCCTATGCACTAGCTTATGTAAGGTTTACTTCTTTTACACTTCCTTTTCTTTTTGCTTGTCAGCTTGGAATAGCAACCCCTCTAAAGCTTAATAATATCCATATGTTCAAAATTAAAGAAAAATAGGAGAAATTTTAAAGGATCCATGGCAATGTTCCATTCAAAGAGAAACACATGACATTAGGCTAACAAAACTCCCATAGCCTACAAAGTTCAAGAGAAACCCCTTTGTATCATTGCCAACTTTCTATCAATGGAAAATGAAGTGTACACTCCTACCCATTGGTACATGGGTATAACAAATGATCTAGCAATTAGATAATTAGGGGAGTGAATAATTAATTAAGTGGGGATGGGGTGGACGTCAAATTGTAATTGGCTATTGGTGGAAAATCTGGAGAGAACATAAAAGGTTGCAGTTTTCTTATTTTTTCCATCTCTATAATGTAGAAGAAGAAGAAGAAGTGGTGGTGATTATTGGTTTTCTTTTTGAAATTTTTTGTCACTCTTTACGCCAAAAAAAGAGGAAAAAACTGTTTTAAAAAAAAAATTTGAAAAAAAAAATCGTAGTTTAAATTCGAATAATTTTTTTGGAAAAATGCGCCAAATTTTTTATGACAAAAAACTGGAAAAAAAAAAACCCTGGTGGTGATTTTCCATAAAAGAAGATCAGCCAAATTTGGTGATAGATGAAATATGAAAATTATAAAATTTAAGCATATTACCTAGAGGTAACTAAGGGGTCGGAAATTGGTAGGTATCTAAAAAAGTGGTAGGCACTAAGGGGGCTAACAAAAGCCACAACCACAAACAAACAAATTTAACCTTTTCCACTTTCCTTTCTTTTTATGGATTACGAGGAGGAGGACAAGGACGAGGAGGGCCAGGCCTGTTCGGTCCCAGCCATGGGAAGAGGTACAAAAAAAATGGCCATCATCATCACCATCTCTAGGGAACATTTAGCCAAATATGGCTAAATATACCACAAGATATATCTACACCAGAGTTTTTTAAATATAGCATCATCCTTCAGTACTTCTGGCCTACATACTCTACTGGAACTAAAATATAGCAGCAGTCTGGCTTTTTTTTTCTATTTTTTCTTCATGAATTCTGGCTATTGATTGAAATCCTCCAAATTTTTTATTTGGAAATTTTCATTTCCCAATTTCGCCAGGCGAGAAAAAGGCTGGAAACTTCTTGGGGACAAGAGTAAGGGTCAGACTAAAAGGTCCCTAGAAAAGGCTCTGATTGGGTCCCCTTTCTTACTTTCTTTCTTTCTTGCTTGCTTTCCAGACATTGGGAGGCTATTTGGTTGTGGCCAGCCATACATGCATCCATCCCCAATGCTTTGCTTCTTTAGTGGATCCAACCCAGCAATAACATCAAAAGGAAAAGACTAGAATTACCAGATGCTGCCTGCTGCTGCGCTGCCCCCTCTCCTCTCCTCTTTTTGGTTTTGTTTGTTTGCTTTTGTGCTAGGACAGCCAACCAACCAACCAACCAACAAACCAACTGACCCCTACTGTGCTTCTGATTCATGAAACAAAAGGCCATGGATGTACCGACAACGTACATCAACCCATAGTTCTTGTCTTTTGTATTGCACGAATCTAATAAATTCCAGGTGTGGGGCTGTTTACGTATGTATGAAACTATGTACCTTTCATGTGTAGGGTGAAGGCTATTGTTGAAACTTTTAATTCTGTCACAGAGAGAAAGAATAGTTCGCTTTGCGCTGAGCACGCAGCTGCGTGTCAGAGAGAGAGAGAGAGAGAGAGAGAGTATATCAAGTGGAGGGCTTTGGAATATTTACAGGGACCCGCCTAGTATCAGCTCAGCAGGTGTAAAGAAATTTAGCTTAGTAGGTATGCTTTTGAATGCAACTATGCAAGCACAACAAATCAAATCTGCAAAGCACAAAGAGAATTACAAATGATGTATCCTCCAACAAATCAAATCTGCAAAGCACAAAGAGAATTACGAATGATGTATCCTCCAACAAATCAAATTGCAAAGCACAAAGAGAATTATGAATGATGTATCCTCCAACAAATCAAATCTGCAAAGCACAAAGAGAATTACTAATGATGTAACCTCCAAAGGAGCTCCCACATATCTGTAAAATGCATAGCATCGCACTTGAGTTCATCATTTACTTCTGTTCTGGTTTGGTCATTGATTTCCTAGCTTTGATAATTCAAGCGCACCAAATCAAATTTGCAACTTGCGTAGAGACACAAAGGGTCTCGTTCCATTGGGCTATTGGGACCACAATTACCCACATTTGCCATGCGTGGAAGGGGGGGGAGAGGAATGGGGAGAGCTTCAAGTCATCTATTCCATTCATTTACACTATGTCCATCTTACTATGATTCTGGTCTAGATGTTTAATAAAAAAATTTAAACATACTAATTTTATTATAATAAATAAATAATTGATTACAGTCTAATTTCAAACTGATTTTGACTCCATTTTGTTTACATTTGATTGAAATTTTCATGTCATCTATTTGATTCATCTAGGTCACATTCATCCTAAACATCCATCCTAATCAATTCTTGATTTAGATGTAGGTCCAATGTTGACCAAATTTTAAACCCAAATGAATTTTAATGAGGTTAATTTTAAGGCAAGGTTAATTTCGTATTCACATCTAGGTGTAAACAAGTTAATAAGAGCCATTCTCAATGTAACAAGTGATTTGCGTTTCACATTTTTGGGTTGAAAATTAATTTCATTATGAAACTGGTCAATTTGTTTACATATATATGAAGAAGAGAAAATTTAGTAGAACTCTTCTAGTTGAAGAGATCACAGTAGACTGTACTCAAAGCTCAAGTGAACTTTCAGTTTCTTTCCTCATTGTTGAGTTCTGTTGTTGTTGTTTTTGTTGTACCAGGCATTGAATAGTATCACATTGTGTGCATCTTCATGAGCTAATTCAATATTCATTTTGTGCCAACAGTCTGCACACACACACACACACATATATATACACAGTAATTTTGGAGAATCCCAGAGAGTTGCTCTAAGACCTGGATTTTTGAATTAAACATGAAATAAAAATTGGGTAGATTAAGCAAGTCTTTGTGTACTCACTACAAGATTTGGAGTAGTTTTCCACATTTTTTTCCCATAGATTTTCCTCACTGTTGCCACGCCTTTGATGATTCATATCATTGACTGTATGTGACAAATCTGTAGCAAGACATGGGAAAATTATGGGTTAGAGGTGTGGCAAAAGTGTGGGATATAGAAGCATGATAAACTGCATGGAAATATTGACTCATATCCACATTTTTGCCTCAACACCATCCCACATGTTTCTATGAAATTTTCACATTTGTAACATGGAGGTTAGACTGCACTATGCTCATACTATCCCTGTTTTACCCTCACTTTTTTCACAGTTATTGACATAGATGTAAAACCAACTTATTCCACTCATTTTCTCAATTTTTTCCTCAACTTTTCCATGCAAGTGATAGGTAGGCTAAACCACTTGTGGCTCAACATATCCCTCAAGTTTTCCACATTATTAACCAAAAATGTTTGGTGGCCCTCCTCTCCGTGAACCCCCATGCACTAGCACCTCTGCTTGAATTGCAATGCGCACCTAGTGGTGCATGGTCCTGAGTAGCTCCCATGGTGCTTCTGTCTTCTCGTTGCTGCTAGCGAGACGTTCATTAAACCACACAAGGTCTGCCATTATCAATGCTGCCACATGCAAGAGGAAAAATCCAGTGCCAAAGTGGAGTGGTTATATTGTCTATACAAATCAAGCATGGGGTTCCTCCTCGTTCCTTTTCATAATTAGCTCCAGCTTGCTCTCACCTTCTCCATCCCTGTTCCATCTTTCATCACAGATTTTGAAGAGCATCAAACTATAAAAATCTCAAACAAATCTCAAACAAACAAAACTAGTCTCCATTCATTCTTCTCATCTTGCTTTCAACCTTTTTCCTTATAATTCCTTTCTTTTTTTTTCCCCTTAGAAGCACCAGCAAAATAAATGCCCTGAAAAATAGCAGGATGCAGCTTCTACAAACGCTACATCTGGTACCAGTGAGTGCAAGAGTGCCAGTACATAAAAAACATCGAACCCTAAAAAAAGGGAACGAATTGTCAATGGAAGGACCACATTGGCTATAAAATGGCACAGCCTTGCCAGCACCTGATGCCACACTTTTCCCTGCATCCCAAGACAGTGCACACATAGGGTGCTCCAACTCTGTTGGCTTTTCCAAGTTACTTCATGCTGTGACAATTTATTTCTGCATCAGGGACTCATGAATGACCAATAAGCTTCTGCTCTCAAACCATTTACACTACCCAGGCAGGTGGATGCTTCTGCATCAAGGAATCTTGCACGACCAACCGGGTCATTGGGGTTTAGGGCTTGAGGGTGGAAAACCTGTTGACATTACTTAGCACACACATCTTGGCATACCCCAAAGGTTTTCCTCTTTTAATTGTTCACTTGTTGCAAATCCACAAGACCAGGATAAGAAACTACAATTCTCTCTTTGCGTAGTTGGTTACCACAAATGCTTAAACTTCTAGGAGCACCAATAGGCTAGTGAAATTAAACACTTGCCTTTGGCATTTCCAAAATGCACATTTGCACTGGAACCTCCCTCCACAAAATTCTGCAATCTGAATTCCCGAGATTCATCCCCGTTCATTCCTTGTTCTTGGCTCCTCATCTGACTTGGCTGATGTAGAGAACCTACTCACCTGCAAACCCAGCAGAAAGACACAAGTACAAGGAGCAACAACATAAGAGGAAAAAAAGGTAATCCCCCAAGTATACGGACAACAAAAATGAAACATGTCCCTAAGATCCCCCAACCAAGCCATGATAACTAAACGAAGAGCCCCGGCATGAGAAAAGAAAAAGAAACAGAACGACGAAGCACAAACTTCCATGTGTGCCAGATGTGTGCCTGTACGCTCAGCAGAGGCCATAGCTGAGCACAACCTTCCATTATGTCCTCTGAGCTTAGGTATAGCCAATTCAGAACACACAGGCACACATGCCACCCAGGAGCCGGTCATTCAAAAGCCGTTCAACGATCCTTCTCTTTCGTTCGTTGTTGCTTCTCATTTCAGGACAACCCACAAAGCCAGCGGTCGCCCGTTGGCCATTGCACCCTCCTTGCATTTGGGTAACGCACTCGCTCTGCTGCAAAACTTGTTTGGCTAAGATTTTGTAGAGGAGCAAAGCAATTGTCTCTAGAATGGGAGGAAAACCGTAGCCCTAAATCCAACAGAAATGTAGTGGAACGAGCGGGGACCCTAATCGCTAAACCCAACCCATGACCGATTCAAACTAGTGTTATCCAAGCTCAATGGACCTCAGTTATTTTGGAGTGACCTATATGGTTAGGCCCCCTTTACACTAGGTGACATTCCGCACATGCATAGATTTGAAAACAAGCTAAAAATAGTGCCTTCAATGTTCCCGATTTTCGTTGCACAAAGCTTTAGATTTTAGTTGCAATAGAACCACATTTGAAGTCAATTCACATATTGCATCTAAAATTAAACTAATTGTGATAAGATTTATGGCTAACCCACAACCATACATTTGACACAAACCAACACAACAGGTTGCCATGGCTTGCAATTTTCTTGCAACAAATTTGAATCACTAAATTTTTGTAAAAAACATTTTGTTTGCTTCAACTCTATTTACAAAACATGATTCTTTGCATGAAACAAATTAGGAAACTGATTTCCTTTCCATGCTTGCAATAAAGTTGTTGTGGGTTGCATTAGTCCTTTGTTTTGTCATGTTTAACTGTTTGTAAAACCTTTGTTTCTCTTAGTTTTGACATCCAACATAGATTTTGCCACAAGAATCATATTGACATGAAGGCTTCCATTTGGCCTAGATTCCAATTTGCCCTAGGGTTGAAAAGAATTTCTAATTGCATTTCACATTTAGCCCAAATTCTAATCTTGCAAAGTCTTCTTTAAAAATTAAGGGACAGAACCAAAGTGACAAATCAATTGTGGGACTAAAGAATTTCATTATTGCAATGGCATGCAAAGATGACAAAGTTATTGCGGATGTTGCAAGTACAGAGACATTGCAAAATGAATCATTTCTTGCTTCAAAGGAAAGGGATTTAATTCAAGCTTTAAAGGAGACAATGCAATCTCCTCCTCCTAGACCATTTCAAAAGCACGATATCAAGTGGGTTCCTCATGTCACAACCAAGCATGGCCTCTATAACCACATTGAAATTGCGATCATTCCATGGGATTAGCTTGAGGATTTTGTCCAAGGGGAATAAAATTACCTTGAATTCCCTTGCAAATTACAAGGATAAAAGAACACAAAATTTATAATCCTCCAAACACATTGACCACCCTAAAGCAAATTTTACAACATTTGTTTATAGGTGCTATTTTATCTTTAAGGTTATCCTTTTTCAAAGTAATGCATTGTTTTACAGTTGTTTGTTGCCATTCATTGTCATTTTCACATCTAGGTTTTGAATGTTCCATATGTGAAGGTCTCTGTTTTTTAGGCCCCAAGTTGAAATGACCTCGATATTTTTCGGATGCGAAACAACATTGCACCATTGTGTAAAATTTAGCAACATTTGGAAGCATTTGGTTTTGAGCTATTAGTTGGTAAACTTTACAATCCCTTTCCAATTTTTCCACCCATAACAATTTCCAATGTCTAATGTACCTCACATCTTTTCATGATCTAACATTATTTTTAATTTTTTCTATACTACAGTTTTCATTTATTATTTCCAAAGTGAAGCATTTCCCACATTTTTTGCCTTATATCTTACTTTCATATGGGTTATGATGTCCTCCAACGTTTTATGTTATACTACCCTACACCTTAATTTCATATGGGGTGTGATGTCATGCCCTAGAAGTTTGTTTCATGTGGGGTCTAATGTCATATCATAAACCTTACTTTCTTATGGGGTCTAATTGTTAATTTGATTCACCAATGCAACTTTTGGACTATTCACATAAAGTCAATTTGGGCATTTTTTTATATTCTTATCATTGGTAGGATATTTAAAGCCATTGTCTTTGTTTTGCAAATACTCTTGCAACTTTGGACTAGAAGATAGAACCAACGTTTTGGCTACAAACATGCAAAAGCTTATCTTGTCATTATGAGAAAAAAAATGTTTTGTAACTGGCCTTACAATTCAATTTTTAAGTTGCAAAGGACATTTGCAACTCAGTGTATTTGTACATTGTGAGTGCTAATGAACAAGTTGCATGAATTAAAAAATTACAACTCACCATATATATGGTATAACTCATTGTAACTCAATTGCAACTCATTTTCAATTCATTTTCAACTATTATGCAACTTCATTATAATTGCACCCATGATGTCATGTCAACATCATTGATTGTCATTCATCTATTAAAATTTGACATGTGGCACTATGAAAATTTTTGGACATAAAAATGATTTTCTTTTTGAAATATTGAAATCCATCCTTCATTATGATTGTTAATGATGGTTTGAAATTGTGACACATGGCACAATAAGAAACTACCACATGCCATATTCATTATATTTCGGAATAAATAAATGAATATAAATATTTATTTTAGTAGCTAGGTAGGTCATAAATAACCATAGGTAGGTAGATTGGTAGGTTTTAAGACCTAAATACCTATGTATTTACCTAGTACCTACCTACCTACATAGGTAAGTAGAAAATAGGACCTACTTACTTACATAGGTGAATAAGTAGGTAGAAAAGCACAAGACTAAATGAACTAAATAATAACCATGAAATTTATTTTTAATTTTTTGTTTTGCTTTTAAATTAATATTTTTTGAGCTCATCCCAAAATGGCACTTGTATTTTAATATGAGAGTATGAGAAAACAAGCATTTCCTATATAGAAAAATGTTTTGTAAGATGGAAAGCTTATTTCTCTTTTTGTTATTTTTTCATTATTCATTTTCCTTTACATTTCAAAGATGATTTTTAAAGCTTGAGGTAGGATTCCCATAACATTTTAAACCATTCAAAATGAAACACATATGATGAATATATAAATAACTAATGAACATGTATTTTTATTAAGTTATAAATAGTTATATTATAGTCATCACATAGTTGAATAGTAGTACTTTAGTAATGGCACGCTAATAACTATATTAATTGTATCAATGGAAATCATAATCAAAAACTAATTACAAATGTATCACATAATGGGTGGTAGAAATGTGGACACGTGGCATGATCGCATGTATGTAGATTATAACTAGTTATAACATAGTTGTTGCTTCAATGACACATTTACAATAATTCTAAAGTAGTTGCCACATGTAATTACAATGTAACTTTTGAAAAAGTCAAACATGGTTGAATACATATGTATGTACAATGTCTATAAATTATTGTAAAAAAGACCCATTTTCAACTCACTTGCAACTATAATACAACTAACTAATTTTTTGGACATGGCAATTTATTTATTAATACATTGTTTTTCTAGGGGGATAATTGCACACTAATTGTATTACCCAAAAGATAATTGCACAATAGTTATATATGATTATTTTTTTGATTTTTAATCACAAGGTAATATGGTTTTGATGGACGTGATTTCTCATAATGTCAACATTCACAACCCAAATTTCAAATTGGGAAAACAATGTCAAGTATGTTCCAACAAGGTTGTCAAAAAACATTCATTTCCAAACAACCATATCTAGACCCAAATCTTTGTTAGCTGGTATGTTTACATGAAGAACATAAGAACAAACAAGGCCAAATATACTAGGGGAAATATTTACTTGGATAACAGAATGCCTTGGGATCTCAATTATCAATTGGTATGAAAGCACATTTAATGGGACTTATAAGGCAAGGCCTTTTTCTTGCTCAAGTAATGGTTCATCACAAAACCTACGTTAAAAAGGCATTGAACAATGAACTTATGACTTGTGACACTTTTGTGCTCCCATGTGATGTTAGAAACTTGGCAAAGAAAAAAGTTGATGAATTATGGCATAAACACCCCAAGGATCCCATCAATGTCAGAATGTGGGTTTTGGAAAACCCTAATTCAATTTTTTATTATGTCCAACATGCCTTTTTGGACTTAAATCTACTAAACCAAGATGACACACCATTCACACTCGGAATTCAAACTCCATGGTAATTTGAAATGATGGAAATTTTTGGAGACTAAAGCCCAGTTTCATTTGATGTAACCTTTGGAACGAATCAGAACAAGGTATGCCTTTTTCTTCAATTGAATGAAGTGTAGTGACAAGATCATTGTTTATGAATGCATGACATAATATTTGTTCCATGTTATTTGCAATACCTTTTGTATACCTTGATGGTGTTTAATAAATGGCAGAATGGCATACTAGTTGCTTTCATTATCATTGGAAAAAATAAGGAGAATGACCTACACCCAATTTTCTAAGCATTATCAAAATGCCTTTCAATCAATTGGATGCCCATGTTATCATTGTGGATAATGCGTAAAATCAATGTCGTAAGGCAAGAAATTATGGGTTCAACAATTTCACACCCACAATTTTCCTTGTGCTACAAATCAAAGATCTTTGATATTTACTTTCATTCCATCCCATGTTGAAGGATATTTGTTTATGAGCCCAAACATCATAGTTTTATTTTCAAGCTTGCATTTGCGACAACATTTGGCCTGGAGCTAAAGTGTTTTTGTGCCTATGGCATGTCCACAAAACATCAACTAATAATGCAGTCAAGAAAATTACTAGTGCAGAGGAAAGGTCAAGAGTTTTATCTACTCTTGGAAGCATCATGTATTCTTGAGATTGTCCATTTCATGCAAAACCTATCTTATGGGTAGAACAACTTGAGTTGTTAGCAACTAATTACCTTGATTTAGATTGCTTTTGTGAATACTTGAAAGAACATTGGTTACAAAAAGAAGGGATGTGGTGCATTGGAAATCAAAACATCCCCCATGTAAGACAAAACACCGATGCAGTTGTGAAATCATTTCACAACAACATGAAGCAAATTTTGTATTCTTCCCAAGAAAGGCTTAAAGGATGTAGGATGGATTGGCTCATCTACAATCTTGTTGGTGATGTTTTAACTCACTATTGGTACGGGGTGCATTGCAAAATTTTCAATTATGTGAGGAAAAAAAACAAGAAAACATTATTGCAAGTGCCCTCTTGTGAATTCATGACATTCTAGACACAAATGTCCTATTATGCTTATGGGGAGGACATTGCATTTGTGGCATCCACCAACCACTTGGGAAAAGTGTGGACCGTACATGCCTTAACTTCAAAATGTTTGCAATATGATTGCCCCCTTGTAGCATAAGGCATTATTTGTAAGCATGTCATGAAAGTTTTCAAAATGTTTCATTTAAACACCATGGATGGTTCAATTGTTAGAAAGACCGGTACTTTGCACAAGGTCATGCAAAGTGGTGCAATTCTAAACAAAATAGTCCTAAATGCGGGCTTGGAGACAATGACACCAAAAATGACGATCCCAATGACAAACAACCTACACAAAAAATTAGCTTGGAATTCAAAGATCATCTTACATCCACAATAGATGAAGATGTAATTGATGTCATCAACAAGGTGTTTTCTAACCTTAAAGCCATGACCTCGGAATTTCCAACCTTGCAATTACATTTGTTTTTAGCATTGAGAATTTTGAAAGGCAAACATTAAAACATGTTAGCGTGGGGTGTTGCCAACTTGGCACACCTAACTACCACAACCTTATTCCCATGTGCAATAGGTGACAATGCATTGAAAAGGCATAAAAGATTGCTTGAATCCCTTGCCCAAAAACACAACCATCTTAAGGATAAAACAATAAAGCATAGGCGCATTTTAAATGTGGTACCCCAAGTTGGGGTCAATTTTGTGTTTATTTTGTGATTTGTTGGGGTTTGTTTGTGTACCAAGTAATGTCTATTGGAATCTAAAAACAATTTAAACATTAGCTACATCTCTACATGATTTAGTTAGATGCTTCATATCTGGCTTTCAACATTTTCACAATAATTATGTTTATGGAATCAAATATTGGATTTCTACATTTTCTATGGGACATTGTACAAGGAATTATAGGAATATCTAATAGACATTATTGTCACAAATTATGTAATAACACATTGTAGACATAATCAATGATCTATGGTTTTTACTTGGGGGTTTAAATGTATGTTTAATCTAGGAATATATTATTGTAGATTGAAAGTGTTATATTGTGTGGTGGATGCAATTGTGGCAAACAAATTATGCTCAATGAATTTAATCCATTTATTTTATGCATGTTGTTGTTCAATTGTACCATTCACAACTTATTGCAATACACCCAATGAATATGTGGCTTACATCATGAATGCCACATTATAACTCACCGAGATAACAACCTATACATACACTTCAAAACCATGTGGCCAACTTGGAAACCAACAATGTAACACTAATCCAATAACAATGTAATGCAAAGATTTGGACATCACACATGTAACTTGGAAACCAACAATGCAACAACAACTACAACTTAACATCCTTCGATTTAAACAGTCCATATAATGGCCATAATATATAACTTACGTCTATTATCTACAATGTGTCATTATCATACATTGACTAGAAATCCCACAAAACATTTGGACCTACATACTAAAATAATACAAGTATAAAGTGTTGAAGCTACAGTGCAACCAAAATCTACTAACACAAAAAAACCAAAACATATGCTAGGTCCTTTTTATATATGATTTGTTTTTTGAAAAGCATAGTAACCAAGCTTCCTTGTTTTGCCACTTTGTCGTTTTCATATTACATTATGAAACTATGTTGAAATTAATTGTACATTTTTAGTGTGCAAGTCCAATTGAACCCTCGACCTAATTTTTATGACCTTGATGGCATTTAAGATTGTAAATCACAATGTGTCTTGTGTTTGAATAGTTGCAACCTTCGAGAACATGTTCGGTATTGCTTGCATTCACCAAACCTAGTAGGTTAGGTTGCACTATAAAATGGGTTATAATCACATACAAATCATCTACCAAAATCTCAAACATACACATACCTAAATGTTATCAAATTGATTCATAGACTTCCAAGAACTGGTTATGAACTTCATAACATAAAACCCGCATTCCTAGTCTAACTCTTGTTGTAGTCCATCTAGCCACACCTAAAAATTGTTTATTATGGCCCACTTCCAAGTAGCAATCCAAGACATGGGACCTTGTTTGACAACCCATAGTTTGGTAAAAAAACCAATGCACCAATGTAGATGGGAAGATGTTTTCAATCTTTAGAGGGTCATAGTGTACGAATTGTTCTTCATTCATTATAATCACATTCTAGTGGTTGGCATACTATAGTGGGATTATGAGGTTCTTGACATAAAGTGGGATTTCCAGTTTCCTTTAGATAAATTGTAGTACAATTTGTTCTAATTCCCTTCTTGCTTTGGTCTAATTTTTTACAATGTCTTAAAGGTGAAGATGTGTGATGTACATTTGCTATGAATCAATATGCATCACACCAAAACATGTTTTTTACGACGGTTCCTATTCAATTATAGTCATTTAAAAAATTATTTAAAAAGTCATTTATGCCATTGTAGCCAAATAGGACACATTATACAAAATACATGTTTTGGCATGGTGATGAAAGTGTGAGAACCACAACTTGGAAAAATCCATGGCGTTTGTGCTTGGGTGTATAGTGGGGTTGTCGAGAAGGGAAATATCCACATCAAGCCTCAATTTCATATAATGTTGTTGGATTTGAAACAAAAGTGCTACCTCCTTGGTATTCCTTTTGCTAATAATGAATTCATGCACAAATGATGCCATATTGTAAACAACAAAACATCTTGTAAAACATTATTTTTGTCAAACACCCTAAATTTGATACTGTTAGAAATAACAAACCTTGTAACACATAGTCTCCCAAATAAAAAAATTCCAATGTCATTATCATTTGGCAACATTTACAAGGTAGAATAGTTGGTGGGCTGGTTGAGAGCTTTTGTTTTTTCTTGTTTTCTCCCTTTTCCTCTGGTAATTGCCTCCATTCCTATAATAACTCCTTGGGCAAGTTCCACTATGATATTGAAGTTGGGGATGGGATGCATGGGGCTATGTTCAATTTGTTTTGGAAGGCACAATCTTAGAGAGAGGGAAGGTGTCATAATGAAAGATTGCAAATCAAGAGGGAGGTGGGCTATATGGACTAAAGTAACTAGGCTTGGATTAAACACATAAGATTGTAATAAATCAATTTCCTTTGTTTTTTTTTTCCACACATGATTAGATGGAATAGGCACATTTTCATTGGATTGTTGAGGATGTTGGTGATCAATTTTAAATCAATAGGTAGCAACCCTTGTGCTTGCTCTTTAGCTTCACTTGAAAAACTCCTTCTTCGAACATTTTATTTTTTTGGTTAGAAATTGAATCCAAGCGAATAACACGTATGCTAACAAAAACAACAAACATAAAGGTAGACCAAATCAACAAGGACAATATATATTTTTGCAATAATATGGAAACATACCCAAGTTAATGATGTTGTCAACTATTGGAATAATAATAGACACATCAATGTTGCCAATTATTTGTTGACCATCATTAGGAATGTGTTTAATAGGGAGGAATTGAACTTTGTCACAAGTTTTGTCACATTTGTAATAACAATTTTGGGGTCTTTGGCCTTGCCCAATTTCACCATGATGTTTTATAACTAATAATCACAAAGTTTTGCGAGATTATTTTTGCATCTTCTCGAAATGAGATATAGTACAATCTCCTCCTCCAAGTTGACCTTCCCAATAAACAACTAGCAAATGTCTATGTCCTCTTTAAGCAGCAAAACATTTTTAACAACATGCACATAATGAGAATAAATGCATATTCGCAATCTTAATGATGCACCCCCAAACTCCGTGTAGATTCAACTGTGAGTCCAAATATGAAAACATTGAAAGGATTAAGAGTTGCAGTACGTTCCCTGGCTTGTAGCATTTCGGGGTTAGAAGGGTGTGCTGGAGCTCTGGGATGGGGATTAGGACGATTGACAAGTGGGTCAATTATTCACACAAACTTGCACAAATCAAACAACAAGTTTGTTAATGCATAATTAGAGAGTGCATAATTTGAACACTTTTGGTGCATGGATGAGTTATGGGCAAACACAAATTCATAATATTCACCAGGGCCTAGACTTGGGGGAAATCACCACCTTCCCCCTTATAGTATTCTTTGTGCATGGCCATGGGGCCTACACCCAAATGTCATTTTGTCTCGGGACTCCCATTTTGTTTTTGTCTCGAAATTCCTAAAATTAAAACTTCTATAACTTTGAAGGCCCATAACTTCTTTTGTAGACCTTTGATTAAGGTAAGTTGTAGCCCTTGTCAAGAGCTTTCCAATGGTATGTTGCATGCCACCTAAACATAAGTAAATCAGGGCGATTCCCGACTTTTAGTGGTCGGGAGTGCACTTTGACTCGCGACCCCTCATTTGGCCATAACTTATGTTTTAAGTACCCAAATGGGTCATGTGAGCCCATTTTAGACATCTAAGTTCCAAGAGTTTTTTCGATAATATAAGGAACTTTTCAATCCTATAAGTTTTGACCTTTGCAATTGTCCTTTGAAAATTTGGAAGTCCATTAGGATTCAATTCCCAAAGTGGGAGCTCATTTAAGAGTGTGGGGGTTCATTCCCTTTCACTTTCCTACACTCCTGGGAGCATGAAAATGTGACTCTTGGGCTTCACTCTTGGCTCACACCTTTGCAAACCCTTGCTTTGGTCACGAACCCAAGGCTAGGTTTGCGACACTTGACAATCCTAATAACAAAAAAAACAAAAAAAAACCTTTTAAGAATAAGAAAAGGAAAAATAGGTCCTTATTGTGGTCACCTAGTCAAGGAGATGGTGTTGGTCAAAAGACAATGTGCCATTGCACCGCATGTCTTCCAACAACTTCACCTATCTAACATGATGAATGTTAGCAATTGCTCTATGGGTAATCTTGTAGGTGAAATTGTAAATTTTTCTATGATAATATGTTGATGCTCATGGTCAAAACCTATAAGCCCCAACAAATCATGCCAAGATGAAAAAACATCTTTGTGACTTTGATGAATCTTGGGAAACCATGTAACCCCATAATTAAACACATTTTGAACCACAACTTTAAGCAAATAGAAGGAGCCATATCATGAGCGAAATGTAAGATGTTGTGTTTAGTTAAACCACGAATAGGATGAGCGAATGGATGCAAGTTGTGGACCTAGAAAGTTCAAGGAATGTGATAATTATAAAAACATTTGCCAACACATAAACTGTTGAAGTCATAACCTGCTCAAGAATATACAACATGGGCATAATGTATTCATGGTGGGCACCTCCCATAAAATGATCTACAAAACATTTTGAAAGCCCAAACAATGTGAGGGCATTCATAATCCAAGGAAAAAAAAAATGTTTCCTTTTCTAATTCTACCAATACAACCCCTATTTAGTGTGGTACCATGGGCATTGTGGACCTAATGCCACATGTGCCACTTGTAGACACAATATAAAGGTGACCAACCCCACATTTAAAAAATAAAATAAAATGAAACCTACATGCAGATCAATAAACCATTGATGTACATAATATAAAGATGACGTATGTTATTAATGGTTGGATTGTGTTAGGATGTGTGATCCAAGATGGCTATTAATAAAACATGCAGTGGTAATAAATACAATACCCAATAGATAAAACAATCGCATCGTGAAATTTACTTTCTCATCAAAAGCATGAAGTTGTTATAAAACATATTCAATTTTTTCTTTTTGATGTCAATGAAGCACTCGTTTTCTTTGCTTCATACTTTTTCTTCAAAGTTAAGGTATTGTAGGTAATCCTTTAGACCTTTGATTTCCCAAAATCTCTCCATTATTTTCTCTTCGACCCCATTGGATGTCAAAGTAACTAAACAACTTTTCATAATAGCCTTTGTCTGAGGATTTCTGTCAATACCTCCATTTTCCTAAAACATGATGTAGAAGTTAATTAACACATGAAGAAACCAAATGCAACATTGCATTGTAAAAAATGGTTGGAAAAATTGATTAAACATGCATGGATGGTAGATATAAACTTATAGTAGGATATATATACCATTGCCCAAATACATCAACAAGACTATTGTGTAAAAATTCTATTGTTTCCATGCCTACAAAGATTGCCATGCATTCTTTGGGATCTTGCAGAAAAATCATGTCCATAATTGTGTCTATTTTTAACAACAAGAAAACAACCCATTCATTAACATTTCTTTTGGAAAAGGAGGCAGTTCATAATCACCTTTTATTGTGAATGTCTTTGTAGTGGCTAATACTCCTTACTTCCATTTTAGCTCTGCTCAAATCCATTGGATTTCATTGTGGATTTGTAGTAGTTTGGGAACCAAAGAATGGTGTGACAATTTTAGTTTGGTTAGGGATTTTTGCCTTCTCTTTGGGAGCATGTTGTACATAAGAGTTGTTCCTATAAATGGAGAGTTTAGTGACATTTGGTTACTTACCTTTGTTTTTATGTGGAGTAAGCAAGAAATCATCATCATTATTAATGATAAATGTTTTATTTAACATGTATAAGTTGTGGAGGTGGCATAACATGTGATTCCCCACATCTCAGATTAGGTGCAACTCGTTTAAGAGGAAAATTTACTTCATTTAAAACATGACACTTGTTTCGACAAGGTATGATCTTCCCAAACTTCACACTTGACCTAATTATTTCCTTTGTTTCACGCTTGTTTCAAGTCAGTTACATCTTCAAGAGCTCCTTCCCCTTGTAAGAAGGGCATTGGTTCATCATTTTGTGATAAGAAAAAATGTTTTTATTTTTCATGCAAACCTTGTAGAACTTACATTAAAAGGAAGGCCGATTGCAAATAGGGTTGCCATGTTATTTATAATCAAAATGTGTTTCCATTACAAGTTCTTCATATTCATCTTCAAGACACAAGGCCACACATGTTTTTTTATTTTGTTGTATGTTACATTTATAGATTCTAGTCTTGTCGGATGGACCTCCAAAAACCTGCACATGATCATGCCATAATTGAAAACACAACAACAAAATCCCAACTTCAATATGCAATTTTGTGATAATCAACAAATTGTAACATTTTTTTGTGACAAGCTATTTATTAGGATAATTCAATTAACCACAACACATGGCAAAACAACTGTTGTAAACATGATTATACAAATGTTCTGCAACTACAATTTGAATGGAATAGTGACTAAAAAAGAAATAGATCAAAAAATAATTACAAAATTACCATAGAACTTTTACCAATATTAACCCACAAATAATACTTTCATTGTGAAATGAAGAACAATTTCAATGTGCATTACCTTCACAAAATTCTTTACAATTGATCTGTAGTTCTATAATATTTAACACACTACAACATAATTGGTTTTTTGGCAAACACCATAAGATTAAATTTGCGTTTAATGGCTGATTTTTAAAAAATGTCTTTTTTGTTTGATATCCACCTTATAATGGAGAAAAAAATTGACAAAAAAATTGGGAAAGGTGGAAATAACAAGTGAAAACTAGCACATATTAAAGTTGTTATGTTTGGTCATTTGATGTCAACAATTCTGTTTTTTAGGGTTTGATTGTGGTAGATCATATGGAAGAAGACAAACAACAAAAAGCACGTACGCACACACAAAACATCAAACAACAATAGACTAGCACATAAAGAATGGTATAAAAACAAGGAGGAACAAAGCTTTAGTGAGGAACATAACCCAAAACCCATCCTATAGGCGCATTAAAGATAGTGTCGATATATCGATGATGCTCAAGTAGTTGAATCATGTAAGGATCCTCCTATGCATGTATGGGCAGCACCTCCTGAACCAAGTGGCCTCTGTTGGTGACCCCTGTCACTGGCATTGTGTGTGTTTCAAGTTTTGATATGTTTCCTTGGTCTTCTTTTACACTATAAAATTTTTCAGAATTGTCGACATCTTCCATAATGTTGATAGTCAGAGCAAGACAACTTCGATCAATTGTGATACCGCTAGGTGCAAGGGATGAAAGTTTCTTTGTCTAATAGCATTCACATCACATAAAAGCTCTCCTTGTAAATGACTCCATCGCTGTAAACAAACCCAAAACGTACCAAGAAAATAATGCAGAAAAACATTAAAGAACGTACCAAGAAAATAATGCAGAAAAACATTAAAGTTGTCAATTGCACAATTATTATGTTGCATTCAAGTGCCATACAATCTTTTCAAACTGAAAGTGATGCTAGAAGCTGAGCTCCGTTGGGGCTTTGCTTCAAGCCCTAAACCCAATAAAATTGAAGGCACTATTTTTAGCCTGTTGTCAAATCTATGCACGCGTGTGGAATGTTGCAAAAAACATGGGAATGTTTTGCAAACAAAAAATCGATTGCAGTTTTACAAGTTGACAATGGGTAGGACCCCCTCAGCAGCCAGATAGCAACTCTGGTGGTGGGTCACGGTGTCTGATAACAGAGGGTAATAGAGCTCAGTAGGGGTATTTAGTGTCTCACTTGCAAATTGGCTTCCCAAATGAGATGGTATCCTTTTTTCCACCCTTGGAGCCATAAAGTTCAGCATTTTTTAATAACTTTGGGCAGATTGAAAAGGTTTTTTTCTATTTCAAGCTTTTTCTTCCTAGTTTAAAGCCCTTGGGGCTGATTTCAACTTTTGCACCACTAGGAATGCTTGAATTGAGTTGAACATTGGCCTTGACTACTGGTGTAAACTGGGCCTCTAAAGTGTCTACGATACTGGCAAGCTAAGTCGAGAAGGCACTTGGTGACCCATAAAATAGGTAGCTGCATGTGGATGGTCAGCACATAAATGACCACCATGATTAGCTATGCATTGAAATACAAGGAAAAAAATGTTTGCTCTCCACACATCATCCATCCTGCATGGGGCGGCGGTAGGGTGCTGGTTCACTCTGGCCTTCAGCGAGTAGGTACTAAACTAGTGTAGATGTCCAGAACTCTATCAATGCCCATTGGAGGATGCACTCCATCTTTGAATAGAATCTTCTATATTGGGGGGAGCCTCCATAGTTTCAACTTTTTTTTTTGCGATGAGCCAATCAAAATAACTCATTGCAGAAAAAAAAGTTGGACTTGTGAGGCACCCCCAACTAATTAATATGAAACAGAAATAAGTACCCCATAGGAATAAGTTCCCTAGAATAGATTGGGTGCTCTTAAGAAGAAGGGCTATTGGTCCAAGCCAAAAATAATGGCAGCCAATTTTAGGAATAGAATTTCCATGCAACTAATGAGAAGTACGTGTCATGGAGTGAAGGGTCCTTCCTTTTTTATCTTGTGGGTAACGGAGGAGGTGGTGTTTTCTTTTTCAAGTTGTGTTTCGTGTGGAGAGTGTACCCTTCACTTTCCAATTGGACAGTGGACAATCGACTTTTCATGCAACTTTTTTCTGTTTTTTTTTGGGGTGGGTGCAAGGGATCATAGCAAAGAGTTCCCATTCATGACATGTTCCCCAAAGAGTTCCCAATAGCACATCACTTTTATCCCATATATATATACCTTGGCAAATGTTGTAGTCCTTTCATCTAAGTATACTTCAAAATAGAACCTTTTATTTTTGGGAGCTTTCATAGCTTTGTTTTTTTTTGAGTGATGGGCCAATCAAATTGGCTCATTGCTAAAAAAAATTGAACTTGGGAGGCACGTCATCTAATTAATGCAAAGCACAACTAGGTATGATTGTTATTACAGGCGTGACGTGCAAGAAATTAGATTGGATGGTCTGAAAATGGCAATTTCAAATTTTTTTGCCCTTGAAACATGACGATTTTCGACCAGTTTTTCCAAAAAAATTCTTGTACAAGGCGCATTTTCTCTCTCTCTGTGTTTTTTTTGTCGGCAAGTGGTACAAAAACGCTGTGTGGTTGTTAGTATTTTTTCCTTTTTTTTGCATTTTAATGAGTACGCGTCGTTGTCGGCCACTGATTTCACTGGTGCGCACAGATGTCCAACTTCAGTGTTGCGCAGAAGTTTCGATTTTCCTCTACTTTTTTGTATACGTGATGTCAAAACACGTTTGTGGGTTGTTTCGTCAGATTGGGTCGCAGTAGTTTTCTTCTTTGTCAAGACATTTGATCGATCGGCAAAGGAGAAACTGGATTAGAGCTTTTTGTGAAATCGAGATCTGGGGATTTGATTTGAGTTTT
>Ga0116231_10005226_pt1 | contig 25672 bp, 21 predicted proteins | sample S1TSphgellanicum_2_FD_89695 | JGI IMG/M metagenome (GOLD analysis project Ga0116231, IMG submission 89695) | Host-associated microbial communities from peat moss isolated from Minnesota, USA - S1T2_Fd - Sphagnum magellanicum MG | ecosystem: Host-associated > Plants > Peat moss > Unclassified... | reverse complement strand
GATCCGTGCAGACGGCTAGGGAACAGGCTGCTTTCCGATTTCAGTCCGGCGTGAGCGATCCAAGCTCCAACGGCCTCCCTTGTCGGCCGGTAATCTCAAATTGAACCGGGCGTTGAGTCTTTTGCTGCATCACGATCGTCCTTGCGGAAACTGTCTGACCATGGCAAACGTCGCGCACTCAGAGCTTAACGAGATTGCATGCCCGAAGTTTGCTGTCGATGGCCAAATTGAACATAGCTAATTCACGGTGTTTAGCCGCAAGTTGTAATCGGACCCGAATGGCCCCGATTTCTTTCAGTTCTAAGTCTGCGCCGACTGCACGATTCCGGCTGCTGTCAGGGCGACTACCGGCTCAATGCAGCGCTTTGACAAAGCCACATTACCGGGGTAATTTAACGCCATGTCAATACCGCAATCCAAAGTAACGGCGCAGGGCCAAATTTCTGTCCCGGTGGAGGTGCGTAAGAAGCTCGGAATTGGACCTGGGTCTGTGCTTGAGTGGCACGAACACGACGGCGGCGTTTTGGTTCGTCGAGCTGGGCGATTCAGCTCGTCCGATGTTCACCAGGCAGTTTTTCCAAAAGGCACGCCTGATAAGAAGACCGTGCCCGACATAAAGGCCGCCCTTCGCAAAGCCGTTCGAAAGAAACATGCTCGCGGTTGATACGAATGTCCTGGTTCGGCTGCTCGCACGTGACGATGTAAACCAGGTTCGTGCAGCTGAGGCTTCCATCACCAAAGGAGCCTGGGTATCTCAGCTAGTCCTGGCAGAAACGCTGTGGGTCTTGGACTCCGTATATGATCTTTCTCGTGCGCAGATCGCAACGGCCGTTGAGATGCTATTGAATCATAACGAGCTGAGCCTGCAGGACGCGGATGTTGTCGCTGCGGCGCTAGCCCATTTTCGCGGGCGCTCAGCCGTGGAATTCTCGGACTGTCTCGTGCTGGAGATTGCGAGAAAAGCCGGCCACTTGCCGGTTGCTACATTCGACCGCAACTTCGCAAAACTGGTTAATGTCCAACGGCCAGGATGATATGGGTGATCGTCCGTCCGCAATCGGCAGCCGTCCGGTTCGGTTAGCTTTTTATGCGGTGTGCTACCGCGGTGTACCAGCGGTTGTAGCGGATGCCCTTTAAATTCTAGAGTCCCAAGCGTTTCGAGCTATTGCGTTTAAAATGGCGGAGAGGGTGGGATTCGAACCCACGTGCCGGAATTACCCGACCATCCGATTTCGAGTCGGCGCCGTTATGACCACTTCGGTACCTCTCCGTTTAACTTAATTTACAGCCGTCTCGTGATGCGGTCGAGATCAGATGATTCACGCATTTGTCAAGAGTACAGATTGGCTGCCGTAGGGTTATTCTATCCTATCGGCATCGGGTGCGTCTCCCCCGGAACTACCTGGCGCCGCGGGGATCTAAGAACAGCAACACCGTGCGACACCAAAATCAGACGAAAAACACGTTGCCGTGGGCGAAGTTGGCTATCGTTGCCTCGGCCGCTGCACTGCTCGGAACCTGCGCACCCGTGCCGGGCTTGATCGATCAGATCAAGATCGTGGGCGAGTTACGCGTGGTCACTCGCACCGGGCCGCTCGCTTATTATCGCGGCGCGAATGACATGCCGGAAGGCCCGGAATACGAGCTTGCACGGCGCTTCGCGAGCGAGCTGGGTGTGCGGATGAAAATCACCCCGGTGAACAGCTACGCGGAAATCTATGCGGCGATCTCCTCGGGGCGCGCGCACCTCGCCGCCGCGGGACTCAAGATTCCCGCGGAGGCGATTCCTGGCATCGCGTTCGGCCCTGCGTATCAACGCGTGCGCGAGCATTTGATCTACCGACATGGCTCGGCCCGTCCGAATTCCCTCGCGGAAATTGGCAGCGCGGACCTCGAAGTCGCTGCCGACAGCCCGCACGCGATGACCTTGCACGCGGCGCGTCGGTCGATCCCGGCTCTGGTCTGGACAGAAAACGCGAACACCGATACTCAAGCTCTGCTCGACGCGGTCGCGAGCGGTGCGATCGACTACACGATCGCGGACTCCACCGAGTTCGCACTGGCCCACGAGGTAAATCCCGAACTGCGCATCGCGTTCGACTTCCCGGCCAGTCAGTCGCTCGCTTGGGCCGTGACGTCGCGCGACCCGGAATTCTTGCACGACATCAACGGCTATTTCGCCCGGGTCAACTCGAACGGCGAATTGGCGGCGATCCTGCAGCGCTACTACGGCCGCGCGGAGAACCTGGAGTTCGTCGGCCCGCGCGGATTCATGCGCGCCATGCAGAGCCGTTTGCCGCTGTACCAGAAATGGTTCGAGGAGGCCGGTGCAGAGAACCGCCAAGATTGGCGCTTGCTGGCCGCGATCGGCTACCAGGAATCGAAATGGAATCCGGGCGCAGCCTCGCCGTCGGGGGCGAAGGGCTTGATGCAACTGACCGGCACATCGGCGAGTGAGGCGCAAGTGACCGACCTCGCGGACGCCCGTCAGAGCATCTTCGGCGGCGCGCGTTACTTCAAACAGGTATTGGAAAAGATTCCTGCGCACGTACCGGAGCCGGATCGCACCTGGTTCGCCCTTGCCGCGTACAACATCGGATACGGTCATCTCGAGGACGCGCGCGTGCTCACGCAAAAGGCGGGGCGCGATCCCGATTCGTGGCAGGACGTACGGGAATTCCTGCCGCTGCTCGAGCAGGAATACTGGTACAGCCAGACCGAGAACGGCTATGCGCACGGCTGGGAACCGGTACGCTACGTCGACAACGTGCGCGGCTACTGCGATTTGCTGGAATGGGTCTGGGGCGGCGTTACCTCGCTGAACTGAGCGTCCGCGTGTTCACGTCCCGCGTCGTGCGCGGAAAAATCGCCGCAGCAACTCGCTGCATTCCTCGCGCAGGACGCCCCCGAAAACATCGAGCCGATGCGTGAGCTTCGGCTCACGCGGCAAATCGAAGACGCTGCCGCAGGCTCCCGCCTTCGTATCCCAGGTGCCGAACACGAGGCGTGCGACGCGCGCATTGAGCAAAGCACCGGTGCACATCGCGCATGGTTCAAGCGTGACGTAAAGCGTCGCGGACTCGAGTCGGTAATTGCCGCAAGCCTCCCCAGCGGCCCGCAGGGCAACGATCTCAGCATGGGCGGTAGGATCATGGCGCGCGATCGGTTGATTCCAGCCTGTCCCGATGATCTCTCGTCCATGCACGATCAAGGCACCTACCGGCACCTCGCCCGCTTGTTCGGCGCGCAGCGCGAGGGCGAGCGCCCCGCGCATGTAGTGCTCGTCACCAGCCGCTTCGTTCAAGTCACGCTCCGCACGGCAGCAGCATGCCGATGTTTCGAACAACATCCGATAAATGATGACATGTTCGACGTTGTCGGCCATCATCGCCGCGGACGAACACAAAACAATCAATCCGAAAACCGGTGTTCGAACGGGCGGCGAACGCGCGTCGGGCGACGACGACCGGCCGCGCGGCGCTGAAGTCGATGTTCAAAGGTCTAGGATTCCTCGCATAGGGAGAGTCTTGCGACGACCCCGGGGAATGGTAGCGCGGAGTGCCATGTCTGTAAAAGTTGCGCAGCTGAGTGAACCGGGTGAATACGACGAGGCGATGCTCGCCCTGCTGCAGATCATCTGGGGTGACGGGTTCCTCTCACCCGGCGGGGCCGATGAGATCGCCCGGGTGCTCGAGGGCGTCGACATCTCCGGCTTGGAGGTCTTGGATGTCGGTTGCGGCCTCGGCGCGGTCGACACCCTGCTGGTCGAGCGTCACGGTGCCCGCTCGGTCGTCGGCATCGATATCGATCCCGCGCTGATCGAGGCGATACGGGCACGCATCGAGCGCGCCGGACTCGAGGCTCGCATCGAGGCGCGCCTCGTCGATGGCGGCGCGATGCCGTTCGGCGACGAGCGTTTCGACGTCGTATTTTCGAAAGACTCCCTCGTCCAGATCCCCGACAAGCGAGCCCTGTTTGGCGAGATTTTGCGTGTGCTACGTCCCGGCGGCCGCTTCCTCGCAAGCGACTGGCTGCGCGGCGGGGACGGGGACTATTCGCCGCAGATGCAAGAGTATTTTCGGCTCGAGGGCATCACCTACAACATGGCGACGCTCGAGCAGAGTGCCGCCGTTCTGCGCGAGGCGGGCTTCGCGCAGGTCGAAATTCTCGATCGACACGCGTGGTATCGGGAACTCGCGCAACGCGAGTTGGCCGCCATGGAGGGCCCGCTGTCCGCCACCATCGAGTCGCGCATCGGATCGGTACGTGCGGCCCATTTCGTCGCGAACTGGCGCCAACTCGTGCTCGTTCTGGAGCGGGGCGAGTTGCGTCCGGGACATCTGCGGGCGACCAAGCCGCGGGTCTAGCTGCTATGATTCTTGGGTGTCCAAGATCGTCAGCCGAACCCTCGATTTTCTGGAAGTCTTCGCGGATCAAAAACGCCCCCTGTCGGCCTCGGAAATCGCGCGGCTACTCGAAATCCCGGCCTCCAGCTGCCACGACGTTCTGCAAGCCCTGCAGGAGCGCGGCTATCTGTACGAGCTGACGCCGCGGGGCGGCTATTACCCGACCTTGCGCCTGTACGAGATCGCCAAGACCATCGCCGATCACGATCCGGTGGTCGCGCGTACCGATATCGTGCTGCGCTCCCTGCGCGACACCTTGGATGAGTCCGTGTTGCTTGCGAAGGTGAATCATCTGTCCGCCGCTTACCTGCTGTCGTTCGAGCCGTCGCATCCGCTACGCTTCCTGGCCACGATCGGGGATCACGTACGCAGCCTCCACGCAACCTCGGCGGGCAAAGCGCTGCTCGGCAGCATCAGCGAAACCGCGCTGCGCGACTACTTGAAGACGGTGCAATTGACCCCCTTGACCGCCAATACGATCACCTCCAAGGCAGCATTGCGCAAGGAGATCGAGACCGGCAACCAGCGTGGCTGGTTCTTGAATCGTGAGGAGAGCCAGGAAGGCGTCACGACGATCTCCGCACGTTTCGTCTGGACTTCGGCGGTGTATATCGTGACGGTCGCAGGGCCGACGTCGCGCGTCTTGCCGAAGCTCGACAAGGCCGCCGATCTGCTCACGAACGTCTGCAAGCTGCTCGAAAGTCCGACACGTCTCGAGAATTGAGCCGTTCTCGCATCGCCGCGTCCGGCCTCGGGCGCGTCGCGGTCTTTAGCTCGCCTCGACGCGCCGCAGTAGCCTCACCGGCACACGCACCGACATTTCCAGGGCCATCGCGCCATACGCCTTGCCTTGCGGATCGATGCGCAGCGATGCCATCCCGCCGCCGCCGAGCGCATGCTGCAAGAGAAAGTTGAACGCATGCAGCCCCGGAGCTTCGAAGCGCTGCACCGGCCCCGCAACGAGGTGACGGAAATGCTCGGCCATGCGCGCGGCGGTCACCTCGCGCCGGATCACCTCGACGTAGAGCGGGTCGCGGGCGATGATCGCGATGTTTGCCGAATCCCCCTTGTCGCCGGAGCGAGCGAGCGCGAGGCGCAGCAGCGGCACCTCGGTCTGTGCGGCGTCGGGAGGTTCCGGCGCGCCGATCGTCGGCGATTCCGGGAGGGGCGGACTCAGCGCCTCACCGGCGGGAATACCGACGACAAAGCGCTCGTCGCCGAGCGACACGACCGGAGGCTCGATGGCCGTCTTGTCCACGAAAAACGTGAACAGCCGAATCTGCGGCGTAGGCTTCGGCCGGCCGGTGTAGATGCCGGTCGTACCCGGGGCGAAGGAGATTCCGACCGAACCCAATTCGCGCGCGAATAACTCCAAACACTTGGCATCCGCGTGCACGACGACGAGCCGCAACAACACTTCGCGGGACGCGCGCGTGCGCGACTCGGGACCGTACGAGGCTTCGGCGCCGAGTGCCTCGACATGCGTCGCCGTGAAATCCGGCAAGCCGCGCTCTTGGAACGTGAGCCGTGCTCGTGCGATCAGAGCTTCAGCCGTGCGTTGCGCCTTCGCCGCTGCATCAGGGCCGACGATCGAGACGGTGGCGACCGCGCGATACCCGTCCTGATAGGTCGCTGACACTTTGTACTGGGGCGTCGGCGGCCGACCGCGCGCGCCCGTGACGCGCACTCGATCCGGACCATCCTGGATGAGCTGCACCTGTGAGAAATCGGCAACCAGGTCGGGCAAGATGTAGGCGGATGGGTCGCCAATTTCGTAGAGCGCTTGTTCGGCGACCGATCCCGGAATCACGAGACCCCCCGTATCCGGCGGTTTGGTGATCACGAAGCTGCCGTCCGCTGCGCACTCCGCGAGCGGGTAGCCGATGTTCTCCCAATTCGGGACGCGCTGCCAATCGGTATGCAATCCGCCGACGCCCTGCGCACCGCATTCGAGCAGATGGCCGACGAGGCTGCCGGCGGCGAGTCGATCGTAGTCGTCGGCCCGCCATCGGAACTCATGCATCAGAATGCCGAGAGCCAGAGCGCTATCGGCGCAGCGGCCCGTGATCACGACGTCGGCGCCATGATCGAGCGCCGCCTGAATCGGCAGGGCGCCGAGGTAGGCGTTCGCGGTCAACAAGCGCGCCGGCAAGGGCTCGCCCGAGACCGCTTCGCGAATGCCTGCGGCGCGCAATCGATCGGCCAGCGGCAGAACGTCGTCGCCCGAGACCGTCGCAATGCGCAGCGACACGCCAAGCTCGGCGCAAAGCGCCTGCAGCGCCGCCTTGCATCCCTCGGGATTGACGCCGCCCGCATTCGAGACGACCTTGACCCCCCGACGCGCGATTGCAGCGAGTGAAGGACGCAGATACTGCACGAAGTCGGGGGGAAATCCGGACTCAGGCGATTTCAGCCGGGCGCGCGCGAGCAAGGACATGCTCACTTCCGCAAGGTAATCCATCATCAGGTAATGGATCGGACCGCCCAGCAACTGCGGGATCGCACGCGGGCTGTCGCCCCATGCGCCCGATGCGCCGCCGATCAACACCGGGCTGCGGCCGTTCATGCCTTGCGATCGCCGTCGAGCCAGCGCGGCTTGCGCTTTTCATTGAAGGCGGCAATCCCCTCCTTCGCATCGGCGCTCGCGGAACACAATGCGATCTGCGCTTCGGCAAATGCGAGGGCTTCGGGAAAAGCCATCATCTCCATCGCGAAGATCGCTTGTTTGCCGCGTCGCAATGCTGCCGGCGAACCCGCGCGTATCCGGGCGAGCAGCGCCTCGATACGCGCGTCCAACTCGGCGAACGGCGCGATCTCGTTGACGATGCCCATTTCGGCGGCCCGCTGCGCCGAGATCAACTCGCCGGTCAGACAGAGCTCGTTGATGTGCCGAGCATGCAGCATCGACCGCAGAAACACGAGCACCTGCATCGGGAATACGCCGACCTTGGCTTCCGGCAAACCGAAGCGCGCATGGTCCGCCGCGATCGCCAGATCGCAGAGTCCCATTAGACCCATGCCACCGGCGACGCAGGCTCCGTTGATGCGTGCGATCAAGGGCACGCCGGACAACCGTACTTTGCGTGCGAGCCGGCCGAATTCGGTGGTCGGCTCATCGGGTCCGGCGCTGAAAGTGCCGGTTCCTTCGGCGAGGTCCGCGCCGGCGCAGAACGCCCGCTCGCCGACGCCGGTGAGTACGATCGCGCGGATTGCGGGATCTTTCGCCGCGGTCTCGACCGCGCGCTCGATGCCGGCGAGTACGGCGCCGTTCAGGGCATTGCGGCGCGCCTCCCGATCGATCCAGAGCCAGAGCACATCGCCCTTGCGCTCGACGCGCACGTCGCCATGGGCGCCGTCAGTCATTGCCCGTCTCCGGCGGCGCGCCGAGGCTGCGGAAAATCTCCGCGTTGTGCTCGCCGAGCGTTGGCGCGAGTCGCCGCACCGAGGCAGGAGAGGCGCTGAAGCGGGTTGGAAACCGGCAAGTCTTCAGTGTGCCTTCGGTCGGATGCTGCGATTCAGCGAAAAAATCGACGGCCTGGAGATGCGGATCGTCGAATAGATCCTGAACCGAGTTGACCGGACTCGCCGGGATGTCGATGGCATGCAATGACTCGAGCCATTGCGCATTCGACTTCGTGAGCAGCTGCGTTGCAAGGAAACGGCCGATCGCCTCGGCATTGACCGTGCGCGCCTCCTGGGAAGCAAACCGCGGATCGGTATCGAGCAGCGTCGGACACTCGACCAATGCCGTGAAGGCACGCCAGTGTTTGTCGGTGTAGACCACGATGGACAGATGACCGTCGCGCGTCGCATAAGGCCCGCGGGTGCGCGAGAGCAGCCGACGGTAGCCCATCGGCCCCTCCGGCGGGACGAACGCGCCGCCACCCATGTGGTCGGAGAGGACGAATTGCGTCATGGTCTCGAACATCGGCACCTCGATGACCTGACCCAGCTGGGTTTTTTCGCGGTGATAGAGCGCGCTCGTGACGGCATTGACGACGTACAGTCCGACCACACGGTCGCAGATGTTGAGCGGCGCATAACGCGGCGCACCATCGACCGTCTTGAACAAGCCCGCGATGCCGGAAGCCGCCTGCATCAAATCATCATAGACTGCTTTGCCGGCATCTGGGCCGCCCGAACCGTAGCCGACCGCCGAGCAATAGATGATCCGCGGGTTCACGGCGCGAATGCTCTCGTAATCGAGTCCCAGGCGCTGCAGGCCCTGGGGCCGCACGTTCGAGACGAGCACATCGGCCCGCTCCGCCAACGCGAAGCTGCGTGCTTTGCCTGCGGCGGTTTTCAGATCGAGCACGACGCCGCGCTTGTTGCGGTTGGCCTGCAAGAACAGCGGGCCCATGCCGAAGTGGCGCCAGGGTCCGATCAGGCGCATCGAATCGCCGCTCGGCGACTCGACCTTGATGACATCGGCACCGAGATCGCCGAGAATCTGCGTCGCGGAAGGTCCCATGACGACGGTCGTGAGGTCCAACACGCGCACACCCGCGAGGGGTCCAGTGACCGCGGGATCGACGTCCCAGACGACGACTTCCTGGCTATCAGCTCCCATGAGGCCTCGCTTGTTCACTGACAATTTCGCTACAGCGAAATTTTATTCGATATAGCGAAAATTATACTTCCTCAGGCTCCAGGCGGCAACAACGAGATACCGCGTTGATCCAACATGGTATTCGACATAAGGGCGGAAACGATTTCGCGATAGCGAAATAATATTCGCCAAACCGCAATTGTTTGCTATAGTTTTTTCGCTGCCGAGCTAAAATTACAGAGCGTTAGCGAACCGGCGCGTGAGCGACCGGCACACGCCGTGCTGGAGGAGTTGGAATCGTGATGGGCAACGTCGAACCGGGTAACGTCGTGCGCGCTTCCGCCACTTCCGCGCCATCATTCTCTCCGGACCTCGAGCGCAGTGCAATCGCACGCACGATGTGGCGCATCTTGCCGCTGCTGATCGTTTGCTACTTCTTCGCCTATCTGAATCGCGTGAACTTGAGCTACGCTTCCTTGCAGATGAACAAGGCCCTCGGTCTCACAGCGGCCGATTATGGTTTCGGCGCCGGCTTGTTCTTCGTCACTTACTGCATCTGCGAGATCCCCTCGAATCTGCTGCTTTATCGCTTGGGTGCGACGCGCTGGATCGCGCGAATCGTGGCCTCCATGGGCATCATCGCGGTCGCGACCGCGTTCATTCAGGGCCGCACGAGTTTTTATTCGATGCGCCTGCTCTTGGGAGCGGCGGAAGCCGGTTTCTACCCCGGTATCCTCTTTTTCCTGACGGTCTGGTTTCCGGTTGCTTATCGCGCACGCATCATGGGCTACTTCATTGCCTCGATTCCGATCAGCGGCATCATCGGTGCGCCGCTCTCCGGCCGTCTACTCGGCCTCGACGGTGTTTGGGGCCTGCACGGCTGGCAGTGGCTGTTCCTGATCGAAGGAGCACCGACACTGTTGTTGGCGCCGCTCGTGGTCAAATGGCTGCAGGACAGCCCCGCTCAAGCCCATTGGCTGCCGCAGACCGAGCGCGAGTGGCTGCTCGGTCGCCTCGGTTCGGAACGCTCCGAAGTCGAGCACAAACGCGTGTTCACGGTGCTGCAATGCCTCACCAATCCGCGCGTGCTGTTTCTTGCCGCGATTTATTTCAGCAATGTCTGTTTGCTCAACAGCATCACCTTCTTCCTGCCGCAGATCGTCAAGAGTTTCGGCTTGAGCAACCTGCAGACCGGCTTTGTCGTCGCGATACCGAGTGTACTCGGTCTGTTCGCGCTGATCCTATGGGGCCGACGTTCCGATCGGCGCAAGGAGCGCTATGGCCATGCGGCGTTCGCGAATCTGATCGGCGGCGCCGCCCTGCTCGCTTCGGTAATAACCCCCGATCCGACTGCCCGCATCGTCCTGATCGCGGTCGCCTTCGCCGCCACGCTCGCGTTTACCGCACCGTTCTGGTCGATCCCGGGCACCTTCCTCACGGGCGGGGCGGCCGCGGGAGGGATCGGCGCGATCAGCGCTCTCGGCGTCACCGGCGGATTCGTCTCGCCATGGTTCATCGGCTTCATGAAGGACACCACCGGTGACTTCCGCGTGGGGCTCGGAGCGATTGCCTCGCTCGCGATGGTCTTCGCCACCGCGCTTTATCTTCGGCGCCCGCGCGCCCAACCCTGATGGGAAACGACGTCATGAGCGAAAAATCACCATACATCATTCGGGCCGGAGAGACACCGAGCTATAGTCCCGCGAATCACACCGGCACGAAGAACTACCGTCTGGTCGGCAAGCACAATGGTGCTAAGTACATGGAGATCGCGCTCGGCGACATCGAGCGCCATGCCGGTTCACCCGCCCACGCCCATCCCGATCTGGAACAGGCCGTGTACATCCTCGAGGGAGAAGCGATCGCCGGCATCGATGGCGTCGATCACCACGTCAAGGCCGGCGATATGATGTTCTTCCCTGCCAAGGTGTTCCACGACATCCGCGTGCTGACCGAGCGAATCAAGCTGCTCGTGATCTACTCCCCGCCCTACGGCGAGGATCCGGCCAAGGTTATCCGCAAACCCGAGCCGGCGCAGAGCTAAGGACTAAAACTTCACGCGTCCCGTCGCATACCACTCGGCCGGAGGGTTATAGGTGCCGTAGATGATACTCGCGGTCGTGTCCTGATTCCCCGTCGTGATGAAGCGGTCGTTCGTGATGTTGGTCCCACCGAGAACGAGCTCGTACTTGTCGTCCGGCGAGGCGTAGGTCATCGACGCGTTCATCACCGTGCTCGTCGGGCGCATCAACAAAGACGTGTTGATCGCGTCGTTCGCAATCTGTGACTCGTGGGTCAAGTCGATCCCGAAACGCAGCGATGCGCCGTTCGGCAAGCCCGCCCTGTAGGTGGGGCTCACGCTGTACTTCCAGCGAGGCGTCTTCGGCAACAGACTCGAGGTCGTGATGCAGGCCTCGAAGGGCTGCACGCAGGACTGGCCGGAATTGATGCCGGGCGCGAGGTAGGTGTAGTAGGCATTCATGAAGCCGCCGGTGGCCGAGACCGAGAATCCGCCGCCGACGATCCACGTGCCTTCGAATTCCACGCCCTTGATGTCGGCATCGCCGGCGTTCTCGATGGTCGGCGAGAGGCCTTCCTGGAAATTCAGCTGGATGCTGTCGTACTTGGTAAAGAACACATCCGCATTGGCCTGCAAGGTTCTATCGAACCAATCGGACTTCACGCCCAATTCGTAGGTATCGGCCTTCTCGGGTCCGAACGTGGGAACGTGCAAGGGGTCGAGCGGCGCGGTCAAGCGCGTCGTCCAGCCGCCGTCCTTGTAGCCCTGCGAATAGGTGAAGTAGGACATCAAGTCCTTGGTGAACTGGTACTGCAGGCCGGCGGTCGGCGTGAATTCGGAAAAGTCCTGGGCGTTCGTTCCCGTCGGCGTGGTCGCGAACGCGGGACCCGCGACCGCGAACACCGGCTGGCTCTCGAACAAGGTCTTGTGGTCATAGGAGTAGCGTCCGCCGAGGATCAGGCTGAGCTGATCGACGACGTTGTAATCGACGTGGAAATATCCAGCGTAGGACTGCGTCTCGATTCCCTCGTAGCCTTGGATCTGAAGCAAGCCTTCGCCGATCGTGACGTAATCCGCTTCACGTCCCTGCTCGTCGAAATAATATAGACCGGCGGAATACTTCAGCGCGTCGTTCAAGGCAACGCCGGTCAGTTGCAGTTCCTCGGAAGCCTGATGCTGGGTCTGCGCGAAGGAACCTTGGTTCATCAGCACGGGAGCCGCAGACGGCTCGAGCGCCACGTTCCACTCGAGCTTGCGAAACCCCGTGATGGACTTGAGGTGCGTATCGTCGGCAACCTCCCAATCGACGGTTGCGGACGTGCCGAATTGATCCATCTTGTCGTAGTCGGGACCGACGCCGTAGCTGAGGTCGGGGTTGCCGGTAATGAACTGGTTGCCGAACGGCAAACGGTAGGACTGCGGGTTGTTGTTCGCGCCCTTGAGGTTCGGGTTGCCGCAACTCGGCGCCTGGGGGGCCGGGAAGACACCGATCAGACAGAGATTGTAGAACTCACCGAACAGCGCCGTGGTCGGCGCGACGCCGGCTTGCGGCGCGGTGATCGTTGCGAGCAATGACTCCGGCACGGAGGACTCATCGACGTGCGTCCAGTCGCCGGTGAAGGTCACGTTGACCTTCTCGGCGGCCTTCCACAAGAACTTCGTGCGCATGACGTCCTCGCCCTGACCGCCTTCTGTGCTGAAGGTTTCAGTGCCGTTGTTGCCGAAGGCCGTCGCGGGATCCGTCACATAGGGAGTCGATGAGGGGTACGGAATTCGCTTCTGGTAGCCGTCGCGATTGAGCGATGAAAACGTGAACGTCGAGAGCACGGTGTCGCTGAACGGCACGTCCATGGTCGCTTGAATGTCGCGACGATTGTAGCTGCCGCCCGTCACTTCGGCCTTGATCATGAATTGATCGCCGGGCGTACGCGTGACGATGTTGATCGCGCCGCCGATGGTGTTGCGGCCGAACAGCGTGCCCTGGGGACCCTTGAGGATTTCGACCTGATCGACGTCGAGCAGGTTCACGTTCGCGCCGGTCGTGCGCGCGAAGTAGATTCCATCGACATACACGCCGACACCGGGATCCAGGTTGATGCCGAAGTCGTCCTGGCCGATGCCGCGAATCGAGGCGGACAAGACCTGGTTGGAACCGCCGAAGGGTGAAGCGGTGTCGAGGTTTACATTCGGGGTGAGCCGTGCGAGTCCCTGCACGTCGACAATGTTCTTTTCCTGCAACGCGGCCGCCGTGAACGTGGTGATCGCGATCGGCACGTTCTGTTCGTTCTGCGCCCGCTTTTGGGCGGTCACGACGATCTCGGGGATGGTGTCTGCGCCGTTCGTCGCCGGCGAGGCGGCGGCCGGCTGTTGCGCGCTCGCCGGATTCGCAACGATCAGGGCGGCGAGTCCGCAAGCCGTGGTGCCGAGGGAGCCCAGCACCTTCACCAGACGCTCGTTGTTTCGCTTGTTCATTCTTCAACTCCTGAATTTATCTTTATATTAATCGCCCGGCCGCTTGGGGTCGCGCACGGCCACGAGCGGCCGGTAAGCCGCCCGGCTTACCGGATACGTGGCGTTTTTTCGCTTCGAAGACATGCCCCCAAAACAGGCTCCGGAGTAACTTGCGCTATAGCGCAATTCTTTTCGTAATAGCGGCGGAGTTTAGCGGAGAGGCTTGATGCTTGCAAGTGCAGACGTCACGCGACGCCTGTGCCGCGCGAAAAACCTGCGATTTGGAGCGTTTGTTGCGTGATCGCAAAAAAACAGGCTGCGGAAGCGGCGGGAGGGCCACCCTCCCGCCGCGCCCGCGGTCGATCAGAATTTCTGGCCGAACTTGATCCCGAACATCTGCGGTTTGATCGAGTAGACGTGGTAATTCTGGTAGCAGTACACATTCGCGCAGGCCGCCGTCCGGTTGAGTTGGCCCAGTTCGTCGAAGGCATTGTTGATGAACGCCTGGAGTTTCCAGTTGGCTTTGCCGAATCCGGTCGAAAAATCGAAAGTCGTGAACTGCGGCAATTCTCCGGCGGCATCCTCGTAGGCGGTCTCGAGGTAGGACGGCGCGGAGCTCTGGTGGATCGCGTCGCCTTGCACGAAGGTCTCGTAACCGTCCACGTCGAAGCTATAGCGGGCGGTCAACGTGCCCTTCATGCGCGGCGTGACGGGCAAGGCCGTGCCGCTCGGAGCCGTGGGATTCGCACAACTATTGGTCACTTGCTCGGTCACTGAACTCAGGTCGCAGAAATCCGTCGTCGTCCGGGCATTCACGTAAGTGCCGGAGGCCACGACCTCCAAGCCTTGAATCGGCAGCCAATGCAGTTCGCTTTCCACGCCCTTGACGACCGCCTCACCGACGTTGACGATGGAGGTGATGCCATTTTGGCCCGACACCGAAAGCTGCACGCCCTTCCAGCGCTCATAGAACACGGCGCCATTGAAGGTCACACGTTTGTCGAAGAGACTCGTCTTCCACCCCGCTTCGAAATTAGTCAGCGTATCCGCCCCATAGGGCGCTACCGTCGGCAGACGGTTCGGACCGCCGGGACGGAAGCCGGTCGAGTAGGTACCGTAGACCATCACGTCCGGGTCGATCTGATAGGTGAGATTGATCTTGTGGGTCTCGCCGTTCTCCGTAACCTCTTTGTCCGTGTTAACGCAGGGCCAGTAATTCGGGATGATCGTTGCCGCGCTCACCGGCGGATTACAGAGCTGCTCGCCGTGCGAGCTCAGCGTGTCGTTGAAGCCGAAGAAGCCGTAGAGCGTGTTTTCCACCCAGAATTTGCGGATACCAGCGTTGATCTTGAGCTGGTCCGTGATGTCGAAGGTCATCTCGGTGAAGGCCGCGTAGTCGCGATCGACGCGGATTTGTTGCGATAGGTAGACCGTATCCGGCGAACCGTCGACCGTGTAGTAGCTTGGCAGATCGTTGGCACCGAACTGAGCACGGATATTATCCGTCTGCCGCTGATAAAACAGGCCGACGGTACCGCGCAAACGCTGATCCGCGGGTGACGTGACCCGCAACTCGTGGCTCATTTTCGTGTATTCGTCGTGGTTCGAGGTGAACTGCAGCGGATTGGTCAGCTGCCCGGACGGCGTGACGAAGTGGTCGTAGGCGGCGTACGTGTTTCCCGGTATCTGCTGCAAATGGTCGTAGCCGATCGTATAACCGGAATAATCGACGAGATTATGCACCGTGCGCTGGAACCAGCCACCGGAGTACATGACGTCGAAATTCGAGACCTTGCCCTCGATGGTCAGCGCCGATTGGTACCAATTGTCGTCGTTGACGCCGAGGAAATAGTCCCCGATGTTTTGTTGCCCCAGGGCGGGATTGTAGAGAAAATCACCATTCGCGCGCTGGCTCTGCGCGAGGACCTGCGGCGTGATCGACCACTGATCGTTGATGTCGTACTTGAGGGCTGCGCGACCGCCGTACGTGGTCACGTCATTGGCATTGGGGTCGGCCGGCGTGATGTAGGTCGCCGGATCGTTGGGCGCGAGCTGCTGACCGGTAGAGGAAAGGTAGTACGGATTGCCGCGTTGCAAGGTGATCGGCGTCGAAACGTTGTTGATGTAACCGCCTTCATGGTCGTAATAACCCACGAGGCGCACGGCAAGATTTTCCGCCAGCGGCACGTTGACATAGCCCTCGAATTCCCCGCCGCCATCGCCGCCATGTCCCCATTTGTCGGCTTGGACGTCGTAGCTCGACGAAAACGCGGTCGGATCCGGCTTGTTCGTGATGATACGCAGCGTCCCCGAGAGCGAACTCGCGCCGTACAAGGTGCCCTGCGGACCCGCGAGCGCTTCGACTCGCGCGATGTCGTACATGTGAATATCGAGCGTGTTACCGATCGTCGTGACCGGAATTTCGTCGAGATAAACGCCGGTAGCCGGCAAGGATCCGGCATGCAGACCGTCTTCCCCGCTCGCGATACCGCGGAAATAGATCTGTGCTTGACCTGGGCCCAGGGACTGGTAGCTGAGGCTGGTCAGCAGTTTCGCGTAGTCGTCGAAGCTCGCGACCTGATGCTGTTCGAGCGTGGCGGCGCTGAGTACCGCCATGCTGATCGGTACCTTTTGCAGGTCCTCGGAGCGCTTTTGCGCGGTGACGACGATTTCGCCGAGCGTGCCGCTGTCCGCCGAATCGCTTGCGTCAGCACCGTGCGCCGCTCCGCCGGCGACCATGGCTGAGGCCAGGGGAACTGTTGCCCATTTGCTACGGATGCGAGCGAGCTTTCTCTTGCGGCTACGAGTCATGCACGGGTCCTTAGGATTGTTTCTCGCCCCCTCCCCGATCGCATATATCTCATATCTCAATCTATTTTGAAAGGCTTGGCACCTCCGGATAGCTCGCGAGCAGCGTGCCCAGAGTCCTCTCGAGAGGGCCAAGCCATCTGTCGTAGTTGCGCCACTGCTCGATCGAATCGCGAAAGATGGGTTTGCGCACCTGTTGTGCGCTCGGCGTGCGTACCGGTCGCGCATTTTCGTGAAAGCGCAGGCAGGCGTGTTCGAACGGCAGCTCGCAATAATCGAGCAACCGCCGAATTTCGGCTTCGGTGTCGTCGATCATGGACTCGTAAATGACGCGGTGCACACGGCCCGGCAGCACCCGATCGAAATGCGCCATGAAGTCGACGTAATCGCGGTAATAAAGGCCGATATCCTCCAAGCTGTAAGTATAGTGGTGCCCTTGGGCGAATTCCTGCTTGAAACCGGAGAAACAGCAGGCCATGGGGTGGCGTCGCGCATCGATGATCTTGGCCTTGGGCAAGGCCAGCAGGATCAACCCGAGATGCAGGAAATTATTGGGCATCTTGTCGATGAAGTACGGCTTGCCGGTCTTGCGCTGAATCCGCGTCTGCTCGATGTATCGCGCGCCCAGCGCACGGCAGGTTGCCGCGTCCAAGCTAGCGAGGATCGCCGGATAGCGCGGCTCTTCCGAGGCCTTTCGCGTCCCCGCGAGTTCGGCCGCGAACATCAGAATATCCGGCAATTCCATCGTCCCCTCGACGCTGGAGTGACTGGCAAGGATCTGTTCGATCAAGGTCGAACCGGCGCGTGGCAGCCCGACGATGAAGATAGGATCGCGCGCCGCAAACCCGCGGTCGGCCCGGCTCGCGAAGAATTCCCGCGTGAACAATTCCTTCGAGCGTGACACGAAACGCGTGGTCTCCTCGGCAACGTAGTCGAGAGTCTGACGCCGCAGGCCGTTGGCCGCGGTGTAGTGCGCGAAGGATTCCTCGAAGAATCGCCGGTCCTCGAGCGCTTTGCCGAGCGCAAAATTCAGATGGGCACGCGCTAGCGTTGCCAGATCGTCACGGGCGAGTTGCGTCCGCATGGCCGCGACCTCGGCGTCGGTGAAGCGGAAAGTCTTGAGGTTTGCGAGGCTCCAATAGGCCTCGCCGAGCTGCGGCGACAGCGAGATGCTGCGACGGTATGCAGCAACGCTGTCCGCCTCGCGCCCGGCGGTCGCGAGCGTGTGGCCGTAGCTCAGCCAGATCTTGGGGTGCTCCGGATGCGCCGCGAGCACCTGTTCATACAGTTCGATCGATTGGCGATATTCGCCCATCTTGACCAGAATCACCGCGCGCAGATTGCGATACGCCGTATTTCGCGGATCCTCCCGCGCCAGGCGATCGACTTGCGCCAAGGCTGCGGCGATCTTGTTTTGGCGGTGCAGGATGATCGCGTATTGCTGCCTCGCGGCCGCAAAACTCGGCGACAGCTCGAGACACCTCTCGAGCATGGCCTCGGCATCGGTGTTCCGCCCGAGCCGGGCCGCCACTTCGGCGAGCATGCGCAGCGCCGGCACGTCGGTCGGGTACTGCCTGAGGTGCTGGCGCAGATGCAGCTCCGCCTGAGCGATACGACCGTCGACGAGTGCTGAGGCAGCGACCAGCAAGCGGGGATCTTGCGTCGAGGCCTTGATGTGCCGGGCATAAGCGGCGTCAGCACCGTCCAAATCGCCGATCAAGGTCAGATGATCGCCGATCGCCCGCCAGGCATCCGGCATCCCGGGCTTGAGCGCCACCGCGCGGCGCCAGGCCGCCAAGGCCGCGCCCGGCTGAGCAGCGTCGGCGAAGCACCAGCCGAGTTCGTAGTGCGCCCCCGCCCAGTTGGGCTGGGCGCTCGCAAGGGGCTGCAAAACCTCGAGGGCAGCTTGCCAGTCACCGCCGGTCCGCAGGGCGACCCCGCGTAACAACTGCGCCGGCGGGTAGTGCGGGGCCACTTTGAGGATCTCGGCGGCCTGTTCCGCGGCGAGCCGCGGATCGGTTTGCAGCAGCCTGCGGGCGTGCGCCAGCGCGGTCTCGATGCTGCCCGTGGGCTCGCTGCCGGCGTTCATACCGCGCCCCTCATGACGAGGGCTCCAATCCATCGAACTCATCGGGTACTGCCTCGCCCCTGAGGCCGGTAAAAGGCTTTAGCCGGGATTCGAAGCGTACACGTGCGCCGGTGTCCGAAAGGGCGGCGTCGAGCGCGCAATTGAGTTCGTAAACGTTCACGTCGTAGCCCGCGTCGCTCATTGCGCTGCTGACCGCCTCGACGTGCGCACCTCCTGCCTGGTACACGCCAGGGGCGAAATCCGGGTCGATCTCCTGATTTTCAGGCTCTTCGTAGGATTGCTGGCATCCGGCTGCATTCGTCGCGTGATAGTTGCGACAGGTCTGAGGGCGAACCGGGTACACGGTACATCGTCCCTCGTTCAGGAACGGGCATTTGACATTGCGAGTAGCTCGCTGGTCCTCCCCCAAATCCTTGAGCACCAAGCGATTCGCGCGCACCTCGGCGTGCACCCGGGCTCTCTCATCGGGCGTGAACGATCGTTCGACGAACCTCAAGATACTGAAGACCTCCGCGGCGCGAACATCCACGGTGAAATAGCAGCACCATGTGCAGCCCGCTCGACAAGCAAGCGTAGCGAAATCGGGCGCAGCGGCGATCCCTGCGTCATGGCGCTGCTGAGACCTCTCGAGCGCGCCATGCACTCCGAAGTCTCGGATCTCGTCGCGTGTCCGGACCCGCTCCCGCGCCAATATGTCGCGAACGAGAGAGACATCGAGGGTAAATTCCATCCGCCGATCTTAGCCTCGATCCGGCACCCCGGCCCAGCGCGATATATAATTCCGGCCATGAGCGAACTGCGGATTCTATCCATCATTCCTCCCATGACGCAGCTCAACACGCCGTATCCCTCGACGGCGTATCTCACGGGATTCCTGCTTTCTCGCGGTTTCAAGGCTAACCAGGTCGATCTTTCCATCGCCCTGGCGCTCGAGCTGCTCTCGGTCAAGGGCGTCGAGACCATTCACGGGCAGGTGCGCGCGCTGGCTCGCAGGAAACACACGGCAACCACGCGTTTCTTCCTCGAACATGTCGAGACCTACCGCACTACCATCTCGTCCGTGATTCGATTTCTGCAAGGGCGGGACCCGAGCCTCGCGCATCGGATCGCCGCGCGGCACTATGTGCCCGAAGGTCCTCGCTTTGCATCGCTCGAGCAAGACATCGCCGGCCGGCCACCCGAAGCCGACGCGCTCGACTGGGCCTTTGGTGCGCTGGGCGTCCAGGATCGCGCCAAGCACATTGCCACTCTTTATCTCAATGACCTCGCGGACGTCATTCGCGACGCCATCGACCCGCGCTTCGAATTCGTCCGCTATGCAGAATCACTCGCGGCGAGCCAACCGTCATTCGATTTGCTCCACGCGGCGCTCAGCGCGCCCTACAATGTGGTCGATGCATATTTGCACGAACTGACGCTCGACGCGCTGTCACGGCATCAACCAAGCCTCGTGCTCATCACCGCGCCGTTTCCGGGCAACGTCTACGGCGCGTTTCGCATCGCCCAAACCATCAAGAAAACCCACCCCCACATCGTCACGGTATTGGGCGGCGGTTATTGCAATACGGAACTGCGCTCCTTGAACGAGCCGCGTGTTTTCGACTACTTCGATTTCATCACCCTCGACGCCGGCGAACGTCCACTGCTTGCGCTGATCGAACATCTGCAGAAAACGCGGCCGATCGATCGCCTGGTGCGCACGTATACTCGGGAGCATCACTATGTCGACTGCAAAGAGCGCGAGATCGCCTTCGCGCAGAGCGGCACGCCTACCTATACGGGCTTGCCGCTGGACGATTATCTGTCGCTGCTCGACATGCTCAACCCCGTGCATCGTCTTTGGTCGGATGGGCGCTGGAACAAACTGACGGTCGCACACGGCTGTTACTGGAAGCAGTGCAGCTTCTGCGACGTCGACCTTGATTACATCTCGCGCTACGAACTGGCGAATACCGACCTACTGATCGGCCGAATTGAATCGCTGATTCGCGAGACCGGGCAAACCGGGTTTCACTTCGTCGATGAGGCTGCGCCGCCCAAGGCACTGAAGTCGCTCGCGAAGACGCTCCTGCAACGGAAGCTGGATATCTCATGGTGGGGCAACATCCGTTTCGAGAAGTCGTTCGACGCCGGCCTTTGCCGTTTGCTGGCCGACAGCGGCTGCATCGCCGTTACCGGCGGATTGGAGGTCGCATCGGATCGCCTGCTCAAACTCATGAAGAAAGGCGTATCGGTCGAGCAAGTCGCCCGGGTCACGCGTGCCTTCTCCGACGCGGGAATCCTCGTACATGCCTATCTGATGTACGGCTTCCCCACCCAGACCGTGCAGGATACCGTCGATTCCCTGGAATACGTTCGGCAATTGTTCGCTGCAGGCTGCATACAATCGGGTTTTTTCCATCGCTTCACCTGTACCGTGCATTCGCCGGTGGGCAAACACCCGGAGGATTATGGGGTGAGCTTGTCTTCGTCGCGGCCGAACGCGTTCGCCAACAACGATATCAATTTTACTGACGGCACCGGGGTCGACCACGATGCGTTCGGCCCGGCGCTCAAGAAAGCGCTGTACAACTACATGCATGGCGTCGGACTCGATCTGCACGTCCATGAGTGGTTCGAGGACAGCACGGCGGCTCGAGGTATCGGCAAAAGGAGCCGCCGCCGCGCAATCGGCGCCGTGCCACGCACGACGGTGCCCCCGAGTCTGATCGAGCGGGCGCTGGCGTGAACGTGCCCCATGCTCATCGCCTTCAACAAGCCGTTCGGTGTTGCCTGTAAGTTCAGCCCTGAGCCAGGCCGCAAGACGCTCGCGGACTACATCGACGCCAGAGACGTTTATCCCGCCGGCCGTCTCGATACCGACAGCGAGGGACTGGTGCTGCTCACCGACGACGGCGTGTTGCAGGCGCGCATTGCCGACCCGAAGCACAAGATGGCGAAGGTGTACTGGGCGCAGGTGGAAGGTGCGCCGTCGCCGACGGCTCTCGATGCACTGCGAAAGGGTGTGAATCTGGGTGGCTTCACGACGCAGCCCGCGATTGCGAGGCTCATGGAAGAACCACGGGAACTGTGGCCGCGAGAGCCGCCGATCCGCCATCGCGCGAGGATTCCGACGGCGTGGATCGAACTGACGATACGCGAAGGAAAGAACCGACAGGTCAGGCGCATGACGGCAAAGGTCGGGTTTCCGACGCTGCGCCTGATACGCGCGGCTATCGGTAGAGTGACGTTACACGGACTCGCACTCGGTACCTGGCGCGAGATCGGCCCGGACGCCCCATGGACCTTTAGTCGTCAGGCAATGACGAACTGACCGACCTCATTGGCCAGCGAGGCGAGAAAGCGATACGCACTTGCCCTTGACGCCCACCAACCGTGATGGAAATCACGATTTGATTGAGAAGTCGGTTGCCCGCGTCGTCAACGGCCAGGAGGACGGCATGCGACAATCGTCGCGTTCGCATTGATCGGGCGAGAGGCGGAAGCGATTCGCCCCCTTGTCCGCGCTTGGCGGATTAGCCGTGTACCAACGAGAGGTTGGAGATCTCTGTGAGTGACGACGCCCCGATTCCGTTGCGGACCTAAGATGGGGTACCGCCGGCACCAATCCATCAGCGTACGCATCTTCGCCTGCTGTTTCATCGGAGCCTTCGCGATCGGGAGCTCGTTGCTGCTGGCGATTGCGGCTGTTTCGACTGCGCAGCGCGCGAGCCTGGTGATCGCCGGGTCGCGCGCGGACGGGACCGTCGTTGCGAAAAGGCAGTCGCCACAGACGAAGGACGGCGTCCACCTGTACGCGCCCGCGGTGCAATTCACTGCTGGCGATGGGCGCATGTACGTCGTGACCTCGGACCTGTCTGGCCCGGAATCGAAATACCAGTTCGGCCAGCACCTCCGAATACTCTACCAACCCGACGATCCACTTGGCGCCCGCATCGATGCATTCGCACCACTGTGGACCCTGCCGCTGGTAACCGGAGTTGTTGGCTGTGCTTTTTCGGTCGTTCCAACGATCGCCATCACCAATTGGCGTCGGCGGCGACTGGCCGCCGCAGGCAAATCTTTGCCCGAACCGCATGAGGGCTCGCGAGCAAGCGGTCTGCGCAGAATGCTTGGCATTGCGCTCACCGGGGCCGGCGTCGTGCTGGCGGGCGTCAGCATGGCATCCCCCGATTCTGCCGCGGCTGCTGCACCACGCGAGGCGCAGGTTCTTGGCACTTGCGTTGGGGTGATGTTGGCGGCCGGCGGTGTGCAGGTGGGTCAGTGGGTCACGCCAGGCACACGCAGCCATTCGGCGATGAGTGCATTGGTTGTGAGCTCCCTGGCAATCATTTTCGGATGGGTGGCTCTCTTCGGGCAGGCATCCGGATTCAGCGGGGGTGTCGGCGTTGGCGATGCCTCCGTAGGCATGGGCGGCGGCGTTACGGCTGCGCGCATTGCGTTCGGCGCCTTCTCCGTCTTCGCGGCTGCGGCCTCACTGTGGCGCTGGAGGGAGGTCCTACGCCGGTAGACGTGAGGACTTGGGCGCGCCGTGCGATCGTTCGAGTCCTTGAAACCTCGATTGATTGCCAGTCATGCCCGATTGGCGGCATTGGGGGGACGAATGCCGCGGATGAAGCCGGTCCCCCGCCGCAGGACACTTTAGGATTCAGTTCCGATGGACCTCGTGCTCGCAGACACGTCGGTCTGGATTTCGCATTTTCGCAATGCCAATCCCGTCCTGCAGACACTTTTGTCGACCGACCACTCATGCTCAGGCGGGCTCGACGGCGAAACCCAGCCCCTTCGCAGCTTGACGCACGCGCTCGTCGAGGCTCAGCAGTCGCAGGCCGACGAGCGCGGAACGCGCAACGACAAGCGATGCGAGGTGGATGGCGTCGAGTGTCCGAATCGGGTCACCGGGAAACGGTTGACGCGCGCGATCGACTGTCTCGGCCGCGATTCTGAGGATATGCCAATGAGCAGCAGCCGCGATGAGGTGCGCTCGACGGTCGGCGGCCTGCGCCTCTGTCAGTTCTCCAAGGGCCAACGCCCGCAGCAATACGCGATCACACTCGATCAACGTCAGGTCGGAGGCGACGATGACCTTGGCCCCGCCAAGCAGCTGGCGCACCGCGGGTGCAGTTGGCTCGTCAAGGAGCCATGCCAGCACCGCGCTCGACTCGGCATAGAGATTCACCGAGTGCCACGCTCCTCGTCGAGCAATTGGGCGACGCTGCGCCGACGTTCGCCTTGCTTGCGCAGCAGCGCGGGATACAGGTCCGTTCCGGTCGGGGCACCCAGGGTCAGTAGGCCCCGTCTAGCCAGCGACTGAAGTCCCGACGGCACCGACGGATCGCCCTGCCGTTGCCCGGGTGGCAGGAGCTCAGCCACGACTTCGCCCCGGTCGGTCACGAGGACGCTCTCCCCAAGGCGCACGCAGCGAAGGTATTCGCTGAGCTTATTCTTGAGGTCACGAACGCCGACGGTTTTCATCCAAAGTAATGTAGCCACTAGAAGCTACATTGTCAACCAGAGGCTCGAACTCGACGGATCTCCCCCGATAGCGCTGGGTCGAGGCTTGCGACCCGGGACGAGATTCGGGCGTCAGGTGCGGGCAAGGTCCGGGAAGCGGCAGTTCCCAGGCGTCAGATTGCCACTCCACAAGAGAAAGCAGGGGTCTTCCGTATAACTTTCAACAATAGTCATCGCAGCCGGCCATTCTCCAGGATCGAAGCAAAATTCGATGCCTTCGACGGGCGCATCGATCGCTGACGCCAACGCGTGGTTTAGATCGAGCACCGATGGCGCATATACGTCATGGACGATCAGCCACCGATCAACCTGGCTGATGACAAGGACAGCAGCCAGATCGTCGATCAGAACTACCTGTCGGGGGCTGTGGAGCAGATTCCACAGCATGATCGGAAAATAATCGCGAGCAGCGAAATGCGCGTCGATCGGTAGAGCGCGGGTGCAATAATCAGCCAGCAACGCCTTGTCGGCACGGTTTGCGAGGTCAAGACGACGCATTGGGCGCGTGGCAGGTTCAAGGCTGCGAGCCAGCACAAATCGCTTCTGCGCGACGGGGCGAAAGCCGAAACGTGGGTAGAAATCCAGGACCGTATCATTGGCGAAAAGGATCACCGGCTTTTCCGGCGCCGAATATTCCACCAGAACCCGGTTCATTAAGTGCCGCGACAACCCCGCCAGGCGAAATTCGGGGAGTGTTCCCACAGCGCCGCACTGGACGCCCGCATGTTCAACTCCGCCAAACAGAAAATGCATTTCCATTGCGCCAATGATTGACACCAGCTGCCGGTCATTGCGCAATGCAAAGACTTCATAGCTTTCGTTCCAGCCGCCCATCTCGGCCCATCGACGGAAGGTCTTGCCACATCCGAAGATTGCCTCGACCGCGGCGAAGAATGGATCGTGCCAATCTGTGTCGGAATGACGGATTCGAAGAATTTCTGCAGAGACGGGCATTTCAATTTTTGTTGATGATCGATCGGTAGGACGCTGCAATGCTACCGAGTCGGGTTCTGCTCACTCCCACTCAATTGTTTCCGACACTTATAAGTACCTGAAATAACGAGATTTATACAGAGGATACGCCAAGCTTACCGTCAGATCTATGGATGCTGATCAGCGGCCGACAATCACAGGCGCATGTGTTCCGATGGATTCTCCGAGCGCCCGGCTGTAAATCTCGCTCCTGGATCTGTTCAAGCGCTTGGCGAGCGCCTCGGCTCGGCAAAGACGTCATCAGGAATGGAGACGCCTACTTTCATACCTTTAGTGTTACCAATAGATGCGCCTGCTGTCAGCGCCACGGCGGCCAGCACACTTGCGGCGCCAGCCATTCAATCGCGTCAACAGTGGGCAGCAGCGGTACGCGTTGTCGTATGCTTGTCCGATGCAGGAACTCCGGGTAATCAACGACGACGTGATGGGTGGCCGGTCACGATCCAAGCTGATGCCCACGGCCACGGGCCTGCTGTTTGAGGGCGAAGTCTCACTGTCCGATGGCGCTGGATTCGCGTCATTCCGTGCGCCACTACGTTTGCCGCCCGACGTAGTCGCCCTGCGGGTCGCCGTGCGCGGCGACGATCGGCGGTACCGCTTCGTACTGCGTACGGACGAAGATAGCGGCACCGCGCAGTACCAGGCGCCCTTCGTTGCGCCGCGTAACTGGACGATGCTGCGGTTTGTTTCGGGGGATTTCGTCGCGCGCTTCCGGGGCCGGCTCGTGATCGCGCCGCCGCTACGCTTGGCTGATGTCCAGGCATTCGGTCTGCTCATCGGCGAAGGGCAGTCCGGGCCCTTCCGGGTGGAACTGGAGTTGCCGCGTGCAGGCTGAGGCGCAG
>Ga0116231_10005224_pt1 | contig 25678 bp, 21 predicted proteins | sample S1TSphgellanicum_2_FD_89695 | JGI IMG/M metagenome (GOLD analysis project Ga0116231, IMG submission 89695) | Host-associated microbial communities from peat moss isolated from Minnesota, USA - S1T2_Fd - Sphagnum magellanicum MG | ecosystem: Host-associated > Plants > Peat moss > Unclassified... | reverse complement strand
GGCCTGCAGCGCCTCGATCGCCCGTCGTTGGTGCTGCATCTCATTGAGCAGCATCGGCCCCAGCTCGTCGTAACGCACACCTTCGATCCGGCCGGTAGCACTTCGAATCACCAGTTCCGGATAGATGCGGTTGACTTCCTCCGCGATCAACCCATATTGAACGGCACCTTCAGGCTCGGTCTTCAAATGAAAAGTAACCGGACGCAATCGCGCCAATTTCCCGGTGTTCGTCCCCATGGGTTCGATCGCCGTTTTATAACGCTCCGCGGACGCCAGCACGCCGAGCTGTCCCGTGGCGGTTACATACACCGGCGCTCCGGTCACCTTGCTGCTGTTGATCCCCGCGACGTAGACCGCGGAGTGGGTTCCCTGCGTGCCGATCCGGACCGTGCCCTTGTCGGTATTGACGCCTTCGTTTCCGATGTCGATGTTATTGCTCCCCGTGGTTACGGAAAAACCTGACTTGGAGCCGAGTGCAATATTGTTGCTGCCGGATGCGTTCTCGAGCGCCCCGGTGCCAATGGCCGTGTTGTTATTGCCCACTTCATTGTAGTAAAGAGCGGCGCCGCCGAACCCAGTGTTGCCCACGCCCGTCAAGTTCGAATAGAGCGCGTCGACGCCGGACGCTATGTTGCCCCCACCCGTTGTGTTCGAGTAAAGCGCTTGCTTGCCCATCGCGGTATTGCTGGAGCCGCCCGTATTGCTGTACAGGGCGGAGTACCCCATTGCTGTGTTCTGATCGGCGTTGCTGTTGTACAAAGCCCCTAGTCCAGAGGCTGTGTTTTGATTCCCAGTCGTGTTCGCGTAGAGGGCCTGCAGGCCAACGGCGGTATTCGATTCGCCGGTGGTATTGCTATAGAGGGATTCGGCGCCGATCGCGCTGTTGTAGACACCGGTCGTGTTCCTGTTGAGTGCCCACCATCCGGATGCGGTGTTGAAGTTGCCGCTGTTCCGGTAAAGCGAACCCTGTCCGACAGCGACGTTGTAGCTGCCGTAGCCGTTGAAAGTGAGGGCCGAGGATCCGACCGCCGTATTGTCGACGCCACCGGTATTGTTGATGAGTGCCTGCCAACCAAAAGCTGCGTTCGAGTACCCGGTCGTGTTGCCGAGGAGCGCCTGATTCCCGGCTGCCGTGTTCTGATAGCCCGACGTGAGGTCTTGCAAGGCAGAGCTGCCCATCGCCGTGTTTCCGCGGGCGTCGCTGCTCACCACGTCGGGCGGCTGCGCCATCGCCGTCCCCACAGCGCCCAGCACTGCGATCAAGACCAAAGTACCCCGATGAATGAATTTCATGATGTCCTCGCTGATTGAACGGTGAATGGGCTGTCTTGGTGAGAGAAACCGGAAACGGCATGAGAACCCGCCACCAGGACCAGGTCGGCAGGCGTTAGGGTCAGCAAGAAGCTAGAATTGAATTCTAAGTGCTGGTTCCGCCGAGTTCGCGGTACAGCCACGCCCGCGCTTTGAGCCAGTCGCGCTGCACCGTGCGCAACGACATACCGAGCGCACGCGCAGTGTCTTCCTCACCGTAGCCGCCGAAAAACCGGCACTCGACGACGTCGGCGAGCCGCGGATCCTCACTTGCCAGCCGCACCATCGCGTCGTGCAGCGCCAACATACCCTCGTCGGTTTCGACCGTGAGATCGGCGATGTTCGACAAGGTGACGTGTTGGCCGCCTCCTCCTCGCTTATGCGTAACCCGCGCCTTTGCGTAGTTGATCAACGCGTGACGCATCGCGAGCGCGGCAGCGCGCAAAAAGTGTGTTTCGTCGGCGAAACTTCGCGATTGGCCCAGTCGAAGATAGGCCTCATGGACGAGTGCAGTCGTCTGCAGGGTATGGCCGGCTCCGAGACGCGCGCGAGATCGATGCGCTATGCGCCTAAGTTCGTCATAGAAGGCAGGCAGCAACTCGGCGGCGATACGCCGCACGTCCGCCGATGCGGTGCTCGATTCGAGATTTTCAAGCGCGTCGTGTGGCAACGGATGTTCTTCGACCATGAGCCATTCTACCCAAGCAAAATTCAGTGTGAAGGCACGAACTTGGCCCACGGGGAAATGGAGTGGCGGGATCTGCATGTCTACGCTGGAGCACGTCGGAATCGCGCGCCAATACGATGGCGGCGTCGCCTGCTCGCAGGGCGCGACGCCCGGGCCGCGAGCCGCACCTTGACCGCCGCGCACGATGCAGCGCTTGCGCGGTATGGCGCGGCGCATCTCTTGTCGCTGCGAACCGAACTCGCCCTCCTGCAAGTCGATGTCCCAGCGCAACTACCGGGACTGCGCCGTGCGGCTGGCCTTGGTGGGCTCATGCGCAGGTCGATGCACTCTAGCGTTGCGCGCACCGACATTCACTACTGGCTTACCCAACGATCGATGCCCCGGCCGCGGCGCAGTGTCGGAAACCGACGCGGCTCACGGCGTGTATATTTGTGCGAAGTAGGTCAACTGGTTGGAAGCGATTACCAATACACTCCCCATTGCAAATGCGGGGTGAACGCGACGATGGCGCCACGCATCAACCAGAAGACAACTCAACGCACTCGCATACATCATCCCAAGCACCAACAACTCGACGTTGTGATGCGTTACGTTCGCGATGAGGCGCCCGTACGCCGGCGGCAATAAACTGATCATGGCGATCAGCATGAGTCTTCTATGGATCTCGGGCCGCTGACGATGAAGTACTCCGGCCAGAACGAGAGCGGCAAAAACCAACAAGCTGATGCCATCGAAAGCAACAAAAAGTTCGATGACAAGCATCGCGTCCGCCGCGGGCTTCTGCCGTTCGATAGAGTGACCAATTGTAAAGAGGCCGAGTAAGAGCACCAAAGCCGCTAACGCAGCTCCGACGATGCCCAGCTTGCGGTGTAGGTCTGCACGATGTTTGGCGATGAGTAACGTCTGCGTGAAAAACAATAAGACCCAAGCAGTCATGACCAGTCCGTGTATGTGGACCAAGAAGGTTATAACGCGTGTGCCGAGCCAGACTCTAAGATAATAGTTGCGGGCAAATCCAACAAACATGATGCCTGCGATAGCGATCGAGGCACCCAAATATGTGCTGCGGATCTGGCGGTGATCTGAGGCCGAGGCTGCCATGATGCGCGGCTAGACCGGTCTGCCCAGAGCAAGCCATCCCCCCTCCACAATGAGGTAGGTCGACAGCCCGACAACATATGGGCGTACAGCGAAGTGTCGGCGACGCTCGAAGACGATCAGAGAGAGATCAGGCAAAGATCGATCAGTGCGAGGCATATAGTTTGAGATGTGCTTTGCTTGATACCGATCCAATATCCGAGCGTTCTCGTCACCTGGATAGCTGACAAATACTCAGCTGACGCGGCTGCGGCAACGTTCATTCCGCTGGACACATTCTCCTGATATTCCTTGCCTAGCATCGCGATCGAGAAAACCACGACGAGGGGCAGATTTTTGGTCAACGCCGTATCAATTCGGGGCAGTATAAATGACGACGCATCGAATTTAGGAGCCGTACGGTGAGGCTCGGCCGCGCCGCAGGGCGCGCTCCAAGGCACCGAGCGCCCCGAAGCCGCATTCGATCGCGATATCCGCTCGACTGCGCATGCTCTCCCCCAGCAGGCACTTCGCCGAGTTGGCAGGAGCTTTCCGGCAACCGACGGCGCAAGCGGCGATCGGTGTCGTATTCGAAAGGGCGGCTGGCTGACTGCACCCGGGTGGATGATTTTCGGCAGCGGCGCTCCCCAGTCGGCCACGCTAAGGCGACTTGAACACTTCCCCGCCCTTCATGACGAATGCAACCTTCTGCAAAATGGTGACATCGCCGAGCGGATCTCCCGCCACGGCGATCAGATCCCCGTAGCGTCCCGGCGCGATTGCGCCGACATCCGCAGAACGGCCCAATGCGTCGGCTGCATTCGCCGTGGCCGCCTGAATCGCCTGCATCGGTGTCATGCCCCACTTGACCATGGTCTCGAACTGCCGTGCGTTGAGTCCATTCGGGTAGACCCCGGCGTCGGTACCGAAGATCATCTTCACGCCGGCTTTCACCGCGGCCTGGAAAGTTTGGCGCTGTCTCAAGCCGATCACGCGCTCTTTATCCAAAGACTCCTTGAAGACGCCGTTTTTTTCGCCCTCGGCCAGGATGTAGTCGTCGTCGTAAATATCCATGGAAAACCAGGTGCCGTGCTGTTTGGCGAGCGCGAAGGCTTCATCGTCCGCAAGACTTGCGTGCTCTATGGTATCGACACCGGCACGTATCGCGTCCTTGATGCCCGAGGTTCCGTGCGCGTGCACGGCGACTCGCAGTCCCAGCATGTGCGCCTCGTCGACGAGGGCCTTCATCTCGGTCAGATCGTACTGCTGTGCGCCGACGGCATCGGTCTTCGACAGCACGCCCCCCGTGCCGCAGAATTTGATGACTTCAGCGCCGTACTTGCGCAATTTGCGCACCGTCGCGCGAATCTGTTCGGGACCGTTGGCGACTGCGGGACTCGGCGTAGTGATCGACGGCGGCAGCGAAGTACTGTCACAGTGCCCGCCGGTTGCGCCGATCGCGTAAGTCGCCGGAACGATGCGCGGCCCGACCACCATACCCTGTTCGATGCCCTGCTTGATGGCCACGTCGTCGAAATTCGCGGAGCCGACATTCCTGACAGTGGTGAAACCCGCCTCGAGTGTCTTCTTCGCGTTCGATACGCCGACCACGGTCCAAAAATTATCGGTGAACTCCAGGTGGCGATAGCCGCTATACCTCGGATCGGACGTCAGATGCGTATGCATGTCGATCAAGCCGGGCAGCAAAGTCATGCCCGGAAGATCGACGCGGCGTGCTGACGACGGCACGGCCGCGCCGGCGGTGCCGCTGGTGCCCGCAGCGCCGACAGCTGTGATGCGGCCATCGGTGATCGTGACTTCCGGATGCTGAACGATGCGGCCGGAAAGCACGTCGATCATTTTATCGGCCGTGACCACCACCGTATCGGCATGGGTGTATGAGCATGCAGCGCAGCCGAGTAGCCACGCCCCCATCGCAAATCCCGCGCTCGTGCAGGCACGCATCATCAGTTCCATTGGTTCATCCCACCGAAGAATTCAGTCCTTAACGTATCACACTGACTGCGCGGCCATCACAGTGACGGCGGGGGTACTTGCAGCGCGGACAGCATTGAGTCGACACGCGGCGGCTCGGCGCCGCGAACATAGGCGAAGGCAACGATGTGCTCGATAATGTGCTGCACGTAGCCGCGTGTCTCATTGTAGGGGATGTTTTCGATCCAAATCGCCGCTTCCACTGATCGCTGCGGCATCCATCGCTCGACCGCCGCGGGCCCGGCATTGTAGGCAGCAAGGGCCAAGGCAAGATTACCGCCATATTTGTCGAGCAGCTCGCGCAGGTAAGCGGCCCCCAGAGGCAAGGCAATGGTTGGATCGAATAGATCGTCGCGGCTCGGCACACCTAAGTCCCAGCGCCGCGCCACGGCGGATGCCGTTGCCGGCAGCATTTGCATGACACCGCGCGCATCGGCGCGTGACACTGCGTCCCTGCGGAACAGACTTTCCTGGCGCATCACGGCGAAGATCCAATCGCCCGGCAGCTGCGCGAGCTTCGCGGCGCGCTCGACGCTGCCCAGGTAGGGCCGCGGATAGCGTAGCGTCAAGTCATCGAAGTTGCCGCTCTGTGCCAAGGTTGCAATGGACTGCGAGTACCAGCCCCAGCGGGACGCCAGCCGGGCTGCTTGCACCTTGAGCGCATTGCCGGCGTCGGTCACTACGCTGTTCCATTCCGATTGTGCGTCATCGACGAGATCGCAATCGAACAGCTCATGCGCACGAATCAGTGCCGGTTCACCGGCCAGGGCGCGTTGCGTCGCGGGATCGTCCGGCGAGTCGTGCGCATTCAAGTGGTAGCTCTTGTGCAGATGGTCCGCCGCCATGTAACCATAGTAATCACGCATCTCGGCGATGTCGGCGAACAACGGCGCGGCGGCATCCTCGCCCGTGGTGGCCGCCACCGCGCGCGCGTGCCAGTAGCGCCAGCGCGGCAGCGATGCCAGCGTGGGTGGCATCTGTTCGGTCCAGGCGCGCACTTTGTCGAAGTCTCCGGCGAGCAGCGCGGCGCGCACGCGCCATTCGTGAACCTGAGTATCGACCGCATCCGGCGCCAGATCGTCGAATGCGCCGAGCGCTCGCGGATCGCGATCGTATGCGGCACCCAACGCCAGGGAGCGCTGCATTCGCGATTGCAGCGGCGGCGTGCTGTCCGGCCGCGCCGACAACTGCGCCAACAATGAAAACGCGGATTGAACGTCGCTGCGGGCCAGCTTGTCGAAGCCTGCCGCGAGGGCGTCCGGCTCCACCCTCAAGCCAACATGGGTGGCCAATACCATCAACGCGGACTTCGGCGACTCCAACAAATCCGACCACTGGAGCAGGTCGGTGGCGCGGGCCGCGGGAACGTCCGAGAGGAACTCCCGGGCCAAACGCGGGTTGTCGGCCAGCAGCGCCGCGCGTGCGCGACTTTCGGCAATGTCGGGAGTAATGAGATTCTGCCGGCGCAGCCATGCGAAGGGACCCGCGCATTGCGGCGGCTGTTTCTGCGGCAGCGACCATCGCTCCAGGCCTTCATGAGCCAGCGCGGCGGTCGCGCCGGTCGCCAACAGCCCCTCGAGCCGCGCGCACGCCAATTGCGGATCGACGGCATCCGCCGAGCGCGGTAGGAACCAGTCCCAGAGGCTGCGCTGCGCGAGGCTCACCAACCAATCGTGGCGCAGTCCACGGGTCACGGGTTGGCCGCTGCGCGCTCGCATGAAATCGTCGATCTTGGCGTCGAGGTCCGCGTTCGCCCCCGCCGCAAGATCGCGACGTAGACGTGCCGCAACCAGATAGTCGTGAATCGCATAAGACTCGAGTTGCGGCGAGTCGGGTAGGTCCGGAAGGTGCTGTCGCAGACGCTGCATGGCGGCCATGAAGTCGCGCCGGCCCACATCGGAATCGGTTACGGTATCGGCCGTTGCCCATACGGGGACGACCATCAGCAGGGATGCGACGATCAGCGATCGAATCGACATGTGCTCGCTTTCGTTTGTATCATCTGGCGATGAAATCCAGGGTCGTGGCCATTCTCGAGACGCGCGTCGGGGCACACCTCGCAGAGATGGTTGAGAGGCGCGGCGGCATCGCCATTCAAGCGCCGGCGCTCGAGGAAGTACCCGACGTCGATTCGCAAGACGTGGTTTCCCTTCTGGAAGATTGGCGCCGCCAACCTTTCAAGGTCGCGATTTTCCAAACCGGCGTCGGCACCCGTGCCTTGTTTGCGGCTGCCGACGATTTGGGCGCCTCCCAAGATCTGCTCGCATTGTTGGCGGGCGCACTCGTGGTAGCGCGCGGACCCAAACCCACGGGAGAGTTGAACGCTCGCCAGGTGCGCATCGATTTGCGGGCGCCGCCGCCATTCACCACGGACACGGTTTTGGCCGTGCTGTCCGACATTCCCATCCAAGACTCCAAAGTACTGGTGCAGCGTTACGGCGCAACCAATCGAGAACTCCACGACGCACTGACTTCGCGCGGCGCGGCGGTGCGCGAGATCGCCACCTATCGGTGGTCGCTGCCCCGCAATGTCCAGCCTCTCATCGAACTGCTCGAGGCCTTGGACCAGCGCAAAGTTGACGCGGCGGTTTTCACCAGCGCGGTGCAAATTCACAATCTTTATGCGGTCGCCGATGGCGAGCAGCGCGCGGCCAGGCTGATATCTGCACTTAGGGAAACGATTGTCGCATCGATCGGCCCCGTTTGCTCACGTGCGTTGCGTCACTACGGCATAGAACCGACCTTCGAGGCCAACCCGCCTAAACTCGGTCCGCTGCTCGATGCTCTGGATGCTGCGCTGCCCGACAAATCTTGAATATTTCCCTTGTCGGTCGCTCGCCGACAACTCGTCGGCGCCAAGACTTACGCCCGGCACCCCTCAAGCGCCAAATTCCCGATTGCGATACCCCGTATATAGTGACGCCTGTTTTTGGCAATCTTAAGGAGCCACGCCGTGGATACCCGAGCTAGCACTTCGAAACCCTTCATTTCCGACGTAAAAACTCTGCGCGCTCGCGCGCGCGAGCATATCGCCGACGGCGCGGTCACCTCCACCTATCAGGGCGACGCCAAAAAAACCATCGACATTCTGCAGTCCGTGCTCGCGACGGAAATCGTTTGCGTGCTGCGCTACACGATGCACGCGGTGGCGGCGGCCGGCATCTCCAGCGAGGGAGTCAAGGCCGAATTCGCGGAGCATGCCAGGGAAGAGCAGACGCATGTGAATGAGGTTGCGGAGCGCATCAATCAGCTGGGCGGCAAGCCCAACTTCAATCCAGAGGGTCTGGCCACACGGTCCGCCTCGGAATACGGCAACGCCGGCAACCTGGTTGAAATGATTACGGAGAATCTGATCGCGGAGCGGATTGCCGTCGACCACTACCGCGAACTCATTCGCTATTTTGGGAACGATGATCCGGCCACGCGCACCATGCTGGAGTCCATTCTCGAAGTGGAAGAAGAACATGCGAACGACATGCACGACCTGTTGGTCGCGCATCAGGGAAAGCCGATGCTGCCATCGTAGAGCTGCAGGCTAGGACGGCGGCGGCTCGAGGCTCCGACTTACGCTTGGGCTTGGCGCTGTCGCTTTGCCGGCATCGCTCGAGGTTAGCTGCTGCCGCCGACGGTAGGAGAATCGCTCGCCGGGTAACTTTCGTCGAGCGCTTCGTCGAGCAGCTCGTCCAGGTGCCTCTGCTCTGCCTTGCCGGGGTGTTTTTTCAGGTATGCCGCAGCGTATGAGCATAACGGATCCACCGACCAATGGTGCTCGCGCGCGACCGCGAGCGCTGCCCGCATCAATTCGGCGGCGATGCCGCGCCCACCAATGTCTGCCGGTACACCCGTGTGCGTGATGGTCATGACAGCGTCAGTCAAGGTGTAGTCCAGGACGGCACGATGCCCGTCCACCTCGATTCTGAATTGATGCGCCGCCGGATCGTGAACCGCCGCCTGGTCGTGAACCGCCGCGTGCGCCGCCTGATCGTGATCCGCCGCTCGATCGTCATTGAGAGTGCTCATCGGTGGTACCCGATCAATGCGGTGGCCTTTGTTCAGGCGGGTGTTCCTTCGGACGTTCGGCCGGCCGCGGCTCGGGTCGCGGCTGCGCCTCAGCGTGCGGTTGGGGTGCAGGCCGCGGCTCAGCCTGCCGGGGCTCAACATGTTCCGGTGCGGACCGGCTTTCCGGCCGCGGCGCGGTGGCCGGTGCGCGCTCCCCGGTCACGCTGCGCGCCTCGGGGGCAACCGTGCGCGGTTCGGGGGGCGTCTGGCGCGGCTCGGGGGCGACGCTGCGTTGCTCAGAGGCACGCTGCTGAGGCGCCGCTCGAGAATTTTGCGTGGCGCGCGATGCTGGAGCGGCTCGCTCCGTGCCCACGACGCTCATGGTACCGCCGGGTCTCGCGCTCACCACCCCGGCGCCGGAAAACTGGCCCGGGCGCGCCGTTGCAGCGACCGGCGGGGCACCGTGATTGGCGCTGACCCGCAATGTGGGATCGTTGCGGGCCGTCTGTTCGTGCAGCCGCTGCACCGTGGTAGGTGCGATATGAGGGGCTCGCGCCGCAGCCGCCTGCGCTGCACTGGGCGTGGCGCGAATGCCGCCGCTCCCGCCGTTATAACTGACGTGATTGACCGTGTTGCTCACGACGATGGTGTTATAGACATTGGTGACATGCACATTGCCGACATTCGATACGGCCGTGTTGTAATACACGCGGCCGCCTTGCCAGCGGCCGCCTTGGTAGCCGCTGCCGACATAGCCGTAGCCATAGTTCACGCCGCCGTAGAAGCCGACCTGGGGTCCCCAATAGCCGGGATGCCATAAAAACACGGCGTCTTCGGCGCCCCAGTACCCCGGCGTCCACAGGACGTCGGCCTGCGGAGGCTCGACCCACGTGCCCGGCACCCAGTAGTAGTCCTGAGCGTCATCGCTCCAAGCCCAGTAACCGGGGGCCCATAGATAGCCGTCCGCCGGTAGCGCGGGCTGGTCATAGATCGGAATTTCGGGCGGCGCGATTTGCACCGACACGGTGACTTGGGCGTTGCCGACGCGCGGCAACGACAGCAACAAGACCAGCGGCAGAGCGCAAATCAGATCTTGAAATTTCATCGTTGATAACTCCGCTCATTCTGTGGAAAGCGACGGCGCCATGAGCCCAAGACGCGCAAGGTTGTAATAGTCATAGTGGTGGCGGCGCCCAATATACAGCCACTTTGGCGCCTTTGAAGCGCTTCGCCGCATCCGCCGATGTAGGATAAGGCTCACACGGTCTGAGGGGCGTCAACCGAGACCCCCACGTCGCCATTTGGAGATCCTTGGAAGATGATTTTTACTTCATGAACCGGTCTGCGCCGGCCGTCACTCAAAACGCTGATGTGCGGTTCTTGGGCCGCCTGCTCGGCGGCGTGATCCGCACCTTCGGCGGCGACGCCTTGTTCGACCGAATCGAGGCCATCCGCGCGGCATCCGTGGACCGGTATCGGGGCGTCGCCAATCCGCGCACCTTGGGCGCGGATTTGGAAAGCCTGTCGCTCGATGAAACCGTCGCGTTCGTGCGCAGCTTCATGTTGTTCTCGATGCTCGCCAATCTGGCCGAGGATCGACAGGTGGCCGCGACGGAAAAAGAGCGCCTGGCCTCGGCCTTGCAGCTCTTGAGCGCGCAGGGTGTGCACAAGGCGCAGATTGCGCAGCTGCTGGAGCGAGCGCTGGTCGTGCCGGTATTGACCGCACACCCCACCGAGGTGATGCGCAAGAGCATGCTCGACCACCGCAACCGGATTGCGGCGTTGATGCATCAGCGCGACCTAGGACAACTCGAGACGTTCAGCGGTGAGCCGATCGCGGAGGCCATCGCCGACCAGATCGCGCTGCTATGGCAGACGCGCGCGCTGCGCCACGAACGGCTGTATGTCGCGGACGAGGTGGGCACGGCCCTCGCGTATCTACGCGATGTCTTCCTGCCGACGATCCCGGCATTGTACGCACGGTGGGAGCGGATGCTGGACATGCCTACCCCGAGCTTTTTGAGGCTGGGCAGTTGGATCGGCGGAGACCGCGACGGCAATCCGCACGTCACGGCCGACTCGCTGCGGCTCGCGCTCGGGCGGGCAAGCCAGGCTCTGTTGGCGGATTATCTCGAGCAGCTCAATGCGCTCGGCGCGGAGCTGTCGCTGTCGAGCGAGCGCGCCGCAGTGTCGCCCGGGCTGGAAGCGCTTGCGAACCATAGCGGCGATGCCAATTCGGCGCGCGTGGACGAGCCCTATCGGCGCGCCATCATAGGCATGTATGCGCGCCTGGCGGCGACTTACCAAAAGCTCTTCGCGCGCACGCCGCCGCGCGCGGCGACGGTGAGCGCGGAGTGTTACCCCAATGCCAAGACGCTGTGCGCGGACCTGCGCGTGCTGCAGGCAAGCTTGCGCTGCGAGAGCAAGATGGGCCGGGGCAGCGCGGCGCTGTCGCGCCTCATCCGCGCCGTCGACACCTTCGGATTTCATCTGGCGACCCTCGACCTGCGGCAAAACGCCGACGTGCACGCACGGGTCATCGCGGAGCTTCTGCAGGTGGCGGGGGTCTGCCCGGACTATCATTCGCTCGGCGAAGACGCGCGTGTCGAGCTGCTGCTGCGGGAACTCGCCAGTGCGCGCCTGCTGGCCAGTCCATTCGCCGCTTATTCGCCTGAAACATTGTCCGAACTCGCCATCGTGCGCGCCGCCGCCGAAGCTCACGAGCGCTATGGCGCCGCCTGCATCACCAACTACATCGTATCGAAATGCGAAAGCGTCTCCGATCTGCTGGAGGTTAACGTTTTGCTCAAGGAGGCCGGGTTATACCGGCCGCGGCCTGCCGCCGCCGCGATCATGGCGGTGCCGTTGTTCGAGACCATCGCGGATTTGCAGCGCGCCTCGCAGGTGATGGAAAAATGGCTGAACCTCGCCGACACCGCCGCGATCACGGCGGCACACGGCTACCAAGAAGTCATGGTCGGCTACTCCGATTCCAACAAGGACGGCGGGTATCTGACCTCCGTCTGGAGCCTGCACCAGGCGACGCAGTCGCTGGCAGCCGTTTTTGCCGCAACCGCAACACCGATGCAGATATTTCACGGCCGCGGCGGCGCCGTCGGCCGCGGCGGCGGTTCATCCTTCGCGGCGATTCAAGCGCAGCCGCATGGCACGGTGCGCGGCCGCATCCGGATCACGGAGCAGGGCGAAATCATCGCGACGAAGTACGGCACGGCGGAGAGCGCGGCGACCAACCTCGATTCCATCGCCGCGGCGACATTACTGGCGTCTCTGCAAAGCAGCGGCATGTCGCACGAAAGTAACGAGCGGTTCGCCGCTGCGATGCAGACCTTGTCCGAAGAAGCCTTCGGCGCTTATCGCTCGCTTGTTTACGAAACACCGGGTTTCACGGCTTTCTTCCGCCAGATGACGCCGCTTGCGGAAATATCGGACCTAAAGATCGGGTCGCGGCCGGCGTCGCGCACGAACTCCCAGCGCATCGAGGACCTGCGAGCGATTCCGTGGGTCTTCAGCTGGGCGCAGTCGCGCGTGATGTTGCCGGGATGGTACGGCGTCGGGCAAGCGCTATGTGCGGCCGACGCGGGGCTGCTCTCCGAAATGATCGATGCATGGCCGTTCTTTCGCGCCACCATGGACAACCTGGAGATGGTGCTGTCGAAATCCGACATGGGCATCGCGGCACGCTATCTGACGCTGGTGGAAGACCAGGCGACGGGAGCGGCGCTGTTCGGCCGCATCCGCGACATGTGGTCGAAGACGCATGACCGACTGCTCGCCATCTCGGGGCAACAGCGGCTCCTTGAACACCATCCGGTGCTGGATGCGGCCATCCGTCTACGGTTGCCCTATATCGAGCCGCTCAATCTGCTGCAAGTGGAGTTGCTCAAGCGGCACCGCGCCGGCGAGCGCGATCCTCGGGTGCGGGAAGGTATCCAGCTGTCGATCAACGCGATTGCCACGGCGCTGCGCAACAGCGGCTGAGGAGATTCGACTTGAAAGTAGCGGTCATCGGAGTGGGAGCAGTCGGCGGCTATTTGGGCGTGAAACTGGCGCTCGCCGGTGAGGACGTCACCTTGATCGCGCGCGGCGCAAATCTCGAAGCCTTGCGCACCCGTGGCCTGCGTCTGATCAACGCCGACGGCACGGAACAGCATGTCGCGCACGTCGAGGCCACCGATCTTTGTGCCGCGGCCGGTGTACAGGACCTCGTCATCATCGCCGTCAAAGCTCATCAATTGCAGGCCGTCACCAAAGATATTGCGGCGCTGTTCGGGCCCGCTACCATGGTGATGCCGATGCAAAATGGCATTCCTTACTGGTATTTCCACGGCTTCCAGGGCGCGCTCGCAGGCACTCGTGTCAAGAGTGTCGATCCGGACGGGATCATCTACGACAGGATCGGCTGCGAACGTGTCATCGGCTGTGTGGCTTATCTGGCCGCCGCAACGGTCGCGCCGGGCGTCATCAGGCATGTCGAGGGTAATCGCTTTCCCATCGGCGAGCCGGACGGCTCGCATAGCGAGCGCGTCGCCAAGGTCTCGCAATGCTTCGCCAGAAGCGGTTTGCAAGCGCCGGTGTTCTCCGACATCCGCGCGGAAATCTGGCTCAAGTTGTGGGGGAATCTGACGTTCAATCCAATCAGTGCGCTGACGCGCGCCACGCTCGTGGCAATGTGCCAGTATCCCCTGACCCGCGCCGTGGCGGCGGCGATGATGGTGGAGGCGCAGGCGGTTGCCGGCAAGCTCGGGGTCACCTTCGCCGTGCCCCTCGAGCAACGAATCGCAGTCGCTGAGCGGGTCGGACATCACAAGACCTCGATGCTGCAGGATCTCGAGGCGGGCCGCGCCTTGGAAACCGAGGCGCTGCTTGGTTCCGTGGTGGAACTGGCACGCCTGACCAGCACGCCTACCCCGCACATCGATACCGTTTACGCACTCACCAAGCTGCTCGGCGAAACGGCTGCGCGTGCTTGAGGCTATGAACGCTTTGGACGAGAAGCTGTTTTTGCGGCAGATGTTCGATGCGGCCGTCGCCTCGGCACAGCCGGCGCGCTGTATCGTTCCTTATCTACCCGACGTGCCGCACGGCAGAATGATCGTGGTGGGCGCGGGCAAAGCGTCCGCGGCGATGGCGCGCGCGGTGGAGGATCATTGGCCCGGCACGCTGTCGGGATTGGTAGTGACGCAGTACGGCTACGCAGTTCCCTGCAGGTCGATCGAGATCCTGGAAGCGGCGCACCCGGTGGCCGACGAGGCGGGTCTGCGAGCGGCGCGCCGCATGCTCGAGGTGGTGCGGGATCTGACGCCACAGGACTTGGTGTTATGTCTGATCTCCGGCGGAGGCTCCGCGCTGCTGCCTCTGCCTCTCGACGGTCTCGAGCTGGCGGACGAGCAAGCGATCGGGCGTGCGCTTCTGAAGTCGGGCGCCGGAATCGCCGACATGAATTGCGTGCGGCGCCATCTCTCGGCAATCAAAGGCGGCCGGTTGGCGGCGGCATGTCATCCGGCGCGCGTGCTCAGTTTGGTCATCTCCGATGTGCCCGGCGACCGCCCCCTCGACATCGCCTCGGGCCCGACGGTGGGTGATCCCACCACGTGCGCGGATGCGCTCGCTATCGTGAGCCGTTTCGGTATCGACCTGCCGCGCAGCGCGTTCGACATCTTGGCGAGCGGTCGGGGTGAGTCCATAAAACCGCACGATCCGCGGCTCGCTGCTGCGAGCGTGCGCATCGTCGCCGCGCCCCAGATGGCGTTGGAAGCCGCCGCACACGTGGCGCGCTCCGCGGGGCTGACGCCGTATATTCTCGGCGATGCCATCGAGGGTGAGGCGCGCGAAGTGGCCAAAGTGCTCGGTGCGATGGCTTTGCAAGTGGCGCACCGAAACCAGCCGTTTGAACCGCCCTGCGTGCTGTTATCGGGTGGAGAGACCACCGTCACGGTGCGCGGTGCAGGCAGGGGCGGCCGCAACGTCGAATTCCTGCTGGCATTGGCGCTCGCTCTCGACGGCCGCGCGCAGGTGCATGCCCTGGCGGCAGATACCGACGGGGTCGATGGTCAGGAACCGATCGCGGGGGCGTACATCGCTCCGGACACCCTGGTGCGGGCTCGAGCGCTGGCGCTCGATGCGCAGCAGGCGCTCGCGGACAATGACGCCCACGCTTTCTTCGAGGCGCTGGGCGATTCGATCGTCACCGGACCGACCTTCACCAACGTCAATGACTTTCGCGCCATCATGGTCAGGTGAACAGTTGGGCAGCGTCGGCGGATTGTGGGTAGGCTGAATTGCCCGACTGGCGCCAAGCGCGCTCGAGTTAAATTTAAGGAGTGGATGCCATCAACGCCAATTCTTTCGTGACCGCCGATCTTGTCGATGCGCATGCAGACGATGTCAGAAGCTGTAGCGTGCAGTTTCGGCAATTTGGTGGCCGCGCACGCTTCTCCGGCCGCGTGCGCACCTTGAAAACATTCGAAGACAACGCTCTGATCAAGCAGACCCTGTCCATGCCCGGCGAGGGCGCCGTGCTCGTCGTCGATGGGCACGCGTCTTTGCGCTGTGCTTTGGTCGGCGACGTAATCGCAGGATTGGCGCTGCAACACGGCTGGGCAGGCCTGGTGATCTGGGGCGCGGTGCGCGACAGCGTCGCGTTAGGGAGCCTTGATCTTGGCATCAAAGCGCTGGGCACTAATCCCTGCAAGAGCGCCAAGCATGGCACGGGCACGGTCGATGTGCCGGTCAGCTTCGGCGGTGTCGAGTTTCGTCCCGGTGAGTGGTTGTATAGCGACGAGGACGGGGTCTTGCTGAGCGCACGGCCGCTATAGACCGTTCGCGGTGCGGGAGCGCAGGATCTCGGCGAAGTTGCTGGTCGCATGCATGCTGCGGATCGCCGCCTGCCAGCGTTCGGCACCCGTGCATAGCTTATCGATGACCAAGGCAGGATTTTGCCAATCCCGCAGCACCGCGGCGACACTGTGTGCAATGAGCTCTTCGCCCTTTTGAATCAGGGCCTCGCTCTGCTCGATGTGCTTGCGCGCGGTTGCGATCCACTTGTCCATGAAAATGATTCTAGGATAAGTTTGTGACAAGCGAAATTGTCGTTGATTCCAGACATATTCGGGCATTTTCCTCTCGAATATGTAGGGGATTTCCTGCAGCAAGATTATTAGCCGCAGGATTCAAACCTGCGAAAAAACCGGCTAGCTGCCGGCACCGATGCTGGCGAATCCCCGGCCTTCTGCGACGAGCTGTTCCAGGAGCGGCGAGACTTTGAACCAGGCGTCGCCGACTCGCGCACTGTAGTGGTGAAGTTTTTCCAATGCGGACTTCAGACCCACCGCGTTTTCCGCCCAGAACATCGGACCGCCGCGATACGCCGGGAATCCGTAGCCATATAAATACACCACGTCGATATCGCTCGCCCGATGAGCGACGCCTTCGCGCAGTACCTCACAGCCGACATTCATGAGCGCCAGGAAGCATCGCTCGACGATTTCCTCCGAGGATATGGCGCGGCGCGTGATGCCGTACTGCCGCGACACGTCCGCGAGAATCCCCGCGACCAGCGGCGAAGGGCGCGGCGTCCTGTCGCCCGGTGCATAGTCGTAGTAGCCTGCCCCGGTTTTTTGCCCGAGCCGGCCCATCTCTACCAACAGATCCGCGGAACGCGTGACGCGGCCATCATAGGTCTCCGGGTCGCGGTCCTGGCGGGACTTGTAGCCGATGTCGAGACCCGCCAGATCGCTCATCTGAATGACTCCCATGGGCATTCCAAAATCGCGCAGCGCCGTGTCGATCTGCTCCGGACTCGCGCCTTCCAGCAGCATCAGTTGTGCTTGATAGGCATAGCCTTCGAGCATGCGGTTGCCGATGAAGCCATCGCTGTTGCGGCACACGACGCCGACTTTGTTGATGCGTTTCGCCAGATCGACCACCGTGGCCAGGACATCCGGCGCCGTTTCCGCGCCTCTCACGATCTCGAGCAGACGCATCACATTGGCCGGCGAAAAGAAGTGCGTGCCGAGCACATCGGCGGGACGCGTGGTCGCCGCCGCGATGGCATCGATCGACAGGTAGGAGGTATTCGACGCCAGAATCGCGCCCTGCTTGGCAACCGCGTCGAGCTTGGCGAAGACATCCTTCTTGACCGCCATGGTTTCGAACACGGCCTCGATGATCAGGTCCGCGCTCTGCAGATCTTCATAGGACAACGTCGGGCGCAGCAGTGCCATGCGCTGCTCGACCTGCTCCAGGGTCAGCCTGCCCTTGGACGCCGTGGTCTCGTAGTTGCGGCGTATCACGCCGACACCTCGATCCAACGCGTCCTGTGACATTTCCTTGAGCACCACCGGCACGCCGACATTCAGGAAGTTCATGGCGATGCCGCCGCCCATGGTGCCTGCGCCGATGATGCCGACACTGGCCACCTCGCGGCGTGCAACGCGCTTGTCGAGATCCGGGACATTGCCGGCTTTGCGTTCCGCGAAGAACACGTGCTGCAGCGCCTTGGCTTGACTGCCCGCCTGGCACTGCAGGAACAGTTCACGTTCGCGCGCGAGACCTTGATCGAAAGGGAGCGTGGCGGCCGCCTCCAAGGCATCGACGATGCGCTGCGGGGCGAAGAGGTTTTTCCTCTCATGGGCAAGACGCGTGCGCGCCGCGTCGAAGAAGCCCGGCGGCAATCTGGCGGCATCGACTCGAAGATCGCGTATCTTGCGCGGCGGGGAGCCGTTCGCGATGAGCTTGCCGGCGAACGCCAGCGCGCCTTCGAGCAAATCACCCGGCACGAGTTCGTCGATCACGCCAGCGTGCGCCGCCTGCGCGGCGGGCAGCGGATCGCCCGACACGATGACGTTGAGTGCGGCCTCGACGCCGATCAGGCGTGGCAGGCGCTGGGTACCGCCGGCGCCGGGAAGGATGCCGAGCTTGACTTCCGGCAGGCCGACCTTCGCCGAGGCGACGGCGACGCGGTAATGACAGGCCAATGCGATCTCCAGACCACCGCCCAAAGCGGTGCCGTGGATGGCGGCGACGATCGGCTTCGCGCAGCCTTCGATCGCATCGATGGCCTCGCCCAAACTGGGCCTCGAGGGTGGCTTACCGAACTCGGTGATATCGGCGCCCGCCATGAACGTGCGACCTTCGCATGCCAGGATGCCTGCCTTGATGTCCGGATCGTGTGCCAGCCGCTCGACGCCGTCGATGATCGCGGCCCGCACCCCGACACTGATCGCATTCACCGGCGGATTGTCGACCCAGATGATGCCCACGTCAGCGCGCTTCTCGAATCGGCCTTGCATCTTAAGTTCTCCCCGGACTCACGGGCCGGAAGCTTAGCACGCGGCCCGATCGACAATCCGCACCGCGGCAGCTAGGATCGCCGCCAGCTGCTGCCAGGATCGCCGCCAAGCATGACGTGGACGAAGAACCAAAAAAATGTGGTGCTCGCGGCCTACCTAGGTTGGACCCTCGACGCTTTCGATTTCTTTCTGATGATTTTCCTGTTCACCGACGTCGCCAAGGAATTTCACGTCGACCTCAAGACGGCCACGAGCGCCGTTTTCTTGACGCTCGCGGCGCGGCCGATCGGCGCATTCATCTTCGGCCGGCTCGCCGATGCTTTCGGGCGCAAGCCGGTCTTCATGTGGAATATCCTGTCGTTCTCCGTGTTGGAGCTGCTGTCGGGATTTGCCCCTTCGATCACCTCATTCCTCATCGTCCGGTTCATCTTCGGTATTGCCATGGGAGGCGAGTGGGGCATCGGTTCGGCGTTGACGTTCGAGACCATCCCGGCCAAGGCGCGCGGACTCGTTTCCGGTCTGCTGCAGGCAGGTTATCCAAGCGGCTATTTTCTGGCGGCGCTCGCCTACCATTTTTTCTACGAGCCGTTGGGCTGGCGCTGGATGTTCGTGCTGGGCGCAGCGCCCGCCGTGCTGGTCCTCTTCATCTGGCGCGGGGTGCAAGAGTCGCCCGCCTACGCGCAGCAGGAGGTCGCATCCAAGCGGCCAGGCCTCCGCGAGGTGCTGCTACGCCACTCGAAGTTGGCGGTCTACGCCATCGTGCTGATGGCGTGCTTCAACTTCTTCAGCCACGGCTCGCAGGATGCCTATCCGAACCTGTTCCTGAAGAAGGAGCATCATTTCGACACGCAGACGCTCTCCAACATCACGGAGGTGGCCAATGTGGGCGCCATCATCGGCGGGCTGTTCTTCGGTTGGCTGTCGGAGCGCATCGGCCGGCGGCGCGCCATCATGATCGCGGCATTGCTGGCGCTGCCGACGATTCGCCTCTGGGCGTTCGGTGACACTGTTTGGATCCTGGCCGCCGGCGCGTTTCTGATGCAGGTGTGCGTGCAAGGCGCCTGGGGAATCATTCCGGTGCATCTCAACGAGCTTTCGCCGCCGGAAATTCGTGCGACCTTCCCGGGCGTCGTCTATCAACTGGGCAACTTGATCGCATCGAGCAATCTGACCATCCAAGTGATGATAGCCGAGTCACACGGCGACAATTACGGATTGGCCATGGCGCTCGTGGTCGGCACGGTCGGCGCGCTGATCGCGCTCATGGTGGCCTGGGGACCTGAACGGCACGGCGTTGCGATGGGGGATGCGCGTTATACCGGTGCCTGAACCAATCTACTGCGCACCAGGGCGAACACGGCCTCGCTCGTGCGCGCACCCTGCGCCAACAGCTCCTCGAGTTCGGCGCTCGCCTGGGCAGCGAATGCGCGGTCCGCCAGCAGCGGGGCGTTGATCTGTACATTGAGCGCGGCGCTGCGTAGCGCCGTTTGCGCGGCGAGCACACCGACGCCCGCATCGCTGATCACGCCGGAATAGCCATGCTGCGCGGCGCGCTGCGACAGTTTGATTACCTCGGCGCAGGCGCGCGCGCAGCCGAGCGGCGTCTGCGTCGCAGCGACGAGGCTTTGCTGGATGGCGGCGCTGCGTTGCGCCTTTTCCGCATCCGTACCCTTGGGCAGCCGGTACGCGCTCATGAGGCCGTCGAAGGCGGCGATGTCCGCGTCGATCATCGAGGTTAGTCTCACGCGCAAGCTCTCGGACTCGGCGCAGACCGTGCGCATTTCCGCCGCGACCTCCTCCATGCCCTTTTTGCCGAGTGTCACGTTGCACACCATCGAGATGAGGCCCGCGCCCATGGCGCCGATCAGCGCGGCGGCACTGCCGCCGCCGGGTGTGGGTGCGCGGCTGGCCAAGGCGCTCAGAAAATCTTCCAGCGTCGTTTCGGTCATCATGTCGCGACGCCCCCATGTGGTGTCACGCGAGCCTGCTCCAGGCTCCTGGCGACGGCGTAGATTTCCTCTGCGTCCAATACCAGGTCATTCTGCTCGAACAGGCGTGCGACGCAGGCGCGATGCACGGCGAGCTTCAGTGCGCCGAACCCCAAGGGCCCGAACAGTAGTTTACCGTGACTTAAAGTGGCCTTATCGCTCATAGCGACGCCCTCGACGCCTGCCGGCGGCGAGGTGTTGGCGTCGGCCAGCAATTCGAGCGCTTCGGATTCTTGCCATTGCCGCGCTTCGAGCAATGTGATGCCGGCCGCGCCCGTGGCGACCACGATCTGTGCGTCTTGGATGGCGGCACCTCGCTCTTGAGCGGACGCCGCCTCCACGGCGTGTATCTGGACGCCAAAGCGCGACTTGATCGCATCGCAGGCTGATTGCACGACGGCCAGCTTGCGGCCGGCAATGGTCACCCGTGCGCCTTCATGGGCGAGCAGCAGCGCGGCCCGTTGTCCGACGGGCCCGGATCCTGCGAGTACCACGGCTCGTTTGCCGGAGAGATTGCGGCCGTGCGCGAGGCATGCAACCAGGGCCGCGGCCGTGGTATTCGAGCCGTTGCAGTCGAACATCACGGACACGCGGAACTTGGCGAAAAATCTCGTCCGCACGGCATCGAGCAGCGCCTCGCCTTGTGCCATGCTGCTGCCGCCGATGAATATTGCGGTGTTCTTCTTGTCCTTCGGCGCGCGCGTAAAGATTGCGCCGTCGATCAGGGGCGCTGCATTGCCTGCGTCTACTGCACCGTACGCCGAGATATGGTCCGCACCGCCGTCATACCCCACGACGTTGTCGAATACCGAGGGGTGAGTATCCGTGTCGAATTGATAAAGTAGTTTCTTCATGGCTGTAAAAGTTGGACGAGGGTCTACGATGTCACGAGCGGCTCAAGGCCGGCGGGCGCGCGATCCGTCAATCCGGCAGCGTCAAGACGATTTTGCCGATATGGCTGGAGCTCTCCATGAGGCGGTGCGCAGCGCTCGCCTGCGCGAGCGGAAACGTTTGATGGATGACCGGCTTGACGCGGCCTGCCTCGAGCAGCGGCCATACATTGCGCTGCATAGCCGCGGCGACCGCGGCTTTCTGCGCCACGGTGCGGGCGCGCAGCGTCGAGCCGGTCAGTGTGAGCCGCTTCGGCAGGATCGTGTTCATATTGATCTCCGCCCTCGCGCCTCCCAGCATGGAAATGATCACGATGCGGCCCTCGACGGCCGCAACATCGAGATTGCGCTGCACATAACTGCCGGCAACCATGTCCAATGTCACGTCGATGCCGTAGCCCGCGGTTGCGGCGCGAATGACCGCGACGAAATCCTCGCTGTGGTATTCGATGCCGCGCTCGGCGCCCAAACTTTCGCAGAAGCGGGCTTTTTGCGACGATCCTGCGGTGGCAAAGACGCGCGCGCCCCACGCCGCCGCGAGTTGAATGGCGGTGGTGCCGATGCCGCTGGTGCCGCCATGGATCAGGACCGTGTCGCCGGCCTTGCACCCGCCGCGTTCGAACAGGTTGGTCCAGACGGTCATGTAAGTTTCGGGAATGGCCGCGGCCTCCACCATCGAGAGTCCTGCCGGGATGGGCATGCAGAGCGGCGCGGCGGTAACCGCATAGGCAGCATAGCCACCGCCCGGCAGCAGCGAGGTAACTCGATCGCCTATCGCCAGCCCCGACACGCCTGGCCCCAATTTCACAATCTCTCCAGAAATTTCCAGGCCAGGCAGATCCGAGGCGCCGGGCGGCGGCGGATAGCGGCCCTGCCTTTGCATCACGTCGGGCCGGTTGACGCCGGCTGCGGCCACACGCACGAGCACCTCGCCGGCGGCGGGCTGCGGCAGAGGCCTGACGTTGAGCACGAGTTGCTCGGGACCGCCTGGAGCGGCGATCTCCACCACGGACATTTCGCTGGGCAGCAGCATGCACGGAATCGTACACCAGCAGCTGGTGTAGCATCGACCCATGACGACGGCCTACATCACCCACCCGGATTGCCTGCGCCACGAGATGGGGGCAGGACACCCCGAATGCCCCGCGCGACTTCACGCCGTCGACGAGCAGATGCGTATGTCGAGCCTGCTGGAGGAGTTGAGGTGCCTGGAAGCGCCTTTGGCGGACGCCGATGATTTGAAGCGGGTGCACTGCGCCGACTACGTGGACAGGATATTCGAGATCGCCCCCACCGAGGGCTATCTGCAGCTGGATGCCGATACCGCCATGAATCCGCACAGCTTGAACGCGGCGCGCCGCGCAGCGGGCGCCGGAATCATGGCGGTCGATGAGGTCATGGCGGGCCGCTGCCAAAATGCCTTCTGCGCGGTGCGGCCGTGCGGCCACCACGCCACCCCGGTGCAGTCGATGGGATTTTGCATCTTCAATAATGTCGCGGTAGCGGCGGCCTACGCGCTCGACCAGAAGGGACTGGAGAGGGTCGCCGTGATCGACTTCGATGTGCACCATGGCAACGGCACGGAGGATATCTTCAGCGCTGCGAACTGGCAGCCAAAGGTCTTGATGGCGAGTTTCTTCCAGCACCCGTTTTACCCCTACAGCGGCACGGTGAACCCGGCATCCAACATGGTCAACATCCCATTGGCCGCCGGCAGCGGAGGTGATGCGGTCATGCGCGCGGTCGAAGCGCAATGGCTGCCGGCACTGGAGCAGTTCCGGCCGCAGCTGCTGTTCATCTCCGCGGGATTCGATGCACATCGCGAAGATCTGCTGGGCGGCATGGCCTTGGAGGAAGACGATTATATTTGGATCACGCGCCAGCTGATGTCGGTTGCGGAGAGGCATGCCGACAAGCGCATCGTGTCAATGCTCGAAGGTGGGTATAACCTCCAGGCGCTCGGCCGTAGCGCGCTGGCGCATGTCGAGACGCTCGCTCACTCAGCGAGGCTCCAAGGGTCAGCGGGGCTCCAGGGTGTGAGCTAGGCTCTCTTAAGGGTCAGCGAGGCTCCGAGGGATAGTGCCGAACCACGGACTCCGCGGTGCATACGGGTTTGGCGTGTCCCTCGCGCTCGATCGACACTTGCGTGATCATCTGCACGCCGCCCTCCACGGGCGTGAAGGACTGTAACTCGTAATGCGCGCGCAGGCGGCTGCCAACCGGCACCGGGGCGGGAAACCGCACCCGGTTCAATCCATAATTCACGGACATGCGGATGCCGCCAACGTGAAAGGCGCTTTGGCCAAACAGCGGCAGCAGGCACAAGGTCAAGAATCCATGCGCCACCGTGGTGCCGAACATGCCGCCGGCCGCACGCACCGGATCGACGTGGATCCACTGCGCATCGCCCGTGACCTGTGCAAACTGATCGATACGCGCCTGGTCGATCTGCACCCAATCGCTCGTCCCGATTGATTGCCCGACGAGCTTCTGGAGGTCGGAGAGCTGCGCGAAGATTCTCATGCTCCATGATGGCATAAAGCACCCGCAAACACGCGCGTGCATGGGGTCGCCGAGGCTCCCAGAGCCTAGTCGGGGCCCGGGTGCTATGCTCGGACTCAAGGCGGGTGGCTGATGAAAACATCGAAGCGCAGTTTCGGATGGGTTGCATGGCTGTTGTGCTGCGCCGCAGCAATGCCCCAATGGGGCAGTGCCACGGCGCCTGCCGTGTCGCCGCAAAGCGCCCCGAAAGTCGACCCTATCGATGAGCTCACGGAGATCATGGTGGAAGGACGCGAGCCGCGCTTCGTGGCGCCGACGCGCCGCGACCAGATTGGACGCATATGGGCGCCAGTGATGATCAATGGCAGAGGACCCTTCAGACTGGTTCTCGACACGGGTGCTTCGCACAGCGGCGTCACCGCATTGGTCGCTCTGGCGCTCGGTATTCCGATTGACGAGTCGCCGCCCGTCATCATGCACGGCGTCACCGGTTTTGCGACCGTGCCGACCATCAAGGTCAACTCGCTCAGCGTCGGCGACGTGTCGGTGGATCAGCCGCTGTTGCCGATCGTACCCGATGCGTTGGGCGGCGCGGAGGGCATACTGGGAACTGAGGGCCTGGCGGGCAAGCGGGTTTTCATCGATTTCCGGCATGATCAGATCGACATTGCCTTTTCGAGGAATGAAAGGTCCGCGCGCGGCTACGTGAGTGTTCCGTTTTATTCGATGCGCGGCAGATTGGTGGTGGTCGATGCGGTCGTCAATCATATTCGTGTGAAGGCCATCATCGACACAGGCGGACAAGCGACCATCGCCAATCTGGCGCTCAAGCAAGCGTTGCTGCGCACCTCTCCGTACGGCGGCGCAAAGCCCGACGCCATCGAGGGTGCGACCAAGGATGTGCAAAACGGCATATTGATGGAGACTCCCGCGATCGAAATCGGTAGCATTCAAATTCAAGATTCCGGCATTACGTTCGCAGACATGTACATATTCAAGCAATGGAAACTCACCAACGAGCCGGCGATATTGATAGGCATGGATGCGCTCGGTCTGCTCGACACGCTGATCATCGACTATCGTCGTCACGAATTGCAGCTGCGCATGGCGCACGCGGGCTGACTGCCGGAGCCGCGGGGTGGAGAAACTGAACAAGCCGCTGATCGGGGTGGCGGCGCTGGTGATCGTGGTGGCCGTGGGCGGATGGTATTTCCTGCGCCAGCGCGCCGCCACGCCGGCGCCCGCGGCGCCGTCCGCCGAACCGAGCGCGGTGGCCCCGCCGCCCGCGCAGCCGGCGATTCAGCACCCGCTGCCGGCGGCCACCGACACCGCGGCCGCCGCACCGCTGCCTGCTTTGGCAGACAGCGACTCCGCGCTTCGTCAAGCGCTCGAGGGCTTGGCGGGAGCCGGTACCGTGGACATGTATCTTCGCCCCGACGCGATCGTCCGCAACCTGGTCGTGACCGTCGATAACCTGCCGCGCCAAAAAATCGCCGTCGAGAAACGCCCCGTCAATCCCGTTGCCGGTTCCTTCCTGGCGGATGGCGATGAACTGCATGCCACATTGAACCGCCGCAACTACGAGCGCTACCAACCCTTGGTGGCGGTGGTGACGCGTCTCGACATGGCGAAGGTCGTGGAGATCTACAAACACTTCTATCCCTTGTTTCAAGAGGCGTATCAAAATCTTGGCTACCCGAACGGGTACTTCAACGATCGGCTCGTGCAGGTGATCGACGTGTTGCTGGCGACCCCGCAGCCGAGCGGTCCGATCGAGTTGGTGCAGCCGAACGTCATGTACACCTACGCGGATCCGGCACTCGAGGCGCGTCCCTCGGGGCAAAAATTGCTCATGCGCATGGGGCCCGACAATGCCGCGGCGATCAAGGCCAAGTTGATGGAATTGCGCGCGCTGAT
>Ga0116231_10005222_pt1 | contig 25680 bp, 23 predicted proteins | sample S1TSphgellanicum_2_FD_89695 | JGI IMG/M metagenome (GOLD analysis project Ga0116231, IMG submission 89695) | Host-associated microbial communities from peat moss isolated from Minnesota, USA - S1T2_Fd - Sphagnum magellanicum MG | ecosystem: Host-associated > Plants > Peat moss > Unclassified... | reverse complement strand
TACTATATGGGGGAAGGTGGTGGCTTCCCCGAGTCCGGGCCGTGGTGAGTCTTGTGTGTCCAAGTGCCCGTGGCAAGTCCCAACACCAAAGGGTGTCCCGAATGCTAAACTAACCCGATTTGGGTGGTTTTTGAATGCAGATTCACACGAGCTAAGTTAGTCCCTCTTCCTAGTCTAATCCCGGGGCTCCCAACTCGACCCTCTACCCCTTTCTAAAGTTGGAAGCCGGGAGCGTGCTACCAAGTGCAACTTTCCGCAACTTAACTTTGTGAAACCCTCAAGTGGGTTTCACCCCATGACTTGGGAGCGTGTCATTTTCCTTCTTCTCTTTAGTTAGTGCCTTTACCTAACTACTCAAGGCCTCCTTTTGTTTTTTGTAATTAAACAATGTCTCTATCCATTTTCTTTTTGTGGTTTCCCATACTTTGGTCATCTTCCTTAACTCCTTCAATTATTCAGTTTGGGATTTCATTGGCCTTATTTTCTCCTTAAGCTCCTCATTCTCCTTTTTAATTCTCAACATTAGCATTATGATCTTATGTTCATTCTTTGTCCTATGCTTCCTTTAGATTTTTATATTGTGCTTATATTCCTTCTAGAAGCCCCTTTCTTTTTCCAATTCCTTTTACAATGCTACCTTTTCTTTCTCCTCTATGGCTAACTGATTTTTCAGATTGTTCACCTCTAAATTCAAATTCCCCATATTCATATTCACAATAACCATGGTTTGAAATAATTCAGCTATTTTATTAGCTTGCATCACATCTATAGCTACCTTTTCCATAGATCTTGGTGTATTTGTATGTGTTGTGGGATTTTTGGATCCCTCTCAAGAAAATCCCAGCTCTTGTATTATTCGACTCCCCAACCTAAACTCAAATGGCAGTCCTTTTGCAAATCCTAGTCTATTGGTTGGTACCTATATCTCTAGTGGTCTAAATATTGCTAAAGGAGGTTTTGTTTCCATCTTCTCCTTCTACAGTTTACTGGCTTGTAGACCTCCTCGTGTTTGTTGTTGTTGTTACCAATTCTATGGACTTCCGTTGTTGTCCATCTAGTCTCCATATATGTCTCCCTCCATCAGCAGTTGCTCCTCAACCTTTGGAGACATGGTATCACTCTCCCTTTTGATCTTTTGCCTTTGTTCTTTCATATGTCTCTCCTGTGGACCTGACATTTGTGGTGTATTAGCACTATGCCTGCCTACTTGTATTAATGTTGGCACTACAAATGGTGCCATTCTCCCTCTCATCTTCTTGTGAGCCCTTACCTTTGTGCTTTCTTGTTTTTTTTTACCCCTGATCTTAAGGCTCTACCTTCTTCAATTCTGCTCTTTTTCTTTAAAGCACTCCTTGGAGATTTTGCTATATCTTTTCTTTTATTCTTTAATGTTGCCTATATCTCTTTTCTAAATCTCTTGACCTTGATTTGTGGTTTTTGTGGACTATTTTTTTGTTGAAAAAATAATTATTTAAAAATCTTTGCCAAAATTAGGGCTAATTGACATGTGTCCTTTTTGTCCCCCTTATTCTCCTTGACATATTTGTACCATCGATCCAATTCGCTACACAAACTATTGAACATAATTTGCACCAAATATATTTTCTTCCCTTTCTTTGCTTTCATCAATGTGATGGCATTTTTATTGTTGAAATAAATCACCTTTTCTCTTTAATAGATCACAAATATAATAACAAGGTATTTCACCGAGTATGGCAGACCCAAACTCTTTGCATTCCACTGATCTCCAACAAAATTCATGGGTTCAATTTTACAACTATGTACGGTCTATAATTTTATCATCTTACTAACTTGCCCCTTCGGGTCTTCTACATACCCCTCTTCACAAACTCCAAATACATCTACAATCAATTAATTGCTAATCACATACACCTTGTCTTTGTAGCCAAAATAGATATACATGCTTTTGATTACAAAGGTGTTTATAAATTATAGTGTCATATCTGGAATCAATGTTTCCCACTTCATAAAAAACAGAATTATAAGCCTTACTTTATCAACCCATTCTTCCTCTTCACTGATGTCTTTTTAGTTTTATAACCTCCCAACATGTTTATCATAATTTTGCTTCATCTATATCCACATGAATTTGTTAAAATCTAGAATGCGAATACCTTTATTTATTAGTGTTGTTCTATCCAATATGGTTACTTTCCTCTTCACATTTGTAGCCCTTAGTGTAGTAATGTCAATATTCATTCTACTCAGTTGCATTTCTTTTAGTGGTTACACTTTCGTCTCAAGTACTTCTATTTCTTCTTCGTCCTTCTATGTTGCCACCTATCCTTCCACAGATCATTGTTCCACACCTTTTTTTTCCTCGGATTCTTGGATTTGTATTGGATCCACTAGTTTGCTCCTAGGCTTCCTTGTTCCTTTGAACTCTAACCTCTTCTCCTTCGTCTCAAAAACTCTATTGTAAATGATCCTTGACGCACCCCCAAGCTCCTTAATGGACTCAAATGTGAATCCAAATTGAAGAGAACGGAAAAGCAAGGAGTCGGGGCACGTTCCCTAGTTTGCAGCATTTTGAAGGGGGGTAGAAGGGTGTGTGGGAGTTCCAGGATGGGACTAGGAAGAGTGACAAGCATCAACTACTCACATGGACATGCACAAAACCAACACAAGGTGGTTAGTGCATAATTGGAGCACTTTTGGTGCTAGAACGAGCCACGGGCAAACTCAGACTCACAAGACTCATCACGGGCCGGACTTGGGGGAAGCCACCACCTTCCCCCTTATAATATACTTTGTGCCTCTCCACGAGGCCCACATCCAAATGGCTTTTTGTCCTGGGACTCCCAAGTGAGAGTCCCAAAATTACCAAAATTGGGACTCCCGCAACTTTGGGGCCCATAACTTTGCAGACCTCCGATTGAAATGAGGTCTAAAACATAGTTGTATCCCTCATCGTGAGCTTTCTAACGGTATGTTGCACACCACCTGCACGTAAGGAAATCAGGTCAATTCCTGACTTTTAGTGATCGGGAGTCAAATTGCCAATTTGACTTCCGACCCTTCTTTTGGCCATAATTTGTGTTTCAAATGTCCAAATGAGTCATGTGAGCCCATTTTAAACATCTACGTTTCAATATCTTTCTAATGATATGAAGAACTCTTCGAGCCATTGGGTTTTGACCCTTATAATCACTTTCTGAACATTCGGGAGTCCACCGAAACTCCAACTCCCAAAGTGGAAGCTCCTTTGGGAGTGTGAGGGTTCATTCCTTCACACTTTCCTTCACTCCCGGCTTCCCTCTTGCCCACACCCTTACAAGCCCTTTGCCTTGGTCGCGAGCCCAAGGCTAGGGTTGCGACATCCAACTAGAAATTGAAAGGGAAAATAATAATATGAGAAAAAAGACAAGAGCAAAAGGAGGATGAAATTAGACCTCTCAATTATTTATATATATATTTTCCCAATAATAATGACATTATTATGTTCATATGTTCATTTGCCCATGTAAGGTTCCATCTGTATTAATGAATTGAGCAAAAACCAATTAACTGTTTCAACATTTTAGTATGATTTGGAAGGAGACATGTGGGAGAATTATTGGTTTGGTAATGAAACTTGTGTGGCAGATGATAGTGGGAATTATTTGCAAATGGAACTTTTGTGATGTCTACCATGTTTAGTTGATAGTAATGTTTAGAATGTTTTTGAATTTACAGTCAATTTTTCCCTTCATTAATGATTATGATTTTAGTACATCTACATTTGAGACATAGTATTGAAAATCTCCTAAATCATTTGTTGTACATGGATCCCCATTTTTAATTTAAAGCAGGAAGATGCAGCGTATGACAATATAATGGAAACCACGAATGCAAGTCTGGCAACTAATATTGATTTACACTTAGAAGCCATGGAAAACAACCATAACAAAGTGGTTAAGGCCATAGAAGAGTTGAAATGTAGCCAAATTCAGCTAAAGAAAGATTAGAAAGAGATTAAAACCATGGTGCAACAAATGTTTGAATTCATGAAGTCACTAATTTCAAACCAAGGTGGCCTAAATGGATCTAAAAGGTGAAAACCATCTAAGGGTGCTCCCAAGTTATTACCTACAAATGACAATATGGGAGAAGTAAGAAACTATTTACAATAAACTAATCATAATATTATTCAAGTTCATATTACTAATCATCACCAATTTTCCTCAAACATTGTTATTAAAATGATCTAAGGACATCCATGAAAACAAATTTCTAATTTTTGGGTCATTATGAACTAACCTAGCAAAATGTATATGAATTCCTAGAACTAATATTTTTGATTTGGTTGGATTCTAACGGGCAATTTGGGAGTTTGCCATGTGGGATGTTGTGTACATAGGGGTTGGGTTAACTTCGTCCTTATAGACCAAGGAGTAGATTGAAGATGGGAAATTCAAGTTTGCCCAAACTATAAGCACAATAGCCACTTGCAATGAAATTGTGAGCAAGGATGGGAATGTTGACATGATGGTACTATAGGCATTTGAGGGATTTGGCCATGATTTGAATGTCATTAGTAGTGACAAACAAACACAATCTAGCATTCACATTGGGAAGAAAGTGGTGGAGGCATTGCTAGTCTCAAATGTAGTTGATGTATTTAAAGGAAGCAAGACTATTCAACATGTGGTTACCTAAAAGAGGTGGGTGTTTGTAACATTCCTTCATAAAAAATGGTAATTAACACAAAACAACATCTCTTGGTCTTGGATGTGAATGGTTTGTTATGTCAAGCAATACATGTGAAGTCTACCGAACAATGGAAACCATTAATACTTGTTGTGAGGTGTGGGAACAAACTTGTAAGCCCACGACCAAGATATTGTGAGCATTTGGAGAGATGTAATGGCAAATTGACATTGGAATTTGGTCTTTGACAACACAACTTAAATTGAGACCTATGATTGAGTTTTTGTTCAAAGGAAAGCTAACTAGGCTTAAACCTCTATTCGTATGCGGAACTAAAAAATGTTCGGAAACAAACGCTGCCCATCCCACATAGTTAGAATGATAGTTAGTTTTGAAAAAAATGAGTAGGGTCTAGGAGGAGATTGCATTAGGGTTCAGGCTACTAGGTCTTAGCAATACCTTGTTGATAGATGATTACAAGTGTATAACAAATGTTCTTTTTCTTATATTGTACCTTATCCCTTTGATAGTGAAGTTGAAGACAACTATTTATTTGGGAAACTTTGGCTTTATTTAAATGGCTTGTCTAAAGCTCCCAATACCTTTAAATATGTGTGTTTCAATCCACACATGCAGCCATGATTCAAACACAAATACCCACATTAGCTTGCCTTAAAAGATTTTGCATGGTTTGCTATAGATTAGGTGATTAGTGGTGAATATTATAACCTAGGAGACTTTTATTTCCATGCAATTGTATAGTTGATCAATGTGCATACATGACAAATTAATGTTTTGTATTTGGGATTTTATGATGAACAAGGCTACAAGCTCTTCACTTAAGCATAAACAATCTGCAATTTTGCCTAAAAACAAACATGTAGCTCAAAATGTTACACCTTATAAATGGCCACAACAATTTTTAACAAATGAAGTAGCAAAGGAAACACTTGTTGCACTTGCAAAAGAAACCCGCCCAAGGGTACATGCCTTTGAACACTACCAAGTGTTGGATCTATAGTTATTGATTTCCACTTATTATAATTTATGGGCTATTCATTTCTTGGCAATCATGATTGTTAGCTCCATTCTAGTTTAAATTTTTTTGATTGTGGTTATTGTATGAAAACATTTTTTTCTCAAGTTTGCTTTGTTGTTTCAAAATTATGTATATTATAAATTTAAATTAATATTGTGCATTCTTGGACACCTAAAATGTGCTACTTGTGCCTAGTTGTTATTATATTTTTGATGATGTATGTAAACAATTTCAAATCTATATTAACATTTGCTAATTGTTTTTGTAGTACCATGCAAATCAATGCCTTCAACTCTATTCCAATACAAGCAAGGTTTTAACATTAGGAATGTTTGTCAAGTTTGGGGGTGGAAAGGTTGTCCATCATCATTATGATATGCCAGATAATTACCTCTTGGCTAGCATTACAGGTCCCATGTTTAGAGGTGCTCATTTGCCATGTCCAAAATCACAACATGATCCTCCACTTCATGTTGTTGATGATGCAGTTGGGTATATGGTATTGTGGCTATGGAAACAAACACAATTGTACTAAAAAGATGTGATCTAGGAGTTAACATTCATGTTGAAGACCATGTGCATTAGTTATGGATTTTGGATGTTTTTTCATTATATAATATGATGTACAGAATTAATATGTGTGTATGGGCATTGTAAGTAGACACAAACATGTGTTTTCAATTATTTGTGCAAAGTTGTGTGTGGAATGTAAGCAATTTAGGCATAGAATGTATATTTGTATAATTGAAAACTAGGGTTCAAATTCCATACCATGAGTTGGCCACTATGTTGCTACCCATAAATATTTAGTAAAACAATAAGGCTATTGGTATTAATAAACATATGGCATACGACTAATCATATACACATTAACAATTGCTTAGACAACTAAGTCATAACAAACATCCACATGGAACCTAAAAATAGGTTTATTTTTTAGTCATCTAAATCAAAGCAACCATGCCATGTGTCAACAATGTACAGGTTGGTATGTTAGTCATTTCAATCACATCAACACATGTGGCACCTAAACATTGGCTGCAATTTAGTCACCTTAGTTAGATTAAACATGCCATGTGGCACCTAGATATAGGCTATTATGCTAATCACTTTAGTCATACCAAACATGCCATGTGGCATCTATACATTAGCTAAAATTTAATCACCTTAGTTAGACCAAACGTGCCATGTGGCATCTAGTTATGGGTTATTTTTTTTGTCACTTTAGTCATATAAGACATGCCATATGGCACTTATACATTAGTTATAATTTAGTCACCTTAGTCATATTAGACATGCCATGTGGCATCTAGATATAGGTTATTCTGCTAGTAACTTTAGTCACTTGAATCATATCAGACATGCCATGTGGCACATAGGTAGTGGCTAAAATTTTAATCATCCCAGTTAAAACAAACATGCCATTTTGGCAGCCATGTCAACTAAGTACTTAGTCATTTAGTTAGAATGGACATGTAGCATATCCATCATATCAGACACATAATTAGGACATTAGTCATATGAGACTTAGTCGCATTTTTAGCCCAAATGATTGGTTCAATATGACTAAGGATAATTTCTTCTATTGTCTAAAATGACCAAAAATCCAGTAACAAAAACCAACATATAAACCATGTTTTGTAGTAGTGTCACTAAATTTGTTGCTACTTCTAAACTTACTAGAGATGGAGATCAAAAGAAACTATTTGGTCAATATCCAAAACAAATTCAATGCATTCTAACTTGTTCCTAACCCACCTAGTTTCTACATCTAAGCTCCAACTTATCATTCTGAAAATTGTTACAATGTGTTCAATTTTAATCATCCTATCTCTTGCCCTAAACATGTACTTTGTCCTTGGCATATAAAACTTGACATAATGTTGCTTGGTATTTGTTGATCCTAGAATCTAGATATCTCCTAACTTGGGAGCAGGTTTCCCAACCTCAAAACTAAGGATTTCAAAATCAAATAGAAAAGGTTCAGGGATGTTATCTGAAACAAAGTTATTCCTCAATGGCTTGATTATCGCCATCCACAATGAATTCTAACATCAATTTTTAAAAATATAACTCCAACTTTTGGTTGGGGTCATCATTGATTAATGTGTATGATCTAATTAATAGTTGGTGTGATTCATACTAGATCTTTTCTTCATGTTCAAAATTCCATAGCCACCTTCCATTAACATCTTTTCCCAATCTCCACACTAAAGCCTTTGATTTTACTCTTGAGTGTTCAATTTTGACCATTTTGTCATGAACAACAAACAAGGTATCTATTCTTGGGAAGAAAAACCTAATTCGATGAGAAGATGAAACTGTAGCAATTGATAACCACAAATCCCCTACTCTTGGTATTGAGTCAACTTCTTCAAAGATTTCAATATTCAATAAATTAAATGAAAACAAAGGAGAAATAATATCTATGTTGGTGTTGAGCAACAATGGTCCAGCCTCCCATTCCATCTCCTATTTTTAGCCAAATATGAACTCTTGTATACATTCCAATGTGGGTAACAAGCAACACAAGATCACCTACCCTTGCTAAATTTGGATTGAGCCCAATTATGTTCACCACCTTGAAACCATGCAACCTTAAAATAATTGTTCCTTCCTTGGGTAGAATATCAAACCTAGGAAATGGAAAATTGAACTCACTAATGGCTAGTATCTTGTCTCTATGTTGAGCCTCCTTCAATTGATGCCTTTTTTCCTAGTCTATGGTGGTGCAACTTGGTATGTTTCTTGGTCTACACATTACATAACCAAGATCATCCATGATGCTAATCAACAAACCCAATCTCTCAAAAAATACTACTCTAATACCAAAAAGGAGGGCCCTGTAATATCACAACATTATGAAATTATAACTACAAACAATATTTTGACAGTGTAGAGTTGATGATAATTTCACAACACAAATGTTTTAAAGATATGATGTTCCATTCCTATATTTGTCTTCCCTATCATCATCAAATAAAAACAATAGTAGAGTTGATTTGACAACACAACTCCAACAACACATAAGTTCAAGGGATTTGGTGGATCAAATCTCTCTGGACCTCTCAACATTTGTTATCATTGTTTTCTGTTGTGCATCCAGCAACCAGTCTTATCTGAAACCATCTCTTGATTCTTAGCCCATCTATCTCGACAAAGCCAACAAGGAGTTTCAACACACATTGAAACCCTGAAGCATCACCAATCTTCTTTGAATTTCCACCACAATGTGTAATCCCATACCCCAGAGTCCCCACTACATAGGTCTCCCATTGTCTAAGAATTCCCTCTTCCCCAATGACTAACCCATCACATCCCCTACCCTTTTATGCTTGGATGCCACATACAAACCAACAATTCGCTCATCCCATGGTGGTTTTCATTATTTCCATTGGACACACTTTGCTTTATTATGTGGTAGCTCCTACATTTGCTACCCTGACACTCTAATGTGCAGCGGAAAAGTTCAAGAGTCCAGAACAAAACACACATTTGAACATGACAAGGCTACCTAGCACACATTGCATCTATCAACTCATAAACACTATAATCATCCCACAATCAGAACCCAAAACTACCACAAACAAATTCAGGTCCTTAGCTTATGAATGCAACTCATTAAGTATCCTCCAATGCGCTCTCATCCGTAAATTTCCATCAATCAGCCACACCACCGAGCTCCATCATCACCAGAGCTCTTGAAGAGTTGAAGAGAACCCAAACAAATCACACCAAGCAACACCATGCATTTCTAATATGCTCAAACCATGCAATAGACAAAACAACAACACATGCGGCCACTAGGAAAAAGGTCAAGATCAACGATCTCCTTTCTTGTCTCATTCACATTTCAGCGCTTGTCCCTTTTTCATTAGGTCTTCATCCAAGTAAAAAATCCTTCGAAACTTCTCTTCATCCCACACTAAAACCAGAACTAGGATTTAAAAATTGGATCTGATTCTGGAACCTGAACCTAGTTCTAAAACCACAATCAAATTTATTTAAAAAAAAATATGAAACTAAGGGTTAATCAATAGTTAACCATAAGTTTCAAACCAAGTTACCTGGAACCAAGTCTGATTTTGAGAATTGGAACCTAAGTTTTTTTTTTTTCAAGAATCAAACCCGAACTAGACCCAAGGTTCATTTCTTTGGAATTGGAACTAAACCCATTTTAATTTTTTAAGAACCAAAACCATAGGTTCTTATAAAAGCCAATAACTGCCCAACACCACTCCAAGTCAATGTTGGGTGATTCACAAAATTGAGGTGAGAACCGTCCTATTATAAAAAATAAAAAATCTGAACAACTCCCAAAGTAATAAAAAGATACCCAGGGTTGGTTCTCAGTTATAACGGTTTAGGGTTAAACGGCTTGTCTAGGGGTAGGTAGTAAGCAATCCATATTTATTAATTGTGGGTACATCCCAATGTGGGGCATTGGGGGTGTGTCCCTTAATGTTTTTTTTCAATGGGTCACTTTGATTGGCCCATTTCGAATGACATTGTTCTTACACTCTTCAATCAAAGTCTTCATTACCAATAGAGGAATGTGAAGTTTCCTTTTTAATTTAGCTATGTTCAATACAACCCCACACTTTTGAGCAAAGGGATATGGGGCTATTCTTCACAGCTATTGAAGAATATCTTGAATGCATATTCTTAACCGATTCTTGCAACCGTATGAGAAAACAAAAATCCATGATTCTCACAAAATGTGAGAACCATCCAACACTGATCCAAATTTACAGCTTCTAAGCCTTGCAAGCATAACAATCTCACTTCTTTGCCACACCTAACCAGCTACATGATATGAAAATGCACATCATCATGGTCGTGTTAATAGCATTAAAAAAAATGAATGACTTTCCTCTTTCAACCTAATTACCTAACCCCTTTCACACCCACTTAGATGGACATGAAGGCAAATCATTTTGAAATCTGGGATAAATAAGGATGAATTATTGGGGACCAAAGAAGAACAGAAGGGTACCTTGCCCTTGAGACCAGGCAACTACACTATTAAACATAAATTTTAGTCTAGTGTCACTAATGCAAGTTTCTCCTGCTCTGTGTAAACTCTGCCTAAAAACTCTGCTGGCAGTCCTGACAAAGTCTTTTCAACACAAACTGAAGCTAGGGTATCTAAAAATTTACACAATCCAATCATGTAATTAAGCATTGTTGAACCACCAGTGATCATCAAAGGCAAAAGATGGTTGCAACCCAGTAGAGGGTGGATGATCTTCTTGACACTCAAGTCTTTGGAGAGACAATTCACATGCATTCTCACACAACTCTATGGGGTTCCAAAAGCCTTTAGAGAGACACTTGCCCACACATTCCAATATGAAGTTCTAAAATCATAATGCAGGTGCTCCATTTTAGGAACCACCCTCATACAAGGCAGGAGTTCCATTTACAAATCCATTGCACAGGACGGGCCAGTGCAGCAGGGCCTCCCACTGATACAGCAGTAGATTCCAAAACATAATTTCCCATGCTACCAGCTGAAGGACCCACCATACTGGCATGCCTCAATTATGAGGCCTGGACCTCACGTTCTGCCCTCGGTCCATTGGGTGTAGTGCCTTGATGCCAGGGCACTACCCTACACTTTCAACCCTAACTTCTGACACCACAACAGAGTGCTGACTGAAAACAAGTTCAAGAAGGGCTCAATTTCTTCAAGAACACATGAAAGGCAACAATGGTCATTGACAGCGCCAAAACCAACCAAACACTTTAGAAAGTTTTCCGTCTGAATGAAATATAGTGACCAAACAGATGCATGCAAAAAAAAAAAAAACTTCAACTTTTGGCAAGTTTGCTGAGTAAGGAGAGAGAAATCTACATACCACCAAACATTGCTGAAGCTATTAGATGACTGAAAATCAAACTGCACATACGAACCATGCAACTTCCTCCCAGAGCCACAGCAATCAAAGAGATCTGATCAAATTTCCACAAAGGAAAGGAAGTACTTGACTACAGACCCAAGGTGCAACATCTAATAAGTGCAGGCAGTGTGCATGTCATCAAAAAGCTCTACATTTCCAAGCGTATTACCACCAATTACAAACTCGGACAATGCCCTCTCAAATTCTGAGTGTGGGCTAACCTGGTAGAATCATGTCTATCATACTACTTTCTTGATCAAACCAGTTCAAAAGAATAATCTCACCTTCCACAGAGAGGGTTTTCAGCTGTGAAATTATTGCTTGAATCAAATTTTGAAAGCATTCCACTTGAAGGAAAGCTGGCTTGTGAATCAAACAACCTTATTTGCTTTCAGCATCATAAAGATCAGAACTGCATTGAATAAGTTAAAGACGACAGCCAATGGAAATACAACTGTCAGTGAAAGAGGCAATATGCCATCCAGAAAGAGACAGCCAAATATCCTCTCAAAATCGGAAAAATGGGATAGATTGGATATGGCAAGAGACACAGAGGGCTGAGAAAAAAAAGAGGAAAGTAACAGAGAAATACAATACTACAAAAGAAGAAGGGATGAGGATACACAAGGTAGCCTCCGTGTAAAAGGGCTGCCACCAAAACCACCCCAAAAAGTCGATCACGCAACACAGGTTTGGTTCTGAATCCAATTCTTACTGCACAGAGCATAATTCCTTGTTAAGATTGCAAATTGGAACTGGAACTGATGTCTGAAACCCTATTTTCACAGAACATGGAGATCCACCGTGTCCCTTTCATGTGGAGAAGTTGAGAAAAATAACTGAAGGCCATGAAGATGTGAGAATACATACTCAAAGGAAGCACAGGGGCATAGATTAAAGGCACCAAAAACTTAAAGGGTGGCTTTCTGGGTTCCCTTCTTCTGCCCTCCTCTCTGTAATCCACATAAACCCACTATCTGCATCAATCACTGAGGTGGAAAAAACTGTAACTCGGCCAGAAAGGATTGCTAAACTTCCAAGAACATGAATTAAGATGCCATCATGATAGCATGCCATTTCTGTCACCCGGATGTGTGACCGCAACAGAAAACTGTGCCCCATATCCTGTAAATCATAATCTGTAAGAATATAATGCCGACAGATGCTTCTGAGATGTACTCATCATGAAAACCTAAAATTCGTCAACTGATGATCAGATCGATCCACAAACTCTGTTTTACATAAAACATGAGCAAACAAGAAAACAAAACAAAAACTGCAGTAAGTCAGAAATCATACTGCACTGCAGACGATGAAGAAGCCATTCCCACAACCCTACTTCGCGAACTTGATTGCCTGCTTCTCGGCTTTCCCAAGCTTTGGAAACGCTGCAATGAAGAGTGAGGATCATGGACGGGGCCCAGGCTCGTGCGCTGTTGGTAGAGACGATGCCTTGTTTTGAGAGGACTCGAAGGTGACAATTCAGGGCCTCTTCAAGCGGCCAACGCCACCCTTTAGGGCTACATAAAAAGGTGACAGTTTGTGCAGCGTAAAGCCCCAGGGTAGGGTCTTTCTCACAATATGGGGCCTAAGGACAAGACAGCAGTTGATTCCGGGCCCCCATTTTGGGAATGTCTCACCCTGGGCTTTACCCGTCACTTCTTAACCTTGGCCATGGTTAGATAGCTTGGGTTTTTAAACCCTTGCCAAGGTTAGATAACCTAGGTTTTAAAACCATGGCCAAGGTTAAATAGCTTGGGTTTTTAAACTCTTGATAGGACTAAATAGCACAGACTATTTAACCTTGGCCATAGTTCTAGATAGCTCAAGTTTTAAAACCCTCACCAAGGTTAGATAGCCTTGGCTTGATTTCAACCATGGCCGAGGTTAAATAGCTTGGGATTTCTAACCCTTGCTAAGACAAGATAGCATGAGCTTCTTAATCTTGGCCGAGGTTTCATAGCCCTGGCTTGATCTTCACCATGGCCAAGGTTAAATAGCTTGGGATTTCTACCCATTGCTAAGACTAGACAGCCTGAGCTTTTTAACCCTGGCCAAGGGTAGAGTTTAGCCCTAAACAAAGGTTAACTAGCTTGGGCTTTTGGGAATTCCTTTTCCAAAAGCTTGATTTAATTTGTTCACGTTAATAGAATGCCTTAAGCTTTTCATGGATATCCTTTCTTTCATTTCAACCCTCTTTTTATTTCCAGGGTTAAAAAGAAAAGGGGTTATGATGTTTCTGAGGTAGCCAAGGTGAATTAGCCTAGGCTTTTGGGAATGGCCATTTCAAAAGCTTGGGCCAATTTGATGGCAAGTGGTTGTGCAATACCCCTAGTTTTGAAAACTATTCTTTAAACCTATCCAAACTTCTTAACTTCGACCAATGCTAATTAGTTCAAGCTTTTGAGAATATTTTTTTCAAAACCCTAGTTATCTTGTATGTGGGGATATTCTATGATATATTGATAAAACTATTCTCTAACATTACAAAAAATCTTGTCCATTCCAATCGTATATTCGTGACTAATGTGCAACTAATGTCCAAAGCAATTCAATTTGTGACCACACTTATATTAGTCTAATGTGGCAACTTAATTGCAAGTATTCATAGTTCACATATAAGACTAAACTTTAACAAATCCAAATTTTAGTCATACATGCAACTACAATGTGTGACTACCATGAGTTTAGATGAAAATATTGATGAAAAATAAAAATATGTCATCCACAATGGGTGGCATCATTGATGGTTGACAATCAAGTTGTTTTTGCAATTATATTTGCAACTATACATAAATGATTAAATGGCACGTGGCATTTTGCTACTACAATTCAAAGTGTACAAATTAATTTATTGGCCAATAGGTTGCTAGAAAAGGTTATTATAACCTAATAGGTAAACTAAACTAGGTAAGCTTAATAGGTTATATTAAGCTAAGTAGGCCGCTATACATTGATACCTTAGCCTAGCCTAGTTTACGTACATAGTTAATTGGTTTAAGTTATCTATAAGTATTAATAGGCTAGTTTCCTAAGTGTAGCTAATAGGCTAGGCTATGAAAGTTAGACCTAATTAAGCTAGGTAAGCTAGCTAGGTAGTAAATAGGATAAGTGGTAGGTAGGTTAATTAGATTGTCGTGTGGATATGTGAACTTGTTTTTATTTTAATTAATTAATTAATTAGGGTAAGTACTTAATTAATTTAATTGATAGGCTAAATAGTAGGTAATAAATAGGATATGTAGTAGGTAGGTAGGTAAGCTAAGGAAGAAGTATATTATTATGTGGATATGTCATAGTGTTTTTGTATTAATTGATTAGTTAATTAGCTAGGTTAGAAAATTAATTTGACGTCTCTATGTTGCTATAAAATTTATTTTGTATATTTAATTACAATATATTTAATTATTGTAAAAGTAATATATCTTTCTTGAACAAATGAAAAATTGCCATGTGCTATATGGCCATTGGGTCTTTAAACTATCACATGGTTAAATCCAAACCACATGGACATTTGGTAGCATGCAACTATCCCAAATGTAGTTGCAAATGCAGTTGCAAATTGAGGTTCTACATCATATTAAGGATCATCCATGGCAATGGATAAAAAATTACGGCCTAGTTGTAAAATTTGCAACTACACTTTCAACTTCATGGTCATGTCATGTCTTTTATAACTAATTGTTTTATGGCACTCGTCCAAGATGAATAGGTAATTTTTAGTCACAAGTGTCCATTACGATTACAAATGAATCACAAATTTAATCATTGATTTTCAAATTTCTTCTAATGAAAAGCCTTAGTTTTATTGACCTTGGAATTATTTTTTAACTTCAAATTTCTACTATAAATTGAAACATTAGCCATAAGAAAATTCACATGGTCAACATAAAATAGCTTAGGCTTTTAAAAATATTCCTTTCAATAGCCAAGGCTATCTTGTCCAAACCTTGGATGTAATAACTTATTTTAAATTAAGTTTTGGACTTCCTCAGGTTACATCTCACCAAGTTTGTTTAAATCCTCTTGTGCATGGTAATTAACCTTCCTACTTCACAAATTGGAAAAAAAAACACTAATCATTTTCCTATTTACAAAATCAAAACTATAAAAATGAAGTAAACATTTTCAAGAAAATGATATCATTGGCAAAATTTTCAATTTCCCATTAGCAAAAAATATAGATATCTAAATTTTGACAAAGATCATAATTATCACTAATATATTAGTATCAAGATTATTATTATTAATAATTCCAATTATATTCATGCACACAAGTTAGAAATCCAAAATAGTGATATTGTCATATTGTTGTACCTTTATGAAGAGGATTATTTTATAGAAGAAGTTGCATATAATGTTCTAATTTTCCAAAAAATACAAAATTCTTAATACAAATCATGGGAAAAAATTGAGATGTTTTGATGTGAATCATACTCAATATGAAGAATAAATATTCTAAATATATTGTAATCAATTAATATAAATTGCTACAAGATGTAATACTTTTCAAATATCTCAATAAAATGATTTCATCTATGACATAACTCATGTGCATTTCCATGATGTGACAAAATAGATTTTTATTGTGCATCCTCATTCTACCATAACCAGCATAACATGATTGATAATATTGGAATGCAATTTTTCCAATTATATTTTGATCAATTCATCTTTGGAAATTTCATTTGTAAAATTGTTTTAAAAGAAAAGAAGTTTAATTTTACTCAATTATAAATGAACATATAAAATTTAACTAAATAACATTTCAAATTGTAGAACATAATATGACAAATCATGACACAAAATGTTAATTTATACACAACAATAGCTAGAATTCTTGTCCACTTTTAGTAGATTAAACTTTTTAGGATAAATCTTGCAAAAGGAAAAAAAATTATAATTATAAATTGGGAAATCATAGGTTACTTTCATTCAATCATTAAGGATGGGATTTTATTGTTTTTTTGTGGTTTTTTTTTCCTCTCTTTTTTGTTTTAAAATATAGAAAAAATCAAACACAAATAATTAGCTTGGTTCCATAGTAAGATGCCTAATAATCATTTTTCAATCAATTACATATGGAGGTGAAAATAATGTTATTTTACCAATCAACATTATGCCAAATAATGAATCATGTGTGCTTGAGATTTTTTTTCAAATTTGTGGCATGGCAAACAAGCATTTTTCTTCAAAATTACAATTTTCAAAATATAATTAATTAATGCTTAATTGGGAGCCTAGGTACTATGACATAACTTTTCATACAAAAAACCCATATTCGTGATTACATTATATTGTCAAAAGGAGGTTAAGGTGCTTACATGGGTATAAACATTAAAAATGCATGGGCACAAAAAAACGAAGAAAATTTATGAACTCCATTTAAAATATTAGTCATAGTTTATAAGCAAATATTATTAGAAAAAATCACAAGGTTGACAACTTTCCAACTTTAAATATTAAGTTTTTTTGGAATTTATGGAAAAATAGACATAAAATGTTTTACTTCACTCAATGTTACATTAAACATTTTTATTACGAATTTCAAAGTCTAAAATGGTTTTAAATGATTTTTTTTGGAAAAAATGCCATACCAAATTGGTCATCACATCGATTTGCTAATGTACAATGGTAAACTTGATCAGCCCATAGCATGAAGGCAATTTCACTTCTAGCTTTGAATTTAATTTCAAACCATGGCAAGCAAAAATTAATTGCCTTTCCATTTGCCATTGTGCCATTCATAAATCATGTACCATACAAAATATTAACAATATTAACATCATTAACTTGGGCTTTGTGTTGTTGTGCACTACCAATGATGATTAAAGATAAAAGAAGCTATACATTCCACTAAAATATTACCGAAAAAAATTTGAAATTTATTAAAATAATAAAATTTATATCTGATTAATGATAATTTGTTATAACATTTTTCTTAATTTTTATTAAAATAATAATTTAATTTAATTTACCAAAATATTAACTAAAAATTATAAGTTTTTAATTATAGCTATTAACAATTGGAGTTATGAACATGATCAAAATCAAATAACTTAAATATGTTAAATAATATATGGATATAAAATGTGGATTAATGATTTAAAATATATCAATTAGATATCATGTTGGTTTCATATGAAACCAAACATTGCAATTTGTTTTCATGTTTAAGTTTTAAAATTTTAATTAAAATTTTATATCTATGTTTAATTTAATAATTCATGTATTAATGGTTCATTAAACCTGAAAATGTAGTTATTGAATGAAAAGTGAAACACAAATGCAACTTTAGGCTGAATCCTGCACTTTTAATTAAATAATAACATGCAAAAAATCTCAAAAATTTCAAGATTTGGGTGTAGTAGAAGTGATAGTAGGTTGAAATTCTTGTGATTTATGATTAATGTGTAATTGATTCAACCAAAACATTAAATCTTTGAGGGATGTAAAATTTGAATTCAAGAGCTAAAGTTTGAACATATTTCAACTACATAAAAAATGAAAAAGTATATAACTAGCTAAAATTGTTGTGATTAACTTGTATGTTCTAAAAAGCTTGTCCATTTCAATTTGCAACCAATTTGTGCAAGCATTGGTGTATTGGTCATAAATTGAATCACTTTTTTTTTTCCATCTTTCTTTGCCACCTTCTTTGTTTTCCTTTTTTCTTCTTGTAAAGCTTCTATGGCAACAAATCATTTGTATTCCTATTCAATTAATGACACATATTGAAAAAAAGTTGCAACCTTTACAACATATTCATGGGAAGTACAACGTAGCACACATGATTTAATAGATTCACAATATTTTCAAATTTGCATAAATACATTTGATTAATGTAACATTTTTAACACATGTTTGTAGAATTATTAATGAAATTTGAAGATTACATGTAGGGACAAAAAAATTCTTGAATGTTCCAAAATATTAGTATGAACTTCACAACTTTTTTGGTTTTAAAAAAATTACAAAATTTCTGCAAATAATGTAATTAATGTCAAAAATGCCAAGGTACAATGGTAATAAGTAAAATAAATATAGAAATGATACCCATTTTAATAAATTATGGAATAAAGAAGATAGGTTGTTTCACTCTAATAGGTCATATTTTCATGAGGGACAAAGATCACGAAATGAATTTGAAAAGACATGCAAGCCATTTGATCACATCAAGTTGAACTTGTTGTATCACTATCATTTTCTACAATGTTAATAACAATTCAAAAAATTTCCATAGGTTGCAAATAGATTTAAAATTCATTATACATGGAAATCACAAAGTCTTAGATTGTAAGTTTGTTATGATTTATCATCAAGCAATGACATTTGTAACAAAGACAATGTTATTCATTTGCCCATATAATTGATGATGTTCCAAGTGAAAATTTGAATTAATGAATTTCTATAAACTAATGAAAAGATCACAAACTTGATCAAGGATTATTTTGATTCAACAAAAGATGCAAAGGTCAAATTCTATATATTTATGATAGTAAAATTTGGAATGTTAAACATGTCATTATCATGGAATAGATTGTTAGTAACTATTGATATTTTCACAAGATGTGCACAAAGTTATTTTTTAGTTCATTTAGTCATGTTATGTACACAATTTTGTAACAACGATCAAACAAGTAAAAGCACATTACAATGTACTTTTATGAAGGTCACATTGACAAATTTTTTCTAGATTTGTCAAATCTTAGCTTTACAACTCAAATGTATTTAAGAAAAATTTAAAATCTGAGTTGAAAAATTGAAACATATATTCCTCTTAACTTTGAAAAATAAACACCAAAAAATTCAATGTTTACAATGTTGGCCACATCTAATGTCAAAGTTTTTTTTAAAAATGGTTATGGATTTTTTTCTTCTAGTGGAATTGGAGGACATGTTCAAAATTTTGGGGGACCCTATTTTGTAAGCTCATAACATTTAAGATGAAAAAATCAAGTAGCAAAAGGTTTCTCATTATTTGTAAGAGTCAAAATGAAGACCTCATTATAAATCACAAAGTCCATTTAGATATTTAACTCCATTTTTCCAATACCCAAATTTATGAAGATGTTTTAGAAAGGTTTAAATTAGAAGCATATGAACTTGGACATGGAAAAAAATGTTAACTTCAACATGATTTAAATGTTTTAATGTGAAAATACACTAGATACGGTATCTAAAAATGAACTTTCAATTGCCCATTTTGGTCCATCATAATGTGTTTTGCCCCAAACAACATTTTACATGTACATTTATTGTAAACATTCATAAATCCTTATTCAATTTTCCTAAAGATTAATTTAATGTGAATGACAACCAAACATAGAAAAGTTGATGACAAAAATATTATTTTTTGTTTGCAAAAAAAATTCATTGGATCGTTACTAAATTCATCACATGCTTTCACATTTGCTTCTTCATGCCATGTGTCATACAACTCTAACAAAAAATTTACATAGTTGTAAGTAATCACACAAATTTGTACAATATGTTATATATGAAACAAAACAAATAAGTTGGGAGAAGCAAAGAGGAGATTGAGTACCATGAATAGTGTTAAAACAATTTCATCATGGTTATTTCCACATGTTAAATGCAAAAAGATTTTTCCATATTCACATTTTACATTGACACATGCTCCTTTGTTAAAATAAAAAAAGACAAATATCTTCACAGAACAAAAAAACTCTCCAAATGTTTTTGAAATGAAAGATAATAATTTACTTCTCTATGTTTTTTATATGAAATTGAGTCATGAAAGGACACAAAGATAGCAAAGACATTGTTCCATTTCATGGAATTGTCAACCAATTGACCATACGGAATTGTCATAGTGACAACCATTTTGGAATTGTCATAATGATGACTATTGAACCTAATATCTAATTCACATAAACCAATTTTGATTATCACTGTCATTCGAATTTTATAATTTTTTTGTTAAATAATTTAATTTAGTACAAGTGAAATCAAGATTTACCTTTTTCAACCATAAAAGGAAGTTTGCCATCATTGTGTTTATCTTGATGGACTTTGACTTCACAATTTCATATCAATGTAAATGTTGTGATCCTTTCACAATTTGACCTTCAACTCCTTGATATTTAGTTTTGCCCTTCTACATTCAAAATCTTCCATAACTTTTGGAATTGTTGATTTCAAATGAATCAAGTCTGTGGGCAAAATCTTGAGCTTTTCTTTCAATTTCAACATCATGATGAACACACCTACAAATCATTGATGTAAACAAATTTTCTTAGCTTATTCTTTAAAGCACATTAATTGATCATCAAAACCCAAACATTAAAGACTAATTTCCATACCTTCCATAAACACCACTTTTATATAAACTCTTCCTCCAACTAAACATGAAAAATTTGAGCTTCCCATTGTGGGCCCATGTTTACATTCAAATTTGGATTTTGTTTTAACCAATTCGCTTCATTACATAAATCTTCAAAATAATCATGTGGGATTACATCATGTAACAATACCCTCACTATTGTAGACATATTTCTTTTGTTTAACAAAATGGTTGATTTGTTTTAACTTTGAAAATGTTGTACATGAGATTATAATTAATTATATTGTTTTGTGTGATAACCTTTGGGTTTTTTTCTTTAAAAGCATCCAAATGACCAACATTTGATGATTATAAGTAGCTTATCTTTGCAACAAGGTAATATTCTAAAAATTAGGTTATAATTGCAATATACATGAAACCCATTTGAATATCATTTTTATAAATCAACAAAAAAACTTAAAATATTTTTTTCCCATCACAAAGATTGAATTAAAACTTACATGGTTTTGCAAATACACTTTCCCAAGTGAAAACACATGATATTGGTTAAAGATTGTTGTCATAAATACTATTGTTTGAACTGATGTGTTTTTGAACTTCTACCAAGCTAATTAAAAGATTTTTTTGCAAATTGTACTTGGAATAAAGTAGTTAAAAACCCAAAGAATAAGATTGCAAAAAAAAATCCCATTTTGAAATTGATATTAAATGATTCAAAAGTATATTAGTGAGAAAATTGTAATTGTCACGATATATTTCAAAAATCATTCAAATGATTACCAATCATATATTACATATGAGTTCATTGTCCCATTTTAATTTTTTATGGAGAGTTCCATTCATGTGATTTCACAAAAAAAATTGGATGAGGTTTTTCATTCAAATAAACATAAATGTGTGAATACATAAAAAATTGTTAAAAAACACTATCATTTGAAAGTTAACAAGAATTGTGTTGGAGTGTTTATGTTAAAAATTCATTTTATGTGTTTATCTAAATGCTAGATGAAATGAAAGAAAATTTGCCCCCAAATTAATACAAAAAATACCCAAAATAGAGTACAATTTCTTGTTCGAAATGTACCACCATAGTCTGCTTTCACCTTCCACACAGTGCTCAACCAAGAGCTTCAAAGCCCATTAGCATAAAAGGTACCATTCTCCTCAACCTTAGTTACAAGCACATAGTCTACCTTGGGATTTATGGTGGTGATTGTGCTTTCAATTGAATGTTGCACCACATGTTTGTAAAGCTTTGAACTTCTTTTATTTGTTATACCTATAAAACATACATGAAACATATTATCAAAAATTAAATTAATGTATTTGGAACATGCATGTGCACAATGATTTGTATGGATTTTCAAAAACAAGAAAATACCAAACAAGATATAAAGTTATTACATGTAGCCTTTGAACATGTTTTGATAACATGACCTTCATTCATTAGGAACTCCAACTTTGATTGCATTAAGATTTTCCATCGTTTTAAACATGTTCATGTGTTGTTCCATTGTGCTTGATAGGACGTTCATCTATGACCAAAAAAAAATTGGTTAAAAAATTGTTGTTAACAAGTCCCTTGTCAATGAAGTATTTTTTTAAAGATTTCTAGATGCCATGTGCAATGGTCTCCTTTTGAATTTTCATCAACTAATTATTGAATAAACTCTAGATGAGTAAGTTATGTGCTTCATTTTCCTTCTTGACAAATGTTATGGTAGTAACAACATCAATTTCATCCGGTTTAACCTCCATCTTGTTTATCAAACCCCACAACTCGCTAAACATCATCTCCATCATGAATTGCCACAACATATAGTTTGTACCATCAAATTTTTCCGTGAGTGTGTCGACTACCCATAACCTATGAGTAGCAACTAATTGATGATTCATCCATAACAATGGAATGATGGAAAATACATGTAGATAGAAGGATAAAGATAAAAAATCAAGAACATGAAAGCGAAGAAGAATACATAAGAATTCGCGATTTGTATTGTAACAGAAATGTTACTTATATGCATGAAATTGTTTTAATTGTTTAATTATCTTGTCTTAAAAGTAACATGGTCATTGAAAAAATCATTAAATTCTATTGCATGTAGTTCCAATGATTTCTCTCACTAATCTACTTCTATCTATGGTTTTAGATTTGTGGTGGTTTTGCTTATTTGATTGGCTTATTTATAACATACGGATCAAACCAATTTGATCACATGGACAACATGTTTTATTGGTAGCACACCAATTTTTAAGTTGTTAGATATAGTCCATGCCTTTGAGTTGTTGACAACTTGCTCTTGGTATGGGAAACAATTGTAGTAATTGCTAAAAGCATTTTCTCCATATAACCTTCTAGGTGAGCTTCTCAATTCATTGTTATGATTAGATTGTTCCACATTTTCTTTGATTTGAAACTTTTTTTCCATATCCTATGTGTTGAAATAGGAATTGAGCATGTGCCAAAGGAGTTGCAAAATTAGTAGTGGTATTTATTGTAATGATGTAAAAAAGTGGTTAAATAAACAAGATATAGATCTTGTGTTGCAAAACAAGTATTGACGTAATAATATTCTATGGTAAGAGAAGGAGAAATGCAATTTGTTGTTGTTGGGTGCACTGATTGAGTATAGCTTGATGATAAGGTCTTTTGATTTACATATCAGCAAAGGAGGTGGGGGTGACAACTTTAAAGTTTGACGGTGAACTAGGAAATTTCCACTTACATTCATTTGTAGATCCAATGTGTGGCAAGTATAATGCATATGTTGCAGGTGGTGGTTCACATGTCCATTTCACCATTTGGTAAGGTGCATGTTCATGGCCAGGGGTCCAAGTGCAAAACATGGCACACCCAAGGCAGGGTAAGAACTTTTGTTTAAAGTTATTTCATCACCTTCCTATAATCCTAATGTTCTTAACACTAGATCCAAATAGGTTATGTATGTCACTGTTTGCTTTCTCATTATTGGTCCAATTTTCAAAGGCATTTCAGTTTTTTCATAAATGGATGGTTAGGGAACATATATATTTTTATTGTGAGGATCAAACATGAATAATTTGTTCCATTGCAAGAAAGTAAACTTTTTGTTAATTCTTGAACTTAAGTTGCATTTTTTGGGGCACATAAATGTCAATCCATCAGATTTGGAGGTCAAGATGATCAGCTAAGTCCAAGGCAAAATTGCACCCACTTTGGTACCAATTACCACGATGAAGACAAATGGATGAAAAACGTTTTTAATCTGGTCCCATTTTTTTAAAGTAAGGATGTGCATGTCCAACATTTCAAAGTAAGCAAGTGTAGGCCCTTATCTCCCTCTATTTTTTGGATTCCTTCTTCCCCTTTTTATTTCCATGAAAACAACCAACTTCCTCCAACTAAAAGGAAAATGATGTGCCCACTAAATTTTTTTTGGTCATTTAATATCAATCCAATTTTGGAATTAGGGGTTCACTTGAGATTATAAATTTTTTAAAACATCATTTCATTTTTAGGTGACTGCAAGCTATATATAGTGGTTCATTTTTTGTGTCACAATGGCAATTTTTATAGGGTGTTTTGTGTTGAAATGATTATGGTGAATAATTTAATCTTAAATACATTAAATGATGACTCATTTAGACTAACAACATGATTATGAAGACATTTGCACAATTATTTTTTGAAAATAATGCATTCATTATCAATAGTGGATTTTTGAAATAAAAAATATAGATTAGTTAATTGGCTAGATTGTTAAGAAATTCAAGAATTCATATTGAATTTCATTCCACATTGTTTACAAAGACTAAAAATGGGTTGAAGAATGAAATAATAAAAGTAAGTGTGAAATCTTTTTTGTGAGACTTTAACCAAATGGTAGTTATGAACTTTTGAATGGTCAAAATTGGACCTTATTTTCAAACTCCTTTTGAAATGAATTTTTTTGTGTTTGTCAAAATATTTATTTTCAATTGGTACATAATTGAAATATCTAAGTGGGATTTTATTCTTACGGACTTTATAGGTTTTTTTTTAGGATTACCAAAGTGATTTCACCATACCAAATAACAACAACATTTTTCAATATGGATTTTCACCTAGTTTTAAGAGGTTTCATAAGTGAATGAAACTACAATAGTAAAAAATTACATTAATGAAATCTTAAAATTAAAAACCATATCCATATGGATAATATATAAAAACATGCTAGGGACTTTTGAGAGTTTTACATTTGCCTAAAATGAGCCACTATAGCTTGCATTCACCCTCCTTTGTTTCTTTGCAATAATTTTCCTTGAGAAAGGTTAATTTCTCTTCCAATTTCTTTTTTTTGTTTCTTGTTTTTTGTTTTTTTTTTGGCTTTGTTTTTGTTTTTGTTGTTTGTGTGTGTGCATGTTTTTTATTGCAAACCCAACAACAAAAGGAAGGAGGTGGGGGGCCATCATGCTCCCCTTGAGTTTTTGGTTTGCAATAGTTGCATGGAGATGTAGTGTCATGCTCCCTTTTGATTTCTAGCATACAAATGTAGAATTGCGCCTTCTGTGTGTTTTTTGTCGTAGTAATGACTATAATAGGAGGAAGAGGGACGGGCGTGATGCCCTTTAGTGATTTGTTTTGCGGCAACTTGGTTGTAGCAGGAAGAGAGGGGGGTGTGATGCCCCCATGTGTTTTTTTTGCAACACTAGTTATAGTAATAGGAAGGGGGGGGGGGGGGGGGAGGCCCGGGGTTTTTTTTTTCAAATTGGGCTCAAAAGGGAAGAAGAGGGGGGGGGGGCCCCCCTTCAATTTTTTT
>Ga0116231_10005221_pt1 | contig 25688 bp, 9 predicted proteins | sample S1TSphgellanicum_2_FD_89695 | JGI IMG/M metagenome (GOLD analysis project Ga0116231, IMG submission 89695) | Host-associated microbial communities from peat moss isolated from Minnesota, USA - S1T2_Fd - Sphagnum magellanicum MG | ecosystem: Host-associated > Plants > Peat moss > Unclassified... | reverse complement strand
TGAAAAAAAAAAAATATGATTATAAAATATTTTTTCTTTTTCTTCTTCCCCCAAACAAAACTTGGCCCATTCCCCTTTAGAAAAAAAATTTTAACACCACATCAACCCCCAAAAAATAAAAAAAAAAAAAAAAAAAAAAAAAAAACCCTAATCCCACCTTCAAAATCAGGACTTTCCACTAAAGTACCCTAATACCTAGGCTGGTTAGGCATTAATTAATTAATTAAAAAATTCCAAAATTTCTGAAAAATACCAACCTGAAAATCTGAAAGAAACTCTAAGCACATTAGCTTCATTATTTAGTATAGTGCCTAATTGTAAATTGTTATTTTTATTTTTCTAGTGGAAGTAAATGATTAAAAAATTTATAAGGCACTATGCAACATAGACCAGGTCAATTATGCAATATTTGAAATACAATGCAAAAATATTTTAATTAAAAAAATTAATTAAAAAAACAACAACAACAACACCACCACTTCCCTCTCTCATTTATTGGCAATGAGAGCTATTTTATATTTTCAATAGGCCAGTTGACAATTTGTTAGTAGAGATCCAAGAAAGTGCAACAATTTTCCCAAGAGTTTGTCCCCCACCCCCCTGATTCCAAACCTAAATATTTAAAGCATAGTTGCTTGGAGTTTGGACTTGAAATGTGGAGAGGCCATTATTGGATAGACAATAAGCTTTGGGAGGGCTTCCTTGCTTCACTTCTTTCCAACACACTAAAATAGTAGTGGAACCTTAAATTTAGGGGAACCTTGATTGGGTTTGCCAGGCCCATTTACCAATCATGGTTGAATTCTTTATGTTTTATGAAGTTCATGGAAAGAGAGAGTCCACAAAACCTACACTACACTAATACCACCTAGTGTACATGCTAGTGTTGGATGTGCAAGTTGACTTACCTACCCATATTCATCCCCTATTGGTTAATGAAACACATTCCCCATCCATTTGAATGAGTTAGCCACCTCAATATTTTACACCTACCTCCTTTACATGAGTTGGTACCTATGTGTTTTGAGGTTTATCCTTATTGAGGTAGGTGGCAAATAATGTTTTTTGACCAAGTATAAGGTGGGTGCTTGCAAATTTTAATATACTTGAATCTTGGAGTTTCTCTTGGTTGTTTATAATCTCGAGCATTTGAAAAAAACGGGCCTTGGGCATCATGCCAAAGCCATGTTGTGATGATCATGGTTTTTGTGAGCTTGGATTGTTGCCAAGGGAATACGTGATAAAGATCATGCAATGCCATATTACGTATCGAGCATCCATAACTTGTTCTTCATCATACTCTTTTCATGGAAGGATTGTATCTTGATCCCTATGGAGGTGAGTAGTGTTGAGTGGACAAGGCTTCCACATTTGTGTTCATATGTGACTTACCACATCTTTAAACCATGAAGGTGGGTATGGGTTTTGTTATGTGATTAATATGTCAGGTATTTACACTAACTTTTTATAGGATTTATTTGTTGTTGGAATCGAAGTCAATGTGAACAAAGTTTGGGCACTTTTTTTGTTTTGGGCACTTGTTTTTTTTAAAGATTTTTTTTGTTTGTAGCCAAAGCAGCTATCATCCATAGGAAGATGTAGGAAAAGTGGTGATTGTCTCCCAAAAGATTTAGCCAAATATGGCTATAAATCAAATAAATAATATGAAATGTGAATCTTGAATCATCCTTCTATATTTTGGCTACAAACTAATATAGATATCTGCTGATTTTTACTACCTTTTATTTTCTCACTTCTGAGGATTGAAAAAAATCCAAAATCAATCAAGTTTAGAATTTGAATTTTTTATTTCACTTTTTGATGAAATTTCACCAATTAAAAAAAGGGTTGGTTTGGGGGTTCATCGTCAAGGTGTGTATTTGAAATCTCATCTTTTGTGTTTCAAACTCTTACTCTCCTATAAACAATGCAATGCAATGAAAAGTTTCAAAAATAGCGGTATGATGATTTGTGTGCATGTTTTTTCTATGTGTGACTTTGTTAGTTTCCATAGTGTTGGGTGTAAAAGGTAGTCCAATCAAACCAAACTCCTCCCCTCAACTCAAGCCCTTACAAACCTCCCCATACATAACCTTGGAAGAGAATCCTTGGTGAAATTAGGTAGAAAGGAGATAAGTGTTCTCCATTCATCCCAAAAGCTTTGATTTTTGTCACAAATCTGAAAAAAAATTCATTGTTGTTGTGAAAGATGGACATAGGTGGGGGCAACTAGCTTCAAAACAATGAACAAGAAAAGCTAGTATTGAAATCATCACTATATGTGGGGCATTCCTCTTGTGTGTCATCTTGCATTGTGTGTGATAATTTTTTTGATGGGCCGTATAGTACTAGTGTAGGCATCATATTTTGGATGGTGCAAAGGTGTGTGGGCAATGATAGCTCATGGATGTGGCCACCATGCTTTTAGCAAGCATGAGTGGCTTGAGGATATTGTAGGAATCATCTTCCGTGCTTGCACACAAGTATGTGATAAATTTTCATCAAACTTCTTTTGCAAGAGTCACCCCAACACCCAAAACACCACATGGAGTGTGTGGATCATGACGAGGTTCTTGTTCCATGAAAGCCATGCACAATGAATTTTACATTACCTTTTTAACATTCCCAAGGGCCGATCTAGCAAAATCTGATGTTGTGAGGATGTGATTTCTTAAATAGAATTGAACTTTGAGAAAATTTCCTTGCCAAAAAATGCTTGTCCATTTACTTCACTATTTTGAAAAATAAAGATTTTTTAAATATAAACTTTTTTGGTTACATTTTTTTCCTAAATATATTTTTTTGGTTTTTTTTTTCTTTTTTGGGTGCAAGATTTGATGTGTGATTCTATATGAAAAACACTTAACTAAAGGGATAAAACCTGGACACCAAACATGGGTGAAATTTTTAATTACTTAACCTTCATGCAAGAGTCCATAACCCTACAATAACCTAATACCCACCAAAGATTTTACACAAGCATGCATAAATAAAAATAAATAAGTAAGTTATTAATCAAATGATCCAACATTTGGAATGACTTATAACCCAAACTTGTTCTCTTCTTTATTTTTTATTTTCTACAAGTGAAAAAACCAATCAAGGATGGTGGTGTTGAGGACTATGTTAGCTAGAGCTTTGAGACCACCATAGTTGCACCGTGCTTTGTGTTGTTCTCAACTACTACTATAGACATGACGGTGGCTCTTAATCCGAGGAAACCTTTACTCAAAAGGTTTAGGAAAAGAATGGATGGAATTTTGTGGAATTTTTGCAAGGAAAGGATGGGTCCATTGTTTTTTTTTGGGGCAAAATTTTGCACTTTGGCAACAAAAAGTAAAATCAAGTGCCAAGTGTAACAAAGGGCTTTTATTTAGGGGGAAAAAAAAGGCACAAAAGTTACCATATTTTGAGCAAAAAAATTCAGAAATTATCATATATTTTTACAATGAATTCATGGAGGTCACCAGAACAAAGCAGGATTCTAAAAAAAAATTATTTTCATATCTGACCTCTAGCCAAATTTGGCTCATTCCTCTTGTGGATAATCACCAGTCCACCTACTTGACAATTTTTTTTAAATTTCAAAATTTGAAATTATTTTTTAAAATTATTTAAATTTAAAATAAATAAATAAATAAAAACACCCTAGATGGGCAAGTAATATCTAGGAATTATTGACAAAAAGGCATCCATCTCCTTGTGAATTACATTTATTCATCTCAAAATATATAGGCAAGAATTTTAAAATGACACTTTTGCATATGAAGCTTGGAGATTCCTTTTGATTTCCCATAACTTTTACATATTTTTAAAAAAAATGGTTTCTCTATTTGGTTCATCCACAGGTGGGTAGAGAGGATCTGCTGCTATTGATGGTGGGAAGAGCTCCTTTCTTGAAGCCAAATGATGGGAGTGTAGAGGTGTAGAGAATGCACCCACTAGTGGGAGGGGGGAGGGGGGTCCTACAGATAACACACTCATTTTCTTCTCATCAATCTTCCTCCTAACTTATTATCATTTTCAACAGCAATGGACATTGCAGTAATCTTCTGCCTTCCTTGCTTTCTGTGCATGGGTCATCATGTGGGTAATGTGTTGCAAGTATAATAATAATAATAATAATAAAATTTGGAGAACAATCACAAAAATCTTTTTCTTTTGCTGTCTTCAACAATACAGTGAAAAAAAAGGAACCCATTAAAAAAAAAATCAAAAAATTAAAAAATTAAAAAAAACTTGTCTAAGTATTAAATATATTTTTAAGCCTTAGAGAAGGAGGTTGCTTCAGTAATGGAATTGTGGCTTTGAAGCTATAATGACATTTTGTGAACATTCATGAGAGCTTCTTATACTATTGTTGTTGTTGTCTGTGTTTTCTCCTTTCCATCTCTTTCATTCCTTTGCACTTTGCATATACAGGCTTAACATGTCAGGATTGGTCTTGGTGGGTTTCGTACTCACACACTAAACAATATAGTCATCTTGCATAGTGGAAACATTAAAATAAAATTGGAGGCCTAAATGTGGCTCCCCTACAGACTTGACTGGGAAGCAATGCTTAGTTCACTAGAATTCCAGTGAGTGAATCGGCCATCAACAGCGGAATCGATCTTGCTAGGAGCACCCTCAGCAAGCTCACCTTATTGGAATGGCTGATTCTGCACAAGTTCTGTAGCATTCCCACAGCTTTGAAATGTAGCTCCTCTGGCTTCATTCCAATGAAAGGGTTCTCAATTCGCTGATTCTGCCAGGTGCAACTTCACCAGGCTCACCCAGCAAAGAGATGGACAAGGGCAGATTCTGCCACATTCCTATGCCCTCACCAGGCTCATCCACACCTGGAAGAATCAGCAGTTGATTCCACCATGTGTGTCCTCACCAGGCTCTCATTTGCACGTAGCAGAATTGGCTGTTGATTCTGCCATGGTGTGCCCTCGCCAGGCTCGTCTACGCCTGGCAGAATCAGTTGTTGATTCTGCATGCCAGGCAATGTGACATGGCCAGACTTGTCCACACTTGGCAGAATTGGCTGTTGATCCACCAGGCTTGTCCACACATGGCAGAATCGGCTGTTGATTCCACAAGGCTTGTCCACACATGGCAGAATCGGCTGCTGATTCCACCAGGCTTGTCCACACATGGCAGAATCGGCTGCTGATTCCACCAGGCTTGTCCACACATGGCAGAATCGGCTGTTGATTCCACCAGGCTTGTCCACACATGGCAGAATCAGCTGTTGATTCCACACGGCTTGTCCACACATGGCGGAATCGGCTGTTGATTCCACCAGGCTTGCACACCCTCACCAAGCTTGCTTGTGCCCACAGAGCAGAAACAGCCATTGAAATAGCAGCCATGGGAATAATACAACTACCACCCACCCATCATGAAGTCACTGAGTGTGTTGTGATTTCCTTGGTAGCTGCAAAGCTTTGTGATGCGGGTGTGTGCTTTGGAGATTCGAACCTTATGATTACCAAAGAGAGAGAGAGAGAGCCATCATCTAGCTACACAACCTGCAAAAAGAATTTGCTGCACTTTGATACAATGCACATCATTCATGAGTGTTTAAGTTTATAACTTTAGGGGCCAGAGTGAACCAGCAGCACCCACCAATGCATCATGCAGGATGGATGGATGATATGTGGATGAGAAACACTAACTAATCACAAGGGTTAGTTAATACATGGTTAGGTATATATTAACCATCCACATGCATCATCCTAGCTTTAGTTAGTTCAAGTGTTGGTTTGTATGACTTTTGTGAAGGTGACTAACAGGAGGGCGGGGTGGGGGATGTTTTCATCCATCCCTTATGGAGTTCTGGTGGTTGTTGGTTGGTGGTGGTTCAGTTTGGGCTTGAATTGTGAACCCCAGATTCACACATACATCACTTGGGAGGATTGTTTGTTGCGTTGTCAATTTGGAAGCTGGTAACTTAGGGACCTGCATCAAACCAGTTTTTCAACTTTAGATTGGCAAACTGGAGGGACCAAAGTGAAAGAAGCCCCACCAATAGACCTTTTCTACTGGGATGGTTGCAGATGCTGGTGGGTAGGCTAGACAGCAGCAAATGATTTTTCACTACTAAAAACACATGAGAGCGAACCTACCCTTTTCGTACCATTATGGTTATTGGATAGGTAGCACACTTTTCTTGATTGCTCTCGACATACATACATACATACATATATATACATACATACATACATACATATGTGCATGACCACCCTAAAGCACAACAGAAAATTTCTAGTGTATCTGGAGAGCATCATCTCTAGTGGAATTTGTCCTCAGCAAAGGGCAGAATGCTTTGAAAATCGCTCTAACGGGCACTTTTTAAAAGAAAATCCCATTATACCATCCAAGTATTACAAGGAAAACAAAATTAAATAATTTCCTTGCAGTGCTTTACATCAGGTAATGGCCTCAAAGAGGAGCGTTCAAGTCTACAAGCGAGTTGTGTGAATGTGAAAGAATGTGAGGTTGCTATAAAAAGGGTGTAATGGGAGATGCAAGTTGCAACTATCTATGCAAAGGGAGGTGCAACATTGGCATTGGAGGTTGATTGAAGGGGGTACCCTTTTGAATTTTGACAAAATAGAATTTTGGAGCCTTGTGTTCAGTCCCTATTAATGTTATTGTGGTTGAAATTAATTTGGTTTTTGTAGGCAAATGATAATCCCTACTTGAACCATTTAGGCAATCTCGGACATATCTACTCAAAGCTTGATTTGCTAAAATTTCATTTGTCTTTTTCAACACGGTCCTACTCCATGACCTCCAAAATGAACAAAAGATTTACTAGGATTATTTGGGGGACAACTTGACAATGTGAGAAGTCGTGCTTACAAACGTATGGTTGTGTTTTGTGATCCTAAGAAAATTTTGCAAATTTATTTTGAATGTTCATGGTTGCTAGAATCCCTCAATAGGTGTAAAGAGGGTTTTTGCATCAAGGAAGCTTAGAAGTGGGTTCTAGCAATAGAACCTAGGAAATGGGCATGTTGTGCAAAGAGTTGTATCAAATTCAACATGATGATCATGCATAAGCTTGTTCGTTACATGGTCTCCCAAACACCCTTGTCCAAAAATTCATCTTTGCCACAATTTCCAATCTCCACATCAATGATGTGGTGCCTTCATTAGATAATCAAAAGTTAGAAAAGGGAAGTGAAGAACTTATCACATAAGGCTTTCCATTTTCCCCACGGACACCATTGTGAATACCTAAGTCAAATTTTGCAATGTCGGCAAGCCAAGGGATCCATTGCCATTTTCCTACAATTTGAATGTGATTGTTTTCAATGTTGTTGGATATGTGAAACATTATTGAATGGGTACAATCCAAACTTTTAGGATTTATTGGTAGAAAAGCAATGTGATGCAAGTTATAACAATTATCACTTAAACAATTAAGGTTTAGGATACATTTCTGAATTTTGAATTAATAAGCTGCACACCATATACACATTTATAGGTATTGTTATTTTGAATTGTTGTAAGTAATCCATGTATTGTTTCTACCATAGGAGTTCATCCATGTTTCATGCATTTTGATTGTCGATCACATCACACAACTACATTTCAATTTTCTAATTCGGGCATGGGTCATGCAATAATCAATAATTCCTTTACAACTAGAATGGAAATGTTGAAAAAGTTACACAAGCAAATGACAATTTTGCAACATTTGGTTCATTCATAACATCTATGCTCATGGGGCCACATTTGTGTGCATAACATGTCAATGTTAAGAATAGTTCAAGCTCTAATTATTTGTTTAGCAACATTTTTCCACACACTTATCTTCCCCTTGCTTAGCCTCCAATTACTCAAACTTTCCTTCATTTGTATAGAAACAATTTTGAGTTTTGATTGTAATTTCCATTTGATTACAAATTGTTGTTGTATTGAGCATGTTACTACCTAAGGGTGGAACATTTTTACTATTTGTTCATCACAAATGTGCAATGGTCAAATTAAATCTTTTTGTTGGGTTTGAAAAAGGGGTTATTGGCACTATTGGGTTGATTGGGTGGCTCCCCTTTTTAAACATGTGAATCTTGAGAGAGGCAGTTTTGCAAAATTCATAAGGTAAGATTGAATCACCCAAATTGTTTAGTTTTTAATATTAAATGTTGAATGCAAATTTTTAAAATGCAACAACTAAAAGCCCATCCTCTAACAATTGCATCATCCATTCCTATTACCAAGTGTGATGCTCCCTAAATATGTTTATTTTACCATTTGACTCTTGCAAATCCAACAAACCCTAGTTTCCACATGATGTTCTTGGCTTTTCAAACAAATGCACCAAAGCTAGCTAGAGGTGTAGTTAAAGTTGTGAATATCTATTTGCATTCCTTGACAAAAAGATGTATTGAATAATTGACTTAATTATAACATACATGGCTTATGGGATCAACATAAACTATTTTATACAAATGAATTAACTTGTAAGTAGGTTCTAACAAAAAGTTAATTTTTCATTAAATTTGAATCCTTACAATTTCTTTGTACAAGTCTTAAACGTTATAATCAACATCATATTTAAAATGGCACACAAAAACATAATACATTATGAATGATTAGTTTTTTAGAATTTTAATTAATTATGAGTAGCAATAATAAATTGATCGTTACTTCCAAATATTTGTATTAATCATATACAACCATTTGGTGATGTAAAGTTGGTTGTGATTATAAGCTACATGCAATTTCTTTGAGGTTTCATTAACAACATTGTTTCTATGAGCTCCAGTCTCATATATTGGGAAAATCTAGTTGTTATCAAATGGTACTTTAGTAATCACAATATTAAGTATGAAAGTATGTGCCACAATGAATTCAATATTCATGTTGGATGAATACAAACCCTTGCATGTAAGTGATTGTAGTTTAGGGTTGTTTATAGGGATTTAACAAAGGCCATTGATCCAAAATCTTTGAGAAGACATTTGTTCACATCAATTATTAGTAAGGCCCCATCCAATGTGGGGTTCCTATATTTTTAAGTAGCTAATCATCAAACCTTCAACACAACATGTGTTGCTTAATCAGACAACTAAAATTATGTAACAATTCCTTGTCTTGTAAATGAAATACTAGTTAGAAAGTTATATATGTTATAACAAAACAATTTGTTGTGAACCCCCAACCAAATGACATGGCCTGTTTGGAACTTGTAAGGGAAATTTAGGTACAAGGAGGATTGTAACATTTTGTTTACCATCATAGGTACACCTTCAAATGACCATTCCCCCTTCAATATGATTATTTATATTAAGGTTCATCTACAATTGATTGATAGTATTTTGCATTACAACTACAATGCCATTGGTAGTTAATGTAATCCACGTAAATTATCTTATTGCAAATTGTCTTAAGTGTCATCCCCATAGTTTAAATTAGAATTGTAACTCATTGATTATAAAAATAGATGGGATGCTTTCAATGGACCTTAGTTGGATTAGCCAAATGGGAGGATTTGTGGCAAAAAGAAAAATTTAAAGCATTGGTTACATGGTCTTAATCAAAAGTCTATTTCGATATTTCATATTCATTATAATCATTTCAATTTCATCCAAATTTCCCATAATACATTAGGAATATTGTTTTAGAAGTTCATTTTAAAATTTCAACATTTATTTAACTAAATTTCTATTACAAAATGAATTTAAGCATTGATTATCACTTGAATGGAACCCTATTAATCCAAATGCACCCTTTCATGATTCTCGTTTTGGGGTTTTTAAGTTGATTTTTAAGGTTTTGGGGTTGAAATTTTGAGGTTTACCTTTTTGGTTTTCTAAGTTTAACTTTTAAGGTTTTCATGTTCAACTTTTAAATTTTAGGTTTTAAGGGTTTTTTGAAGGTTTTAGGGTTAGGGTTTAGTTTTAAAGATATTATTTATGTCCATGTAGAATGTTTAATTTTAAAATCATGTTTGGCTTTAAAGTTACTTAAGGTCAATAAAAAGGTTTAAGACAACTTTTAATGCTAGGGTTAAGGATCAAACTTAATTTAACCATGCAACATAACAAAGGAGAACCCAATTGTATTAAATAGGTTGTTGAAGTTAACCCAACAACATCTTCTCAATTTTATTTTGTATATGAAACACAACAACATGACCATGTACATGACGTTTTTATGTGGAATTGGTCTTAGTTTGTATTGTATGATGATGTATTGTTAATTATATCATGCATTAATCATGCAATTGTAAATTAGATTCATTGGATTACACCCCATGAAAGAGCTATCTAAGGTAGCTAGATGCAAGAGTTATTAGGTTGTATTGTTTTGTTGATGGCATATTGATCAAGAACCAAAAACCTTGAAAGAATGAGGCACACAAAACTTAATTTAATGACAAAAAAAATAAAATTGATGAACAACATTATGATTATGGATCACAATCTTTTATTCGTGTACATAGACATGATAACCATATTTTAGGTGTTACCATGATGTGAACATCCTTTAGCATTTTAACATTTATAAAAATTAATGTTAATATTTTGTATATTGTGATGGATGCACAAACATGCTTAAAGTAAGCCAATCTTTTATCCTTGTTTTTTAAAATGAATGTAGTCATAAACTATGTCTTAAATTGTAAAAAACTTTGAAATTTTTAAAGTTCAATGATCAACATGAGGATGTTCTTTGACTTTAGTATAATAATACTATATGTTTCATGTTCTTAATTTATGCATTTAGGCAAAAACAATTAGTGCAAGTAGATGCAAATAGATGTCCCATATTGGTTTCAAATAAATGAAAGTAACATTTTAATAAGACTTTTGGTATCTTCAAGTTGATGGCACACTAATATTTATTAATTATTTTGAACTTTTGCGTATTAAAGGTCGTACTTTATCAAATCTTTGACATAAAACAAAGTTTTAGAAAAAAATATCTTAGTAGTTTAAACTGACTTATTACATATTTTTCTTAATTAAAAATCTTAAAACTTGATATGCAATTTACTATAAACTTAATGGAATGCATGGTGGTTTCATAATGAGACTTGGAAAGATTTTAATCTATTGTTTTGCATCTATGCAAAAAAAATGTATTACAATGTTGAAGGATTTTTTTTGGCCTACTATAGGATTTTGTTCTTTAATGAATATTTTGAATTGTATTCAAAGACAATTAAGGATTTTTTAATAATTAAAATTATCATTAATTTAAACCATACTAATCCTAATGTACATTCCTATTTAATGAAACAATAAAAATAATATAATTTGTAGGTTATATAAGTCATAATAATCCATGAAAGTTAAGGTTCAATGTGATTTTGTAATGATACATTTTTGTGCGCATTTTGATTACCTCCTACTCCCACTATAGTATCCTAATGATATTTTATTGGAATACACTATCATAAAAAGATCATAGTATGTTCAACACTCCATAACCAACCCTTTAAATAAGTTTGGGCAACCACCTTTCTCCTCATAGGAAAGTGGAAGCTTCATTCACTTACCTTTTAAGAATCCCCCTAAAATCAATTCCAAATCAAGCAAACTCCTATTTAATCCACTACATTCAAGTCACTAATGCCTTTTAACTAATTAAATCATTTCCTAAAATAATGTTTAGGTTCCACCTACCTCTTAAAACGATGAAAATAGTGGTGTACCTATTAACTATTGTTAGGTCAAACCTTGTTAATGTGTACCAATATTCCGTCACAACATCACCCTTATATGTACTCTTTTACTAATCATGTTTCACCATTACACATGGACACAAAGTGGACATGATATTGATGATTATAGAGATATTATGGTTCAAGTTATTAAAGTTTAAATATTTGACATTTTAAGATTCAATATCAATGAAAATCAAAATATACGAGTTTTTTGAGGAGTGTTCTTTTAGTCATGGCTCTTAGGTAAACTCATCCTTGGGTGGTATTAATAAAAAAAACCTCACCAAAATCTAAGGAAAGGTGGACATAATTTAATTTAATTTTTAATTTTTAGTTTTTCTTCATTTTTTATTATTATTGATTTGCACCACATGGGCTCTGTGTTCCCACCTATGTACAAATATGAAAAATTTGTAAACACCTACATAAGCTATAAAAGTAATAAATTTGTGTTCTTAAAATGTTTTTGGCATGGAACCCTGAGATTCCCAACCTTTCATCATTAAGTGTTAAGTTGCACCATTGTAATTTTTTTTAATTCATTGAATATAATACTAAGGTATGGCCCCAATCATTGATTGAAACAAAATGAAAATTATTATAAATTTTAGACATGAATGCAATGGCCCTTTCTCCAAGTCCTCACTTTTGAAAATTGCTAAAAAAATTATGATTCTTTAAATCCATTATCTATTGATCAAATTTTTAAAAATAGTCTTAGGCCCTCCTAGAAATTAAAAGCAATTAAAAAAAGAAAAAACATGTTCCTTTTGTGTTCTTCAACAAAGAAACTTGAGGTTACTTTCTCAAAACCTTTTCCTTGATCATTCATTTGGTATATTAAAACTTCAAGTTTTGTAAATCCAATTGAAGTTTCAAAATTTTCATGACTTGGTTAATTTTTTGATATAGAATTCAAAGTGAAAAGTCTTGTTAGAATGAATCTTATGTTGTCATGAAGTTTGCTAAGCCTAAAATTTTTGGTTCATGACATTCCTAGAAAATGCCTTCATCACCATAAATTTTATCTAACTTCTTTGCAATTTTTATTCCAAATTTACTTGTACAAAATGAGGGTTGTTTTAATCACTAGGTTTTAAGATGTTATATAATTGCAAACAATGTTTTGAGCATTTGAATTCAAATAGAAAGAAATTGAAGAAAATGTGTACAAAATCTAGTTGGTAATTTCTAAAATGGTTTACATAATTGTGTTGCATTTAGTAATTTCAAATGCACGTCATTCCACTTTCTCACCCATAATTTTACACCAAGTTTTTCTTCCTCAAAATATGATGCCAAAACAAGGAAGGATTCTTAAGTAGGTTCAACAAAATATGTTTTATGACAATAACATTAGGGAAAGGTAGTACAACAAGGTTTCATAACTTTGAAACCATATTTTCGTTGTAGGTTGGGTTTTTGGGGAAGAAGATGATAGAATTTTTTGCACTCCTTGAAGTTCACATTTGAGGGATTGTGCTACCCATGCACTAGTAACGGTTTGGACAAATATTTCACACAATTTGCAACAAAGGATGGAAAAACACCTTAGTGACAAGAAAAAGGCCTCTTTCCAAAGGTTTAGGTCACTTGTGTGATAGTTATAAAAAATATATTTGTTTTTCCTAGTGTTGTTTTCCCAAGTTGAAATTTCTAACATTGTTTCTCCCTTGTTGTTCATAAACAACTCAAAGTGTGAAGAAAATCCTAAATCTCCATTAAAAGAAATTATTAGATTAATTAATGCAATTGGTTTTTACTAATTACTATATTATAATATCTCAAAATTATCAATAGTAGGTGGGAGTGGTTGAAAAGTCATTAATTCATTACTTTAGGAAAATCAATTGATTTTTAACTTTCATTACTTTATGGAATGTTGTAGAAGAATATTAGGCATCTTGACAACACTTGAACTCGGTTGACTTGCCCAACTACATTCCTTAAACAAAGAGATGTTGCCATAATTTTAGGATGTAGGTAGGAAAGTTAATGGGTTAAAGATATATGGGGAAAAATTCGTGGATTATAATTTTTTGTGGTTGCCATTTGGGTAGGAGGTAGGCAATATCACCTCACCTATTCAAAGAACTAATTCCAAGTGTTCAGGGGTGGGGTTTTGTTGGTGTAAAGCCCATAGGAAGAATATTGAACACAAGTTTGTTTATTGTTTTGGTGTGGAGTAAGTAACATTCAATTTTGAAGGACTATAGTAATGCTACTAAATTATTCAAGTGTGTGTGGTATGGAGTAGAAACTTGAATAATGGGGGTGCAGTGGTGGTAGTAAAGTACTGCAATGTTTCGATAGTTCTATAAAATGTGGTTATGATGAAACAAACACAAAAAGGCTGATTTCTTGTGTTTTATTTTTGTTATTGGAATGTGTGTTACCTAGGGTCATACATGGGTTATAGTTTTTTTTTAGTAGAAACAATCATTACTAGAGTAATTACAATGTTGGAATTATTTGTTAAGGATTAGAACAATAGTTTATCTAATGCATATATCCATCATAGTAACTTAAAACAAAATGTTGTTTTTTTCGAAGGTTTTCATCTATTTTTAATTAATTTATTGCAAAACTTGCCTCTTAAATATTTAGGTGCAATTTGTTTTAAATTTTTTACAAACCTAATAACTTTGTAACTACTATAATATTATGGTGCTTGCAAACCCTTGGCCAATAGTTACAAATCTAGTGAGGTTTATTGTGTTATAATATATATTAAGTAATCTAATTGCTACAACATATTTTTGCAAAAGTTATATTTCCAAGTAGGGCTGATTTTCTATCTTCCACTTACATATTTTGTCTTACTAGGTCCTTGGGAATAACTAAGTTTCCAACCTCACATGTGGAGCATGAAATGTTTGGACCAAACCACTCTAAAAAAATTCTTTGGTCTATTGAATCCATTGTACACACAAAGTTTGAAGCTCTAAACACATTTTTCTTTTATATCAACTTTGCATTATTTTTGTTTTATATACATAAGCATATGCCCTCTCCTTTTCTTAGTCACATAGACTCCTCTTTTTCTTTACTCTTGGATTGTGTTACAAACCTTGCCCCTTCTTTTCTTTTCTTTGACATCAAACCAAACACCTTCCTTAGCAAGGTTTATTTTCTCACAACAAAGACAAACTCAAAATTACACTCAAGCTTTTGTAAAGCTCAAGAAATGCACACATGATGGAGTTTTTGGGATGAACACACCAACTCAAGACCAAACTAGTGTCAACCTATTTTTTATGCAAAAACAAGTTTGGGTGCCCCCCATGTATAATATTATCATGCCAACTTGCATTGGGCATTCCAACCTTTGTTTGAGCAAAACATGGGGTTCCAACGCCTAGCCTACTAAAATTTACAGATATGTTTAATAACCACACAATATGAAATAATGGGCATCCCCATATTAACAATGCTTAAAGATATACAACCAAATGAGCAAGCATTTGATGTACCATTGTGTTTTACAAATAGAATTTTTGCATGTGCAAATAATTTCTTTTCCTAATTGTTGTCTAGCTTTGATTTTTCCACATTTTGTAAACCAAAACAATAAAAAATCATTTATGCCTCAAAGCTTATGTTTGTACCCCACATCACCCAAACTTTTTTCTATAAATTGAAAACAACACACAAACCTTCAACATGTCCAAAAGATGCAAACAACAAAAAATCTAATTGTATTTTATGTAACTACTTACAATATAGATACCATGGGTATTTCGTTATAATTTAGTCACTTGACATATTTTGTCATTATCAACATTATTCATGAAACACTCATCCATTTTCATAGTAAAATGCAATAAACTAGCTATTAGAACCTACATGTAATTCTATATATAACACATAAAAAACTAATAATGCACAAGTTTCACCCCAACTTTGCAAAACTTGATTGCTCAAAATCCCATTTAATCCCAATGTGCACATAAGTCCTTTAAAACCAATTGATTCACCATAAGATCATCATATCACCAATTTAATAAGGTTGAATTTCTTCCACTTATGTTCAAAATTTTAAAAATATTCTTATTTGCACGTGTATTTTGTTTCACAAAACATTCCCCACAATTGTATCAGAAACTTAGCACACATAATCATATTTCACCACATGACATACATTATTTTCTTTTCTTTTCTTCCCTGCACATGCATGAATTCAAAAAGACAAGAAATCTCCTATTATTTTAATTTTAAAAAACTATAGTAAATCATACTACATGTGAAAATGACTTGAAATATCCATGAGGAGCATTTGTCCCAACGATTATTGCATTTGACAATACCTTTCAACACCATCTCATTGTTCCACTAGAAAAATCACCAACCAAAAAGCTCATGGTATAATTTTTGATTGTGAAAATGAATGTTTGTCACACCATGCCTCCACCTTTCACTCCAAGCATATAATAATAATTTGGCAATGAAACCCCATGTGCATGAACTTAAAGCTTTTCACCTCTGCCACAATAAACTTGGGTCTTTACATAAATTTGTTATTAAAAGTATCACATCACACCTTGACCTTGAACACATTAGGTGTTCCTTTTCTGTATGATCCACATTATATTACCAACCTATGTATTGCACCATGGATCTAGTGACTATAAATGTTTTACCAACATTGCACACTTTTAAAACATGGGAAAAAAAATAGTGATTAGAATAGCTTGAAAGTGTATTATAACTAAATTAATATCAATGTAATCTTTGAGTTGTCCACAAAATGTAGAAAACAAAAAAATACAAATTGGATGACTCCTCAATATTCAAGCATAACAAAGAATATTTAGTCTACATGATAATCCTAACCATAAACAAAGCAAAGATGTTAATTTGGCACATAATTGTAAAAAAAAATTGCATGTGCAAATCTACAATTTTAAAATTTTGTTTTTATAAGTCTAATTTCAACATGGGGATGAATTGGACTAAAGAAAAATTATATAGTAGCCTTCTGATGAATAGATAAAAGGGGTAACCTTCAAAGGGTGTAGTCATGTCATCAATAAGAACCAAAACTTGTGTTCAACTAGTGTTTGGTTTTTGTAGGTGGCCTAGAGGCTATTTAAAGACTACTAGGGGGCTATTTTGATTACTTATAATTTACATAGGGCTACCTAGGGCTATGTCAATGTCATCACAAATTTCATGCAATTGGCCATTTTGTTCGCCATGCCCATACTCCAATTGTGCCTATGACTAAAATAATTAGGGTTTGGCACCTACATGTCCCAATTTGACTAGAATGATGATTGTACAAATTTGCAATGTGTAAGTTTTCTTTTTTTATTAAAGCCAATTAATGCATGCATATGGTTGCATAGAAATGATTTAGAATGTAGGTGACAATTGTATGCAAAGTTTGGAGTACATGCCCAACAATCAACTTCAGGTTCTAACTATGATGGTGGTTATTACATATGTAGAACTTACAAAGTTCATTTAGAGTTTGTCCATTCAAAGAGGAAATTTAGGTTACTACATTAGGTATGCTAAAATTGTGGGGCCCATTAGGTTGTGTTTGATGTTTAAACTATTCATAACTTGTGGATTCAGAATGGATGGGATTTGTATCAGTTGGACTACACACTATTGATTAAGTCTATGTGGTTAATTAATGTTCGATGTAATCATTAATGTTGTGGAAGTATGAGGTGGGGTTGTTTAATTTTAGAAAGTAGTGCAATTTTTTAAAAGGTCGATGAAAAATTTGTTTTGTTGTGTGTGGATCTAGTTTAGGTGCCATTGTTTCAAATTGATTAACCTATCACTCTTGACTTGTCAAAGTGCATTTGAATTTTGTTGTAAATACCAAGCTATGATGGAGGATAGTACAATGTTAATTAATTTGGAATATGAAATTGCCATACCTATTTACATCAATAGTTAGCTTGCCTATGCTAGTGATTAGGTCACATTTTTTAACATTTGTGCATTGTTGAACACCTTTCCAAGCCTCAAGTTGGAATCCATTGGGTGAAGCTAAATGGAAATGGATAGTTCTATTGACTTGCCTAACTATCTTGCAAGACTACATTTTTTCCAATTGTTTAGTTTTGAATGTTTGGATTTCATTAGGTTAATAGGTCATGTTCCCTTTTTAGCTAGTAGGATGATGATGGAGTTAAGTTGGTTTGGGGGATTTAGAATTTCAAATTGTAAATTTATTGATCTTAAATATGCCCCATCACCTACATTACTTTTGATCAATTTTTTAATTATGCATGAATGCGATCAATTATTATTTTTGGAATAAGTGTGTTACTAATTGCAACTTGGAAGGTTTATGTGGGTGAAAATCTAAATATATATTAACATGATATTATATTACTAATTTAATCACCCTTGAACCATGTATGTGTAAATCAACTGGGAATTTGTAAAACAATCACACACATCAATTTAAGGTATGTGTTGGTGTTGTTTGGTTCCTGATCTTGAAAGAAACCTTTGGTTCTTGGTTTTAAGTTTATTTTTATTTCATAAAATCTTTGGTTTGAGTTTGAAGATTTTTTTTAGATTTATAAAACCTTTTGTTCCAAAAACTTCCCAAGAATTTTGAAACTAGTATGGGTTAAGAACCAATTCAATTCCATTTACATTTCACCAATCAAATTGATAACCTACATAAATATGTACCCACATTCATGAAGAGTGAAGTAGTAATGAAGAGAAAATTGAAGAGGTATGTAATCAAGAAGACAAAATCATGGCAGCCATTGGACCAATGAAACATAACATCAAACAAAAACCCATCATTTTTTACCCATTTGCAAGAGGGGTGAATTGTTTCTTTGAAAAGGGGGGCCGACCTTTTAAAAAATTTAATGTTTATACCTTCAAAGAATATAAACCTATTTTATAAGGACAATAACCTTAAACCTTAAATCTTTTAGATTGAACCAATGTGTGACATTTTGAAAGAAAATATGATTAAACCTTAAACCTTAAAATCACACTAATGCTACCAAAATAACACATGGCAACACAAAGTGAAAGAAGTTTGGAAACCCTAACCTTAGAACAAATCAACAAATGTTAGCACTACATGTGGCATAATCGCATCCATCAAATAGATAGCCTAAATTTATTTCCCCATTGTTTTATAAATTTAAATGGTCATATTCAATCAACTTTGATAAAAACATGTGGTAGTTTATGATTCATGATTATGGAAGGTTCAAATAATTTTCTGTGTAATTTAAAGATAAAAAATTTGGAACCCAATCCTTGAGTATGACACGTGGCACCTCCAAAGCCGTTGAAGTAGACATGTCATATTTATTTGTGGTCAACATTGACCATATTCCATACTTGACCCTGACACATGGTAGTGCTAGGATTGATTTGATAAACAATTCAGATATATGTTATGAATTGTTAAATAAATAATAATAATATTCAATTTATAAACATGCCATGCAACAACATCGAATGGCATAAGTGGACGGTTTAGATATATTGGGCAACAATTATATTAAAAAAATTGTGATAATTGCATCATAGTTGCATCATAGTTGCATAGACCTTACTCAATGCATACATATGAAACCGTATACATTGACTTTGACTTCATCTTATATCTATTATTGTTTGCAACTAAGGATGTATGCAACTTAATTAAGGACATAGCTTGTCTAACACAACTAGCCGATTATTAATTGCTAGTGATGCGCATGACTAAAAAATAATTACATATATCAGTCATATATCTTGATTTTTCTTCTAATGATTTTCGAGTGTACATGTCAAGGTACAAGCACATGACTAGGTTTAAAGTATGTTGTACTAGCAAATATGTATAATCAATTTTGTTTATTGGCATATAAATGAACTTCGAGTAGCTTTCATTGCTAGAGAAAGGCAAGGGATAGGTTATCAATCATTGGGTGCAAATTCAAAAAAAAAAACCATTGAAAGAAGTAGATTTCAAGTTTGCAAAAAATGTTTTCATTTAGTTTGTTGGTGGTTACTAAAGAAAGGTAGCAAATGGGACAAATGTGAATTTTATCATCTAGTTAAAGTCACTTGCTTTGTCGTTGCTAGAAGGAGGTGGCAATATCAAATTCATATTATGATGAACTTTGAAAAGAACTAATCAAAATTAAAATTTGATGTGGCCTAGAAAATTGGAGAGAGAAAACTATGGAAACTAGTTGTGAAGAGAGACAATTACGGAAGCTAAGCACTAGGGAGAAGCAACAAATCCCACAATTGGTGCAACTATGGATTAAATGCCTATTAAAAGTGATCATCAATATCAAAATGTAAGCTTTGACAATAGTTTTAGTTAGATTGACAAGTGTATTTAAAAATTAAATGATAATTAAAAACTAATGTTAATTTAGGTGGAAAGAGGTGGTGGATCAAAATCAAACAATGATGGAGTTTTTTAAACAACATAAGATTAAATTTTGACGTGGCACAACTAGTTTGAGAGAGACAACTATGGTAATTGCAAGATGACATTGTGTTTGAAAACATGTTTAAATGTTTCATAGATTTATCAAGGTTGTTAAAGAGAGGCAACAACAATATGGCAAGTGTTTGAGAAAGTTTGGTATTGAGAGTCAAGGTTAAAACACTTTGATGCCGTACTTAAACAACAAACTATAGTTGTGACTCTTGATTCTAAAGGATAAACAAATAAAGAACAAGCTTGTTTTCTAGCTTTTAGGAACATATTAGAAGATAATCCACAACAACTTCCAAAGAAAAATAGACCAAATATGAAACAACAAGAAAAAAAAAGACAAGTGAAATTGATTAGAGATATGGAAACTATATTAAGTAAAAAAGGGAGGATATGGGTTGCACTTTAATCAATTGAAGAAATGTAGATAATGCCATCATATATGTTGGAAACTAGTAAAAAATGGTAGTAGCTTCTAGAGAAGATTTTGATGCAATTTGAAGACATGCAAAATGACAAAAATTTCATTCCTAGAGACTTTTGGACAAACGCAAAGGAACAAGAATTGAAATGCACATAATTTTGCAACTTTTAGAGTCTAAATTCACTTGTTGAAGGTTTTTAGAAAGAGGGAAATTGATATAAATAGTACATTGGTGGATATGAAAACATATTTTAGGAATAATTTTGAGTTGCTAGAGATATTTGTGCATGAAAAATGAGATGTGCTCATTTTTAAAACATGCAAAAGACCTTAAACTAATTTATTAGAGGTTATTTCAAAAACTAAATAACTTTTAAGAAGTTGCATGTTGAATTTGAAGACAAACAAAATGGCTTTTATTTAGTTGTTCATTTTTAGAGAGAGGCAAAGCATTGAAAAACCAATGTTGTCAAATTTGAAGACAAGCATTAGAGATTTAGAATCTTTGTGCCACAACTTGAATTGAAGCAAAATTCACAAATTCAAGAAAGTGCTAGAAATTGCGACAAAAATAATGGAAGCTCAAAGAAAATAAATGTTTGGGCATGTTGGAAATAAGCTTGTACTATTGGGAGAAACGATTGATATGTGTGATGAGCTTCTAAGCATGACATAAAAGATAAATGATTGCATGAGTGATGGTTACCTTTTTGAAAAATTTGTGCTTCTTGTAGATTTGTGAGAGTGGGAGATTCAAACTCAATTCAAAACAAATGTTGTTGAAAATGTGTTGTAAAAATGAAATCAATGTAGGCATTGCAATCAAGTGAGGAAAGTTTTGCAAAGACGTCCAAGAGATCAAAAAAATGTCAGTGAAAGATAAAATGATTGGAAAAAATTCCCCTGTAGAAGCCAAACTTGCTCAAAATATTGACATTTTTCAAGGATGGGTTAAATTCATTGTGGTAAATACTAGCTTTGTAAAATGTTAGTTAGTGTATTTAAGTAAGATTTTGTATAATCTTTCTTCAGTTCTGTTATAAAGATGTGTGATTTTCACTTGTAGTATCTCACTATTGAGATGGATATGAATTTCCTGAGTGTAGGGTACACTTCATTACAACTAAATGTAAAGGGGGGGCAGGTGGGGAGGCCATGATTGGAGTGTTGCATAATCTACTACTTTACATTATAGAAAGTTTTGGTAAATGGTTGGTTGGTACAATGCAAACCAAAATATTAATTAATATTATAATCTAAAAAGGCAAGTAAATGTTACATTCATTGTTGCTATGTTCTTTATACCATTCAGTAAAAAAACATTTTTCTTTGGAAAAAGGCGATTTTTGGGAATTTCAATATTTCTGAAATTAATATAATTTAGTGTCAAAGCTACCTAGGTACTATGGTAATTAGTATCATTGTCACTATTGGTAAAGGATAAAGGATTGGCAAAAGGGTTCAGAACGGCATCATGAAAGATGCCCAAGCCTAAGAGAAGACACCCAAAATGTCGAAACCCAACATATAGGAAACAAAATTGTTTGGTATTAGTGAGATGTGAATCATGAACAATTTGTGACCTAGAAGAGAGATGGAGGAAGCCTTCTTCAAATAATACTAGTTATTTAGACCTTTATAAACTATAACTAGTATTTTAGAATATTTAGACCTTTTAAATCTGAAAAACATTCATTTGTTATAAAGCTCACAAATGAGATTTCATGACTTTCACAAAAGAAAATAAAAGTATCAAGTAACACCACAAAGTTCATCATGTTAGGAACTCAATGTGGATACTTGGGTGGACTTGTACAGTCCCAAGGTTTTCAAAGAATGCTGTAAATGAGAATCTTGGTCCTTGCAAGAAACACCAAGAGAAATTTCCTAATGCATTTGGAGGGCACCTTATATCCATGAATATCCCTCATAGAAATGAGGAGAGATCTTCCACTTACTTCTCAAGAGCGGGAGGAATCTCAGTTAGGCCTATAAACTTGTAAGATCTGTACCCCTTCTACACCTTGTGATCTGAGTTTGAAAAAAGATTCACCTCGTGCTTTTACAATGGGTGAAGACCACCGGTGTAAGGCATTCCCAAAAAGTGGGGTTGTACTCAGCTGCCGCCTTGTCCCTTATTTTGGAAATCCTACCACCTTGGCACTTTGCTGTACACTTAAAAAGTGCCCAATCTTGTAAGGGGAATGACCTCAACATGCACTTCCAGTTCACAAAAAATCCACAACTGTGTAAGTAGCTCTCCCAGCATTGGATTTTGCACACATCACTATGTGTTCAAGGTCATTATCCTGATCACTGATCCCACATAAGACTCTCAAGCCTACAGATGATTGTGCAGTCTACCACAACCTAAAAGAAAATGAAAAGATGATAATTATCTTGCACAAAAGGAATGAGAGAGATGCACAAATGAACACAATAAACAGAAATACACTAAATGGGTTGTCATTGCTGATCAGCAATCTTATGAAAAACAGTGACTTATACAAAAGACCATGATGGAAAAAAATATAGCCAATGGAACTCATCTTTCAACTGAATCATGAAAAATTACAGGAACTTTTTCAGTAGACTGGAAATTATAGCTTCTCTGATATGTCTCCTCCTCCACAGCACTATTTTTCTTCTGAAGAAACCAGAGGCTGTAGCTTTTGAGCAAACATATGTGTTCTGCCCCTAGCACTGCTGATTCTGGTTCCACTAACAATCAGGAAGCATCAAGAGGGAGAGGAAAGGAATGAATTGCCTTGTAAATGCATGGTAGACTAGAACATCAAATAGCACTTTGAAGCCTTGAGCTCATACAACCATCGCTGCCACCTTGAGTAGACACTTACAACTTTGGACACAGCACATGCCATTGTCAGAAAACATGTACTCATAATAGGGCTTCACATGGTGTAGCCTTCTAGCCATTGACTCTGCACACAGTTTGGAGGAGCAAGACACAGAGAACCATGGGAAAAAGAAGGAAATTGTAGGGTGAGATAGCTCCAATAGGATGATCCAAAAGATTGGGGAGACCCTAGGGCATTTCATATAATATAGGAGTGTACATTGTTGTCTTGCATGAGCTGGGAAACTGAATATGAAGGAGGCTAGTATGTTTCTTAGTTTACAAACACTGTTCAAAGTAGCTTCTGCAGATGCTACCTGCTAGCAAGGACCCAGAAAGAGAAAAAGAAGGACAAAGAGATTGTGAACCAACCCAAGAATGCCATAGCCACTGCAGCTTCAATTCTACTGCAATGGTTTGGTCCACACTGATTCAAATCATTGTCTATGAGAACAGTAATCCCTGCTGCTGAACATGCAGCTGCAAATGTCATTGTTGATGTAACCTGCTCAGAAAACAATTTCCAAGTCAAAACAGAAGGAAGCCCACATACAATTGGCAGCTTTCACCCAACATGGCATCGCAAGAACCCACAGAAATGCTGTTCAACTCCATTGCATTCAAACTTCAGAGATTTAAGTACTTACCCAGTCACCAACCACAAAAAGGCTGACCAAGAGAGAGTTTTGGAGGCGACGCCCTGTGAGCAATGCATATCCATCCAGAAGGCCAATGGCTAGACTCCACATGCATTGAAACACCATGGCTGCCACCAGATAACTGCAGTTACCAAGAGACCACCACCAAAGATGTCAGTCCTTAAGAGCTACAAACTCTGCAATGAACTACCACCCTCAATAGACATGGCTCAAGGCAGTTGTCTCTGCTACTCCAATGACTCTTGATATTTGGAGACAGCAAAATTTCTTTCCAAGCTGATTTTGAGCTGCTGTGCTACTGGACAACACAAATGTGAAAGAGAATGATGCCCTATTATGATGAGCAATAGAAAATCCCTTCCAATAGAGCTCCCTGAGCATCATCTTTAAAGGATGCCTGGGAAAGCAAGACTCAAGAGATGAGTGCAGCAGTGTCCACAACAAGTTCACCGGCAACCACCGACACTGCAGTTCAGCTTTCTCTTTCCACTACTGGCGATGAAGTACTACATTTCAAGCACCTGCAGAAGCTATTGCTGGGAATAGAAAGAACTAAGGAAGCGAAGAAAAAGTCGTAAATCTGAAAGAAATGTTAATACGGACAGGAACAACGCGAGGCATCAACAGAGGATCGCAATTCTTCTTCATGTTTTCGGCCCCTAGGGCTAATAGTATCGATGTTCAGACGGATGACAGTACAGGGGTAAAGAGAACTGCGAAGCGAGCTTGAGAGCAGAATCAATGAAACGAGATCTTTGTTCCGACGGAAGCCGCGGAGAGGACGTGGGAGACGTACCAGAAAGCTGTGACGGAGGAGAAGCCCGGGACGGTGACCATAACACAGAAGGAGATGAACGCAAAGGTAAACTGGCCAAATCGTAACAACAATCCTCCCACCGTGCCTGCAGAGCCTATCAGATCCTTCATTCTATTTGCTGGAGGTCCCGCCCCTTCAAATTGTGGTGGCACTCCCACTGGATGGACAGCCGGATGTATCGCCGTATGGCTCGCATCCATCTGTGGCTTCCTTTTGCAAACTTTTGTTGTTGTTGCAGCGCTCAGTTCCCGTCTGAGATCTCCTCCTCCTCCTCCGCCTCCGGCTCGAGTGATGACAGGCTTTATGAAGCTTTCCAAGCCCGTCTAACGTTCTATTATCTCCCTCTGCGAAAGACTTCGCACGGATTTCAGTTCACGACTGTTGAGAGCGAAGCAAATGCCGAAAATAGATCTTCTCCCTCTTAATCGTGTACTGAAGCGCACCGATCTTGATATCCATCGCGAAACTCCTGTGCCTCAAGTCCCACTCTCACCAGCAAACATAGAATAATAATCCTTGCACGACCTCCTCTCGTTCCATCTGATTACCTAGTTAGAAACTCGAGGTTTCTCTACACTGTGTCATAATAATCATCTCCTCCGAATTTCTTTGTGACGCGAGATCAAAAAAATTCCAGTATCTCAGCTTTCTCGCCTTGTAATCTTTATTTCCCCTTCACTAATTAGAACGGAGTCAGAAAAGCTGTGCAAACCTCTGGCAAGGCCGCCCTGAATCCTCCAGCGAGATGAAGATGACGCCCGGTTCCATGAACTCTGAAACAAACCAGAGATGATCTATCTGAAACAAACCAGAGATGATC
>Ga0116231_10005219_pt1 | contig 25691 bp, 22 predicted proteins | sample S1TSphgellanicum_2_FD_89695 | JGI IMG/M metagenome (GOLD analysis project Ga0116231, IMG submission 89695) | Host-associated microbial communities from peat moss isolated from Minnesota, USA - S1T2_Fd - Sphagnum magellanicum MG | ecosystem: Host-associated > Plants > Peat moss > Unclassified... | reverse complement strand
CAAATATTGGGCATTCGGACAGAGAGGCGGCCGGCTCACCCAAGTTCTTGCTGTCCAGTGCCAACCACAGACGCGGATGCCCTACCCTTTTCGCCGCCGTTGGGAAATGGGTGGGCGGCCACAATCGCCAGCCGTGTTCTTGCCGTTGCTAGTCTTTTTCAATCGGCGAACCGGCAACACAGCCAACAAATCGTCGCGCGGACAGTCCGAAATAACCCGTCCCGAACATTGCGAATCCGGATTCGCGCCAAAGACGGCACCAAAATTGTCCTGTGAAAAAATTAAAAAAAATTCCCACCCAGCGCCGAAAATCCCCATTCGCTGCAACAAGGCGCAAATCGCCCCAATTTTACGCAATTGCAAGCTCCAAAAAACAAAGCCACTTGCAACAAACGGCAATCGGGGAACATGATAAGCATCCCCTCGCGGGCGCCGGGGCAAATTTGCATTCGACAACCGAGGAACCCAGGCCTCGCCTACAAGACCTGGACCCTCAAAGCCAACAAACACGCCCGCAAGCAACCACCCAACCCTCGTCCCCTATGAATTCTGCTCCGTCTTCGAGCCAGAACCCGCCCGCGCATACTCGTGCGCAAACCGCAGCCTCTGAGTCATATCCGGTCGTCGTCGGTCGTTATCCGTTCCCTGATTTGGCCGCCAGCTTTCCAGATCCACCTGTACGCTCGTCACCCCCAACCCCTTCAGCATGGCCAGCGCCGCCGTCGGATTCAGGAACATATGATTCTTCCGGCCTCGGGTCGTCACCAGCGTCAGCCACTCCGCCTCAGGAAGGCCTAAACCCGGCTTCCCCGCTCCCGCATTCGCCCGCCCCAACGGCTCAGCCTGAACCAGGAAAAACGGCCCCTGCGCCACCAGATGCACCGCCTTGAATCCCCCCGCCCGGATCGCCCCGCGAAACTCCCCCAGGTTCACCTTCCGCCGTTCCATCTCCTGCTGAAGCTTCGCCAAATCGAAAACCTCCCCAAAGGAAAGCTCCGACACCCCGCTTGCGCCCTTCCCTCCCGACTTGGCGCTTCGCTTCCCCTTCCGCGACTTCCCAGGGCGAATCCCCAGCAGCTCGGCATCCCCCGGCAGCGGACTCCCAAACCCGGCCTCCGGCGGATACTTCGCCCGCATCCGAGCCGCATGAACAGCCTCCTCGTGCTCTTCCTTCGCGGCGGAATACGGTTGCTGAATCGACGGATAATACGTACCCATCAGCGGATCGTGAACCGGAGTGGAACGGTATTTCAGCCCCAAAAACTCCGGTGACCTTCGCGCCGGACTCGGTGTCGTCTCGTCCTCCGCACCCGCAAACAATTCGTGAATTACACAGCCGCACTCCTGCACAGAAGCGATTTCCATCGTTCCCTCCTCGTAAAACAGTTTCCCAAAAATTTGATTTGTGACAGGCAGTGTAACAAAACGGACAATAAGTCTACGCAATCCGTCGCGCAGTGTCATGCGTCCGTCAATCTATGTAACCAATCCGCCGATTAACATTACGCATACAAAGCCATTCCGCGGGAAATTCGCGAGAGCTTTCCCGCTCAACTGAGATGTCGATCCACCGCCAATCCCGCCATGGCCAACCACTAGTTCGCTCTGAACGCGCCCCCTTTGCCTATCTTTCGGCCGCAATCGGGGCGCAGCTTCGTTCCTTCGCAAACAAGGAAAGCGATTCGTCCCCCGGTGTGCTTTTAGGGGCAGTTACGTTCTCGTACGCTCCCTATACTCACTCTTGCGAACTGAACTCCAGCGCGGTCTATCCGCCAGCGCGACTGGTCGGCGCACAAGCCGCTTCAGCTGGGAACCAAAGCCGAGTCAAACACAGAGAGGTTAACGAACCATGCCGGACAAAGAAGCTGCATTCACACGCGAGCAACTGATCGAAAGTCTAAACGAAGATCTATCGCGCGAATATCAGGCCATCATCGCCTATGTGAACTACTCGCACGTGCTCACAGGCGCGGCCTACATGAGCATCGCGCAAACTCTCGAGATCCATGCCAAGGAGGAACTCGGGCACGCTCTCAAGATTGCCAATGCCATCGATTACCTCGGCGGCATGCCCTCGGTCACGCCCAAGCAGGTGAAAACCTCAGAGAAAGCGGAAGACATGCTTCGCTTCGATCTCGACAACGAGACCGAAACCATCCGCAACTATCGCCGGCGCGTCAAGCAGGCAGACTCTCTCGACGAGTTCGCCATCGCGGAGACAATCCGCGGCATTCTCGTCGAGGAGCAGGACCATCTCATCGAACTGGCGACCGCGCTGGGAATCGATCCTCCCAACCCAGGAATCGCCAGCTAAATGGGCCGCGCGGCCAACCTCGCGTGTTGGCCGCGCCAAAAGCATGGTTCAGGTAGCGCAGTGCGCGTTGGGATCGACCAGTTTGCTCAACTTCGGCGCGTAGGTAAAGGTGCCATTGCCGTTGCTCAGCATCACCTGCAAACTTGCGTCCTCATCGTTGGTCACCGCCAGATCGGGCAATCCGTCGCCGTTGAAGTCGGCGGTAAAGACGCGAAAGACTTTGCCGCGCACCGGCAGAGGAAAGCTCCACACTTGCCGAAATGAGCCTTTTGCGCCCCCCAGCAGTACAGTAACCAAGCTGTCCTGCGAGTCGGCGATCGCCACATCCAGCGTCCCGTCGTGGTTGAAGTCCGCCACGGCAATGGCCGAAACCGATCCCAGGTGCGCGATTTCTCCCTGCGAAACCAGCCTCCCCGTTCCATCGCCGAGCAATTCCGTCACCGCGCCTTCCCCATCGCCCACCAGCAGATCGGGATAGCCATCTCCGTTGAAGTCCCCTACCACCAGCGACTTAGGGTCTTTCCCAAGCTGCAGGTCGGCTCCGGCAAAATGGAATCCGCCATCCGGCTGACCCAGCAAAACGGTAAGCGATCTTGGTGAGGCTGGATCGCCGGTCGCCACTTCCGCCAGATCGGGAATGCCGTCGCGGTTAAAATCAGCCGTCACGACGAGACACGCGGACACATCCGGCTCGTCTTCCGCCAACAGCGCAGGCGCAACGGCAAGCAGCCCAGCCATCGCGATCCACGCCACCTGCTTCATTCCCACCCGCTCCAGCCTTAACAGTAACGCCGATTCCGTTCCACGCGCCACATCCGCTCTAAAGGATGTTGACCGCACGCGCCGCCAGCAGCGCCACGGTGGCGAACGAAATCAGCGCCTGCAGCATCATCAGCAGCTTGGCCCACCGCGATAGCACCGGCACATCGGTCGGCGAAAACGCGGTGCTGGTGTTGAAGGCCAGAAACAGATAGTCGACGAAACCAGGACTCCAGCACTCCTCGCCCATCGCCCGTTTGGCCGCCTGGTCCAGCGTCATCTGCGGAAAGAGAAATGCGCCGTCCGTGTGCACACCGCGCAACTCCCGCGCGCGCGGGCCGCCGGCGTCCAGCCGCCAGTACCACGAAGCGAAGACCAGAATGTTGGTGACCCACAACGCCCCGGCGGAGACCAGAAGCATCTTGGGAGTCTCGGTATGCGACGGCAGAGCGCGAATGAGCAGCCACAAGGACCAGGACATGTCGAGCGTGACGATCGAGGTGGCCAGATAGCCAAATACCTGGGTTAGCTGGTGATGTCCGCGCAGCCGCGCCACTACCGTTGGAACAATCAGCACAACAACCACTACCAGCACCAGCCAGTCCGGCCCGACGGCCAGCGAACCGGGCAGCGCGAAGCGCAGACCTCCAACCGCCAGCAAAGCGAACATGGCCGGCCAGCGCGGCTCCAGATCCTCTTCAAAATCCATGGGTCTTATCATGCTTGCTGGCGGACGCGAACGCAACCACTCTCTTATAGCGAAATCGCCGCGCACGACGAAACCCTGCGAAGACGCGTCTTCGCAAGATCCCTTTTCGAGTGAAACAAGGCGCAGATTGAGAGCCAGTAGCGGCGTTCAGGAGGTCGGTTAAGCGCGGCTGCTAGCCTTCCCTGGTAAGGCGAAGTTGGCGCGGCGTCCCCGGCCATCTCAACTTCGTATCGCCCCGCTGCTTGATCCAGGGGTGGATCCGCATCGAGCGACAGTCTGAGTCTGCCGCATTCGCCGAAGTGTGACTGTGATGCGCGTCACACCGGATCGGCGCACCAGGGCATAGATTGACAAAGGCCGCCGCGACTCCGAAAATCGAAGTTCGGCTGCCGCTTCGAAAGGTTTTGCTCTTGTCCGCTTCATCCGCTCTTCTCAACATTGATCTGGGCGCAATTCCCCTGCTCGGCCGGGGCAAAGTGCGTGACCTTTTCGCCGTCGCCCTCGATGGGCAAGAGGCCCTGCTGCTGGTCGCCAGCGATCGCATCTCCGCGTTCGACCATGTGCTCGGTTCTGGAATCCCCGGAAAAGGGAAAATCCTCACCCAGATTTCGCTGTTCTGGTTCGAACTGCTGCGGGACATCGTGCCGAATCACCTGATCGCGACGGAAGTCGCCGACTTCCCGGCAGATTTGCAGCCTTACGCGGAGCAGCTCGAAGGCCGCACCATGCTGGTCGAGCGGGCGGCCATGTTTCCCGTGGAGTGCGTCGCGCGCGGCTACCTTGCCGGCTCAGGCTGGAAGGAATACCAGGCCACGCAGTCGGTCTGCGGCATTCCCCTGCCGGCCGGCCTTCGGGATGGTTCGCGGCTGCCGGAGCCGATCTTTACCCCTGCGACCAAGAGCCAGGACGGCGCGCACGACGAGAACATCCCCTTCTCCGCCATGGAAGCAGCCATCGGTGCCGAAGACGCGGCCGAGTTGCGCCGGCTGACGCTGGCGCTCTATGCCAAAGCCGCCGCCTACGCCGAGCAGCATGGGCTGATTCTAGCCGACACCAAGTTCGAGTTCGGGCGCGTCAACGGGGAGATTGTTCTGGCAGATGAAGTGCTCACGCCCGATTCGTCGCGCTTCTGGGATGCGGCGCAGTGGAGGCCGGGAGGCGCGCAGGCCAGCTTCGACAAACAGTTTGTCCGCGACTACCTCGAGAGCATTCGCTGGAACAAGCTGGCGCCCGCGCCTGCCTTGCCCGAGGAAGTCGTGGCCCGCACCCAGGCCAAGTATCTCGAAGCCTTTCGCCTGCTCACCGGGCGGGAGTTGGCCCTCTGAATGAGCCCTGTGGATATGGTCATCGTCCTGGTGCTGATCGCGAGCGCCATTCAGGGCTACCGCAGCGGTTTGATCGCCAGTGTGGCTTCGCTGCTGGGTCTGATCGGCGGCATCGCGATCGCCAGTTGGGAGTACCCGCAGTTTGTGGGCATATTCGTTCCGATTTTGCGCAACGAAGCGCTCTCGGACGCGGTATCGTTTGCCTTGGTCGCCCTGGGAGTGATGCTGATAGCCAGCCTGTTGGGCATGTTGCTCAAGAGTCTGATTCATGGCGTCGGTCTGGGCTGGCTGGACCGCGTAACAGGTTTGATTTTTGGGTTACTGCGCGGCGCTTTGCTGATAACCTTATGCATTGTGACCCTGGCAGCATTCTTTCCCGACACTCGCTCGCTGGGCGATGCGCAGTTGGCAAAATATTTTATGGGCACGGCGCACCTGACCACTCACATGACGCCCGACGAGTTGAAGGCAAGAATCCTCCGTGGGCTGCATGAGCTTGAGAAAGATTCCCCTCACTGGCTGCATCCGAAATAAACCGTAGAGACCGCACGATTGTTGGGACAGACAGGCCGTAGACATGGCAATCTATTGAGACACGAGGACGAGACGTGAAGCGCGAACTGGATAACCTGGTCACCCAAATGCACTCCACCGGCGTACGCTATGAAGATGCCGTACGGCAGTTCAAACGGCAATACCTCCTGGAAGTGCTGCGGGCCCACCGCGGCAATCAGTGCAAAGCCGCGGAAGAATTGGGCATGCACCGCAACACGCTGAGCCGCACCATGGCGGAACTGGATCTGGAAGTCTCGGAAGTTCGCGCCGGACTCAAGCGTCCTGTGCGCAGCGAACGTCTATTACCCAGTGCGCTTCGCCAGCAAATCCGATAATCGCGTCCATTCGACCGTCTCGCGTAGAAAGCGATCGCTCTCGCCGTGCGCCGGAAGTATGCCGCTGCCAGGAAAGCGAAGAATGCCCAACGCAGAACCCGCTAAATCTTCTGTAACGAATCCGGGTCAGGCCGATGGAAACTCCGTTCTGATCCGCGGCGGTTTCCACTGGGACGCGCAGAACGCTTACCTCTTCGACATTGACGGTACGCTGCTGCGCAGCCGGGACCGCATTCACTTCAATTCCTTCGCCTCCAGCATTCACCAGGTCACCGGCCTGGACGTGACGCTGGACGGCGTGCTGCTCCACGGCGGCACCGATACGGCGATTCTTGCCGAAGCCTTTGCCCTTGCCGGGGTTGCGCCAGAAGTTTGGGAGCCGCACAATGAGGCCATCCTCGAAGCGATGCGGCGCACTGTGCTCGGGAGGCGCGCCGAAATGCAGATCTGGACCATGCCCGCGGTTCAGGAAACACTGGCCCACCTTGCCGGACGAGGCGCTTTGCTCGGATTGGCAACCGGAAATCTGGAGGAGATTGGCTGGGCAAAAGTCGAAGAAGCCGGCCTGCGCGCCTGGTTTCACTTCGGCGGGTTCAGCGACCGGTTCCGGGTACGCTCGGAGATGGTCGCCGACGCGGCAGCCCAGGCGCGATCCCTGCTGCCCCAAATGACTGCTCCCTCGATCTGCGTGGTGGGCGATACGCCACGCGACATTGAAGCCGCGCACGCCAACGGGCTGCCGGTCATTGCCGTTGCCACAGGCAACTACAGTTTTGCCGAGTTGGCCGCGCTGGAGCCGGAAGCCTGCGCCGTTTCGCTCGCTGAGTTGATGGCGCTCATAACATCTGCGGGGCGATCATGAGATTCGGCCTGGCGTTGGTTTTGTCTCTCGCCGCGATGCCTTTGCCGGCCCAGACGCAGGCGCCGCAACCTCCCGCCGCAACGGCGCAGCCGGCCAACGCCATCCCCGCCGCGAAGGCCGCGAAACCGGACTCGCCGGCAACGACCGTCAACACTGGCAAGCCGATACAGGCCAGTTCAGTGCGTGCTCAGCGCAAAGCGGCCAAGCTCTACCTCGAAGGCGTAAAGCTGCTCGAAAAAGAGAAGCCGGAAGAGGCCTGGACGCTGATGAGGGAAGCCGTTCAGCTCGCTCCCGACAACCTGACCTACATACGCGCGGCGGAACTCGCCCGCCAAAGCCGCGTCACGCAACTGCTGCGGGAGGCAGGCCAGCAGCGCCAACTGGAGCAGAGCCGTGAGGAAGCCGGCATGGTTCCAGCCGCCGTTGCCCCCGCGACCGCTCCTAAAGCCGTAATGCGCGATGCCGCCCCGATGGCCGGATCGGATGCGGGACTGACCTCGGTGCAGTTGCTGCAGCGCGCCATGGCCATTGATCCGAACAATCCCATGGTTCAGGAGCGCCTGGGAGAGATGGCCGATGCCGCTCCGCACAACGAGATCGGCGCTACCTCCAGCACCTCGCTTCCCCTGCTCGAAAGCGGGACCGAAGCGCAGGATTCTCTCTCGGACGGCCCGATCACGCTGCAGCCGAAGCCGGGCAACCACAGCTTTCACGAGCGGTCCAGTGAGCGGCAAGTGGTGCAGGACGTCTTTCGCGCCTACGGCATCGAGCCGACCATCCATGACAGCGTGAAGAGCAGCCAGGTACGGCTGGACGTCGATGATGCGACTTTCCCCGAGGCGATGCGGGTGATCGGATTGCTCACTCACACCTTTTATGAGCCGGTCGACGCCCATCGGGTGGTCGTGGCCAACGATACGCGCGAAAACCGCACTCAATTTCAGCGGCTGCAGATGGAAACCGTGTATCTCGGCGGGATGCAGGAAAAGGAGCTGACTGAAGTCAATCAGCTTGCCAAGAACCTCTTCGAAGCGCCACAAGCCACGACGCAGCCCTCAGCCGGAACTCTCACCGTCCGCGCTGCTGCCAAAACCATGGCCGCATTGAACCAGACGCTTGCGCAGTTGGAGCAGGGCAAGGGCGAAGTCGATCTCGACATCAAGGTCATCCAGTTGGCGCACATCGCCGACCGCGAAACCGGCGTGACAGCCTTTCAGCAGACCGGCGTGTACAACGCGTATTCCGAGATCCAGTCCATCATCAACTCGAATCAGTCGGCAGTGCAGCAGATTATTTCGAGCGGATTGGTGCCCAATGACACGTCGCTCACCAACCAGCTCACGATCATCGGAATTCTGCTGGCCGCCGGCCAGCTTTCCGGGTCGATCTTCAATAACGGGATTCTGGAGTTTGGCAACGGCATCAGCGCCAGCCTGCTCTCGGTGTCGCCCGCCACGCTGACCATGAGCCTGACCAGCAGCGATACGCGCATCCTGGACGACATTCACCTGCAACTGGCCGACGACGAAGATGGCACGTTCAAGATCGGCGAGCGCTACCCGATCGAAACGTCCTCCTACTCCTCGGTCGCTCTACCCTCCACCGCGGCGCTCAGCTCGACGACTGCGGCAGTCGTCGCCTCGGCGACCCAGACGGTCCCTCAGGTGCAGTATGAAGATATTGGGCTGACGCTCAAAGCCAGGCCCAAGATCATGCGCTCGAACGACGTGGCGCTGACCCTCGATCTGAAAATCAGCTCCCTCGGCGGCACCAGCCTGAACAGCATTCCCATTCTCAACAACCAGGAAGCGCAGGGCGTCATTACCCTGATGGCCGGCGAGACGGCGATCATGGCCAGCGATCTTTCGAGCACCGAGTCGCGCGCCATGAACGGCTTGCCGGGCATCGGCGACATTCCGGGACTGCAGGACTTCAACGACATCCAGAAAGATCGGAACATTTCACGGCTGCTCATCCTAATTACGCCTAACGTGACCCGCAACGTCCAAGATCCCGCCCACAACCACATGCTGATGGTGGATAAAACGATCAGTTCGCACTCGTTCAACTGAGCCGCTGTCCGCCGGGACGCCTCATGGCATCGATTGCTCCGTGTCTTGCGGGCAATGCGCAGGGTCTTGTGAGCATTGCGGCGGTTGCCGCAATCCTTGCGCGGTGTGCAACGCCGATTGCGCAGTGCGGCTCCCCAAAAAACAAAACCGCTCGCATCGATTTGTCCACGCGGGCGGTTTGATTTTCCTTGTTCCGCCGGATTTACTTGGCCGGTCCATCGTTCGCGGCATGGTACGCAATCATCTGCTTGAGCACCGCGTAGTCCACGCCGCCCAGCGGGATGACACGCCCGTTGATCGCCAGCGACGGAGTCTGGTTGACGTTCAGGTCCTCCGCCAGCTTGATCCCGGCTTCGACGGTCGCCTTGGTCTCCGGGGTCTTGGAGCAGGCTTCAACCTTATCCGGATCCTGGCCGGCTTTCGTAACAGCCGAGTTCAGGGTCAGCGTGGCGGCATCGTCGGTGGTCAAACCGGCCTGACCGTCATAGACAGCGGCGCTATAGTCGAAAAACGCCTTGCTGCCGCCCAACTTCGCGACGCACGCGCCGTAGGCCGCCGCGCGAAAGGCCTGGGAGTGAATCTTGACCAGCGGAAAGCTCTCGTAGACGAAGTGCGCCTTGGGGAAGTCGGCAACGATCTTGGCGATGGTCGGCTGCGCCTCCTTGCAGTGCGGGCATTGGAAGTCGGCAAACTCTACAATTTCAAGATCCTTGCCGGCCGCGCCTTCGCTGGGGCCGTCGGCGCGCTTGATGAGAGTCTCACGGTTTTCAGCGTAGGGATGATCGCCGAAGGGCAGGATTTCGCCGCTGGTGATGATGTGCTTGCCATCGGCGAGGGCAAAGAACTGCAACGCGCCGGTCTCCTTGTGGCCCTTTTCCCCGACCAGAACTACCACCGTGGTGACGCCCGGAACCACCGTCTTTTGAATGCGCTGGACCTGGTATACGCGGTTGGCGTCATATCCCCAGGATGCCTGGAGAAAGGCGTCAACCTGCGCCTTGGTAGGCGTGTCGGCAGTGAAGTCGCTGGGATCCGGTTTGGGGAACTCCGGGCCGGCGACGGCGGTGGGCGCCTGCGCCGGAGCTGCGGGAACGTCCGTCTGCGCCAGCAGATGCGCGGTGAAGGGCGATGCGAACAATGTGATAACGGCAAGTGCGGCGGCACTCGTGTGGCGGCGGGGTAAACGAGTCAAACAAATCAAACCAAATTCTCCTTTTTCCTGTGGCGGGTCCGCGAACGACCCGGTGTGACTGGAACAGCCATGCGAAACAGCGATACGCTCTCGATTTATACCTGAGTGCGGGCGGCGATGGGAAACCTGCGTCCCATACCAAAGGATTTGGGGGTGACTTTTAACACGGGAGCGGCCTGCTGGCGCTTGTATTCCGTCCGTTCGACGAGACGCACCACCTGTTCGACGGTGGCCGGGGGAAAACCGTATGCGGAAACGATCTGCGCCGGAGTCTCGTAGCGCTCGACGTAGGCTTCAAGGATTGGGTCGAGGACGTCGTAGGGCGGCAGCGAGTCGGTGTCTTTCTGATCGGGGCGGAGTTCGGCCGAGGGCGGCTTGGTCAGAATGGCGTCTGGAATCACCTCTCCGTTGCGGTTGACCCAATGGCACAGGGCGTAGACGCGGGTCTTGACCAGATCGCCAATCACCGCCAGCGCGCCGACCATATCGCCGTACAGCGTGCAATAGCCTACCGACATTTCAGACTTGTTGCCGGTCGTCAGGACCAGCGAAGAGAACTTGTTTGAGAGCGCCATCAGCAGCGTGCCGCGAATCCGCGATTGCAGGTTTTCTTCGGTCAGGTCTGGATGCGTTCCGGTAAAAACCGGCTCCAGAGTGTTTTCAAACTCCTCAAAGAGGCTGCCGATGGCCAGAATTTCAAACCGGATACCAAGATTGGCGGCCAGTTTGCGGCTGTCTTCGACGGAACCGGTCGAGGAATACTGGCTGGGCATGCCGATGGCGGTCACATTTTCCGCACCTAATGCGTCGACAGCGATGGCTGCAACCAGCGCCGAATCGATGCCGCCTGAGAGGCCGAGCAACACTTTGCGGAAGCCTGTCTTGAGGACGTAGTCCCGCGTACCGAGGACCAGCGCCTCGTAAGCCGCTTCCGTCTCCTGCTCGGCTTCGTCTCCGGCGTAGGGAGGGCGGCCGATGAGAGTGGCGCTATCGGCCATGACGATGTCTTCGCGAAAGGATGCGGCTTCAGCGAGCAATGTGCCATTGGCGGCCAGTCCAAAGGAAGAGCCGTCGAAGATGAGGCTGTCGTTGCCGCCGACCTGATTGGTGAGAAAGACGGGAAGTTTATGGCGCAGGGCCACAGCGGTGAGCATCTGCTGGCGGATGCGGCGCTTGCCGTGCCAAAAGGGCGACGCGGAGATGTTGATGAGGATGGTAGGCTTCTGGCGCATCAGGTCTTCTACCGGATCGACCGGGTACAACTGACTGGGCCAGAAATTCTTGTCGTTCCAGGCATCTTCACAGATGGTGATGGCCAATCGTTCGCCTTCAAACTCCAATACGCGCTGGCTGGTGGCCGGAGCGAAATAGCGCTGCTCGTCGAAGACGTCGTAGAACGGGAGCAGCATTTTGTGCTGCTCAAAAACCAGGCTGCCGCGATCGAGCAGCACAGCCGCATTGACGGCGCGTTTACCGGAACCGGCGGGGGCGGGCAGCGCGACGCCGATGAGCACGGCTGTTGGCAGGCTGGCCGTCCCTTTGGCCACCTCGCCTACCGCTGTGGCGCAGCGAGCGAGGAAGCTCGGCTTGTCCAGCAGATCGGCAGGCGGGTATCCGCAGACGCACAACTCGGGTAAGACCGTTAAGCGCGCTCCCGAACCGGCCGCGCGCTGGCTGGCGCTGACGATCTTCTCGATATTGCCGGTGAAGTCTCCGACAGTTGGATTGATCTGGGCGAGAGCGATCTTCACTCTCTTAGTGTAAAGCAGGGTTGTGAGGCAGACTCGGCCACTTCCGCTGCCTCAGCGGTTATCATGCACGGGTACGGTTTGCTTATTTCAAGAAGGAGTGACACATGATACGTCTGTTTTCTTCCGCAATCCGGGTCCGAGCGGGATTTTTGGCGCTTCCAGCCTTGCTGGGCCTGCTGGCTGCGCACTCGGCGACTGCCCAAAATATTTCGCTCACCGTGGACCTGACCAAGACACCGCAGAAGCTCCTGACGGCGCATGAGACGATGGCCGCAAAACCGGGTCCGATGACCATCTACTACCCGAAGTGGATTCCAGGCGAGCATGGGCCGGATGGACCGATCTCCAGCCTGACCGGGCTGCACTTCAAGAGCGGCGGCAAGGAGATCCCCTGGAAGCGCGATTCTCTCGATAACTTCACCTTCCACGTCGATATTCCCGCCGGAGCGAGCAAGCTGGAGGCGGATTACGACTACATTGAGCCGGACGGCGGCTCGGCGACCGACAAGCTGGATGTGCTGGAGTGGAATGAAGTCGTGCTCTATCCGGCTGGAACGCCGGCGCAGCAGTTGATGTACGAGGCGAAGCTGATCCTGCCCGAGGGTTGGAAGTTTGGGACCTCGCTGCCGGTGGCTTCCGCGGCGGGTGCTGATGTCGAGTTCAAGCCGATTTCGCTCGATTTGCTGGTGGATTCGCCGGTAATTGCGGGCGAATACTACCGGGCAATCGACCTGACGCCGCCGGGTGAGCCGATCCATCACGAGATCGACATGGTGGCCGACGCTGAGGCCGACCTGGCGATGACCCCGGACATCCAGAAGAAGATGACCAATCTGGTGGCTGAGGCGGGCAAGCTCTTTGGTACGCGTCATTATCGGGACTACCACTTTCTCTTTACCCTTAGCGACCATGTGGCGCACTTTGGCCTGGAGCATCACGAGTCGAACGACAGCCGCTTGCCGGAGCGGACCCTGCTCGGACCGGACGCCGGCATGGCGCTGGGCGGCCTGCTGGCCCATGAATACGCCCACTCCTGGAACGGCAAGTTTCGCCGGCCAGCGGGAATTGCGGCGGCTTACTACGAAGAGCCCATGCAGGACGATCTGCTTTGGGGTTACGAGGGACTGACGGACTTCCTGGGGCCGATGCTGGCGGCGCGCAGCGGATTGTGGACTCCGGATGAGTATCACGAATACCTGGCCAGCATTGCAGCGGCGCTGGGGCCGGGGCGTCCCGGACGCACGTGGCGGCCTTTGCAGGACACGGCGACGGGACTCGGCGTGGGCGGCTATACCCCCGGATGGGCGACCTGGCGGCGGGGCGCCGATTATTACGATGAGGGCGATCTGCTCTGGCTGCAGGTGGCCACGATCATCCACGAGCAGTCGCATGGGGCCAAGTCGATCGACGATTTTTGCCATCTCTTCCATGGCGGCCCGAACAACGGTCCCGAGGTGAAGACGTACACCTTCGATTCGCTGATGGCCGATCTCAACACCATCGCACCCTACGACTGGACCAGGTTTTTCCGTGAAAAGCTCGATTCGATTTCGCCGGAAGCGCCGGTGGGCGGCATCGAAAATGGCGGCTGGAAGGTCGTCTTTGAGGATAAGCCCGCGCAACTCTCCGGCCGTCGGGGGAATCCCGGCGATGTCTATTCGATCGGATTGCAACTGGGAGCCGACGGCTCGGTGCGCGATTCCATCGTGGGCAGCCCGGCGTTTGAGGCCGGCATCACCTATGGAATGAAGGTGGTAGGCGTCAACGGACGGGTGTACACGCACGACGTGCTGGAAGACGCGATCGCAGCGGCCAAAGGCACGGACAAGCCAATTACGCTGCTGGTCGTGGTCGACGACTACTACCAGACCTCGACAGTCAACTACCACGGAGGCGACCGGTATCCGCATCTGGTACGGGATGAGGCGAAGCCCGATTATCTCGATGAGCTGATCAAGGCGAAGGTGGCCGCGAAGTAGGTTCACTTCTGAGGATGAGTTGGAGCCTTTGCCGAACGCCCATGGCGCAGGCTCCAGCCAATCCGCAATTTCCATCGCATGGATCCGGAAGAGGGACGGATGAAGCTGCCAAAGTCACTCGAACATCTGGAAGAGATCAGCCCATGGAAGATCCTTTGCCTCGTTTCGGGTGCAGCTATCGCTCTTGCCGTATTTCTAGATCGCGTTCAAAAGCTTAAAGGAGATTTCGAGTCTGTCCTGTTTTTGGGAATTGAGCCCGCTGCGCCTCCTCCGATCAAACAAGGGCTGACGACCTGGCTTTTTCTGTTGCTTTTGGCCATTTGCGTATTGACGGTCTGCCTTGCTCTCCTTTTCGTTTGGGCCGAGTTACGCAGGCGCGCCTCGGTTCGAACATTGGATGAGCGTAAGACACGAGCGTACGCCACCCTTCAGGGTATGATGCGGGCGGGTCAAAGGATTCGAACTCAGAGCTATCCAAACGCGACAAGGCACAAGGTCTTTCGGAGAATTCATCTGCGGTATCTTCTCGATCGGGAGTTTACTGCTCGGGTTACGCGCACCTACTCGATCTCGGCGGTAAACGGACCCGTTCACTTTTGGCAGGAATCTTACCGGGTGCGCGATGAAGCGGATGCAACGGAGTATCTGCTTGACATAGATTTCAAGGTCCGGGATATCAGCGGACGCGGCGATGTTGTCTATCTTCCCACCGAGATCGATGGCCGATCCAAGGCGGTTTCGCTTTATTTCTTGCCGCAAATCACCCCGGACGAGGCGGGGAGGATTATCGAAGTCTCTTATAAATGGCCTGGACTGGCAAGGAGCCTTCGCCGCCTTGGGGAAGAATCGTTCAATTTCAATTACGATTCTCTGGAGTCGGTCGATGAAGTGACGCTTGAAATCTTCTTGGAGGCCGGGACTGGGGGGAAGCTATACGGAGAGATTTCGGGAGAGAAATATCCAGGCTCGAACATCGCCGGCGTCATCGACGGAGATACCATGTGGGACGGGATTCGTTACTCTTGCTCGAACTCTCCGGCAGGTCAGAGAGTTGTCCACTCCGTTCTGGTGAAGTGGAGAAGCGACTAGCCTTGCGTGTCGTCGTTTTGGTCGTCGAAATTACGCATATTCAAGCTCCTCGCTTTGATCCTACATCGAAGAGACGCACACGATCAACCAGTTTCCCGGCTATATTCACATGCCGCTTCTTCGCGAATCAGGAGCCGGTGCCGGCGAATACCACGCCGATGGTGCGCAGGATGATCTTGATGTCCAGCCAGACGCTCCAGTTTTCGATGTAGGCCACGTCGAGCGAGATGTAGCTATCGAACGAGGGGTCCTGGCGCGCCTGAACCTGCCACAGCCCGGTGATGCCGGGGGTGACGTCGAGGCGCCGGAGGTGTGCCAGATTGTACTGGCGAACTTCGGAAGCAATGGGCGGACGCGGGCCGACTACGCTCATGTCTCCACGCAGGACGTTCAGGAACTGCGGCAATTCGTCCAGCGAATACTTGCGCAGGATGCGACCGACCTTGGTGATACGCGGGTCGTCGGTGATCTTGAAGAGAATGCCCTGGCGCTCGTTCATGTGCATGATTTCGGCGCGCTTGCGGTCGGCATCGCGGACCATGGTGCGGAATTTCAGGCATTTGAAAACGCGCGCCTTCTTGCCGATGCGCTCGGAGGCGTAGAGGATCGGCCCGGGCGAATCGAGACGCACGGCGATGGCGATGACCAGCAAGATCGGCGAGAGCAGCGTCAGAGCGAGAGTCGCAACGGTGATGTCCAGAAGCCGCTTGAGAATCAGGCCGACCTCAGGCACGTGGCCGCGGTGCAGGGGAATGGTCGGAAACTGGCCTATGTATTCGATGGTGCTGTTCCAGGCCAGGCCGTCGTACATATCGGGCACCACGCGCAAGTCGATGCCGTTGGCGCGCGCCTGATCGAGGACGCCTTTGATAACGCCGCGCTCGCAGGGTGAGGTGAAGAAAATCTCATCTACGAAGTGCTTGCGGGCGTAGTCGAAGAGGCCATCCAGCGAGCCCAAAACGTCGCCGGTTGTGCTAGCCAACTGGGTATCGACGCCGGGAACGTGGACGAAGCCTTTGAAGTTGTAACCGAGCTGGCGAATGCTTTGGAGATGGTGCCGCAGAGCGTGAGCCTCGGCGCCGGTACCGACGATGATGACGTTGCGGGTATTCATCCCGCGCTCGAAGCGCTGGTAGAGCAGGGCACGGAAGACGAAGCGGCGCGCGCAGAGCGAAACCGTCAACAGCGTCACGGTAAGGATGACGACGCTGCGAGGGATCTCCTCGCCTTTAATCAGGTACAGAGTGCCGGTCAGCAAGAGACCGGAGACAAGGCAAGCTTGTACGCTGAGGCGCTGCTCGTGCAGATGGCTGGTGAGCCGGGTAGGCTCGTACAGTTGAAAACTTCGGCTGATCACAATCAAAGTGACCGTAAAACCGACCAAAAGGGCCGTGAGGATGCCCATGGACTGGCCATGGATCAAAGTTCCGCGCCAGAAACCCCGCATTCCGGCAATGGGGCTGGTGTGCAACTCGATGATGGCTGCGACCAGTGCGGCTCCGAATACGGTCATCGCATCCAACAGCATCCACATCCCCGCACTGCCCCTGGCCGTGCGCTGATGACTTGCTGTTGCACTATCATTCCACTCCTGAGCGGAAGGCGGCGGTGCCGCGGAAACTCTTTGCCAGAATTCGGATGTAGCCATATTGGTTCACAAACCTCAAGAAAGTGAGACAAGATTGGGGGCCCGGAGATGCGATTCCGTGCCGGAGCTCGTTTTCAGAACCCTTACCAATGGAGGAAAGAAGGCGATGCTATCGTTTTTTTCGAGAGCTGTCTCATAGCTGGGATGCCTACGGCAGCTTCTTCGGTTGTGCGAGAGAGCGAATTTGCTTCCCGAGGTGAAACAGTCTTAACTGAGCGCGTCATAGTAGCCGAGCGGGAAGCTCGATGGCCCTGTTTCTGAAAACCGTTACCCTGGTCTGCTTCCGACCGTGCCTTGAATTGATCGTCGTGATTCGATATCGAAGCACGCGAACGATGTCAAACGATGCTGAGAGCAAAAGTCCGAATCTTCAATGGTGCCGATCCGGAAGCCTGACTAAATCAGAATATCGGAACTCACGTGAAGACGGCGTAAAAGCCGGCGAGGTGTGCCAAATCGGACCGCTCCAGACATAACCTAACCTCTTTAAGCTTGGACTGAAAAGCCGCGAATTGCAAGGAAAAACCGTTCGTGCTCTTTGTCAAGTGACTCAAGTAACGTGGTTTGCGAGCGGCTGGGGGAGAACGTAAGCATCCAGGGTAAAGAACTGCTGGACGTGGGGATCGGTGCACTGCAGGAACTCGTTGAGGGTGCCGAAGAAGCGCGCCGTGCCGGATTCCAGGAACAACACCAGATCGGCCAGGCGAGTGGCAAAACGCATGTCGTGGGTTACGACGATACTGGTAATACCTAGTTGAAGCTTGAGCCGCTGGATCAAATCGCCGATAAGCCGGGCCATGATGGGGTCGACCATGGTGGTTGGTTCGTCGTAAAGGATGGCCTCCGGCTGAGCCGCCAGAGCGCGGGCGATGGCGATGCAGCGCTTCTGACCCGTCGACAGGCTGGACGGAAGCAGATTGACGGTATCGCTGGCGCCGACCAGATCCAGCAGGCGAGAGACCAGTTGCTGGATCTGGTCCTCTTGCAGTCCACCCTTTTCCCGCAGCGGGAAAGCGATGTTTTCGCCGACGGAAAGTGAATCGAAAAGCGCGCCGTTCTGGAAGACCATGGTGACGTGCTTGCGAACCTCCTGAAGGCCGCGCTCATCGAGCATCGCCATGTCTTGACCGTCGACGCGAACACAGCCCGAGTCCGGCTTGAGAAAGCCGAGCAGGATGCGCAGCGATACGGACTTCCCTACACCGCTGCGGCCGAGAATGCACAGGGTTTGGCCGCGGCCGACGTGAAAGCTGACTTGATCGAGAATCTTGCGGTCTCCAAAGCCGATCGAGACTTTGTCGAAGTCGATGAACGGCGGCCGGATCGTCTCGGGAACAGTCTTTCGATTGGCTAGCGAGGTGGTGACCGCGTCGGAGATGAGGGCTGTAGCCGCCTCATGAGCCGATTCCAATTCCTCCACAGTTGTCGAGGATTGCAGTTCGTTCAGCTCATTGGCCAGCGATTCCTGCAAAGGCGCAGTCTTTTCGCTCTTCGCCGCTTTGGGACGGGTGGTGTCGCTCACAGGACTAGCTTACTTGAGAATCGCCGGCAATTGGAATTTCCGAAGGATTCGACCTGGGCGGACCCAACCGCTGCCCGAAACGATTGAGCCGCGCCAACTCTCCAGGCGTATTGGCGCTTTCGAACCACAAAACGGGCGGCAGGCCGATACGGTCGGGGACGCACTGGCCGCATTGGAGCAATGTTTCCACGGCCACGGCATCCAATTGCAAGCCGAGTTCCTTTGGGATGCTCTCCCAGGCGCGATGGCAGGCGGTTTGTCCTGAAACCAGCCGATCGGCGATAGCCGGCAACGTGCTCCGATGCACGATGACCGGAAACGGTGCGAGGCGCCCGTTCAGGGTACTCGCGGTCACTGGCGACCGCGTCAGTCGGGCGCGTTGTAGGAGGCTTGCGAGCAGCGATGAGGGCATCAGCGGAAGATCGACAGGCAGGAAGATGTTCCATTCCGCCTGCGACGCGGACAAGGCGGCATGAATTCCACTCAACGGACCGGCTTCGGTGACAAGATCCGGGATTTGCTCGCCAAACGGCCGAAGATCGCTGCGCGCGCCGGCGATTCGGGCGGGAATCCCGGCCTCGGCGAAGGCTCCGAGAGCGATCTGAATCAGCGGGACACCGCCAAAGTGGGCGAGAGCCTTTTCCGAACCCATGCGTGAGGATCGGCCTCCGGCCAGGACGAACCCGGCGGCGAAATCTTCAACCGGAGTGGTCCTTGTCTGGGACATCTAAATCGCGGAGGACTGGACAGCGGAGGACTGGCCGGCGATCTCCAGGAAGCGAATGATCGATTCAATGCCCTGGTAGAAGTTCGCGATAAGAAATTTCTCATTCGGCGCATGCAGGTTGTCGTCCGGCAGGCCGAAGCCCATCATGACGCTTGGAAGATTCAAATGGCGGGCCAAGTCGCCGACGATGGGAATGGAACCGCCGGAGCGGATGAAGACAGTCTCTTTGTTCCAGACTTCGTGCAGCGCTGCCGTGGCTGCCTGGATATACGGGTTGTCGACTGGAATCAGGCAAGGCTCGCCGGAGTGGATCAGCCGGACCTCCACGTCCACTCCCGGCGGGGCGATGTGCTGGATGAATTCGCGGTATGCGGAAAAGGTTCCGGCCGCAGTCATCCCTGGCACTAGGCGAATCGAGACTTTGGCCGTGGCTTTGGCGGGGATCACGGTTTTGGCGCCTGCACCGATGAAGCCGCCGGGCATGCCGTGGACATCGAGCGTGGGGCGCGCCCAGGTGCGTTCGAGGACGCTGTAGCCCGGTTCGCCGACCAGTTCGCGAGAGCCGACTTCGGTTTCGCGATAGTGCTCTTCGTCGAAGGGCAGGCTTTTCCAGGCTGCCAGCTCTTCCGCGCTGGGCGGGATAATAGAATCGTAGATGCCTGGGATCTGGATGCGGCCGGTATCGTCCTTGAGCTTGGCGATGATCCGGGCCAGGGCGACAAAGGCATTGGGAGCCGCGCCGCCGTACATGCCGGAGTGCAGATCGGTCTTCGCGCCGCGCACTTCGATTTCGGTATAGATCATGCCGCGCAAGCCGACGCAAAGCGTGGGCAGGCCGGGAGCGAACATCTCCGTGTCAGACACCAGAGCAAAATCTGCTTGCAAGCCGGCCGGTTTCGAGGCGACATAGTCCGCAATTCCCTCTCCGCCAACCTCTTCTTCGCCTTCCAGGATCACGCGGACATTGAGAGGCAGCGAGCCGGAGCCAGCCAGAAGCGATTCCAGCGCCTTGATATGCATATACATCTGGCCCTTGTCGTCCACGGCGCCGCGGGCGTAGAGATTGCCGTTGCGCTCGGCGGGTTCAAAGGGCGGCGAAAGCCACTCTTCCAGCGGATCGGGCGGCTGGACGTCATAATGTCCGTATAACAAGGCGGTTGGCTTGCCGGGGGCGTGGAGATGGTCGGCATACACCAGAGGGTGTCCGGCGGCGTTCTCTCCCGTTTCGATGAGGCGGACATTTTCCATGCCGATGCGAGATAGTTCGGCCGCCAGGACACCGGCCGCGCGGCGTACGTCCGCCCTGTGCTCGGGGAGCGTGGAGACCGAAGGGATGCGCAGCAGAGCCTTCAATTCCTCGAGAAAGCGAGCTTGATTTTGACGGGAAAATTCGATTGCGGGTGAAGACATACGCCTGATCCTCATCGAGTTGGGGGTTGCCACTGGTTGAGTGTAAGCCGCACTACTCAGCCGAGTCCGGATGCGGGATGATGCGAGAGCAGGGTTGGAATGTCGTGTAGCCGACAATCTGCCGGTCACAGTGACGTGTTCTTCGGGAGTTATTTCCCGCTCCTAATACCGCGGTACCTTCGCATCCACTTCGCAGGACCAGGCATCGATGCCGCCCGCGACGGATTGCGCAGCGTCGAAGCCCTGCTGGCGCAGCCAGTTGGTGACGCTCAGCGATCGCGCGCCATGGTGGCAGAGGATCAGCAGCCGCTCGTCGGGGTCCAATTCCTGGTGTGCTCTGGAAGGGACATCGCCCATGGGCATCGCCAAGCTACCGTCAACTTTGGCGGTTGCGTACTCCCAGGGTTCGCGAACGTCGATCAATTTAGCTTTGCCTTCCTGCAAGAGGATGGCGGAATCCTGAACGGTAATCTCGTAGTCGTACATGCTTTGAGCATACGTTGCCGCGCGGTGGAATGCCAGAGTCGGAGGCCCGGTGTTTCGGCGGCAGGGATCGATTGCCGCAGCGGCGGTTCCCAGTTCGACTTTGGGGTCGCCAGAGCTGTCCTGGCGGCGTAAACTAACGGTCACGCCATCCATTGCCCGACTGGATGTGAGCCGGAATCATGGATCGAAATACAGGAGACGATGCACGCACCGACCAAAGTCCTGATCGTGGAAGACGAAGTTCACGCCCTGACCGGCCTGGCGGAGTTGATCTCCGGCTGGGGATATCGGACGGAGACGGCTCGCGACGGGGTTGAGGGCTACGAGAAGGTGCTGGCCTGGGATCCGGCGATTGTGGTCACCGACCTTAAGATGCCGCGCATGGATGGGCTTGGCCTGCTGACCAAGCTGACCGAATCTGGCGGCAACCTGGCCGTGGTGGTGCTCACCGCCCAGGGTTCGGTTGAAAACGCCGTGGACGCGATGAAGCTGGGCGCGTACGACTTCATCCAAAAACCGGTGGACGCAACCCGCCTGAAGACAATCCTGGCCAATGCCACGCGCCAGCTCGAAACCCAACTGGAGCTGGAAGTAACGCGGCGCCAATTGCGCCAGAGCGGCGTGCTGGGCGCGCTGGTGGGCCATTCGCGTCCCATGCAGGAGGTTTTTGGACTGATCGAACGCATAGCGCGTTCGAATGTTTCTGTGCTGATCACCGGAGAAAGCGGAACCGGGAAAGAACTGGTGGCGCGAACGCTGCATGACCTGAGCGACCGCAAAGCGCGGCCATTTGTCGCCGTCAACTGCGCCGCCATTCCGGAAACGCTGATGGAGAGCGAGATTTTCGGGCACGAAAAGGGCGCGTTTACGGGAGCCGTGGAGCGGCGCGCGGGCTGTTTTGAGCTGGCCGAGGAAGGCACGTTGCTGCTCGATGAGCTGGGCGAGATGCCGATCGGCACGCAGGCCAAGCTGCTTCGGGTGCTCGAAGAGCGCAAACTGCGCCGGCTGGGGGCCCGTTCCGAGCAGGATGTAGATGTGCGCGTGCTCGCGGCGACCAATCGCAACCCGGAGGATGCGGTTTCGAACGGTCAACTGCGTTCCGACCTCTACTACCGGCTCAATGTCTTTCACATTCACATGCCGCCGCTCCGGGAGCATCTCGAAGACATTCCGGATATGGTCGAGGCCATGCTGGCGGAGATGAACCAGAAGCATTCGCGTCGCGTCGCCGGGCTCTCCTCGGCGGTCCTGGAGCGGTTGCAGCAGCACGACTGGCCGGGCAACGCCCGCGAGCTGCGCAATCTGATGGAGCGGGCGGTGATTCTAGCCCAGGACGGCGGGCTGGTCGAGGTCGCGCAACTGCCGGCTGGGTTTGGCCGTAGTTCAGCGCCGGCAACTGCCACGGTTACCGACATCAACAGCATTTCCGTGCGCGTGGGCGCGACGGTAGGCGAGGCCGAGCGAATGCTGATCCTGCGTACGCTCGAATTCACCGGCCAAAACAAGACGCGGGCCGCCGAAATCCTGGGCGTAAGCCTGAAAACCCTGCACAATAAGCTTAAGGAATACGAATATCAGCGCGAGATGGGTGCGGTGCGCGAAGGGAGTCCCAGATGAGTTTGAAGACGAAACTTGTCCTGGCCATCACCGGCCTGGTCTTTCTGGTGACCGCGGTGCTGTCGCTGGTATACATCAGCAAGCTTCTGGAATCGGTGGTGCAGGAGTCCTACGACACCAACAAACTGGGCGCGGAGCAGATTCGCTATGCGCTGCAACTGGCGCTCGAGGCGGGACTCAAGGATCAGCAGATCAATCCCAACGATCAGGTGCAGTTGCGCCACCTGGCGGCGGAGGCGGTGCGCAACTCCTCCGCGCTCAACGCGGTGGTCAACTCGGTCATTATTTACTCGCCGACCGTTTATGACATCAGCGTAGGGGACACCAACAACCGGGCTCTGCTCACCACCGGCACGGGCGGCGAGGACCAGCCGCTCCCGGCACGCCAGAATTACCAGCGACTACGTGACAGCAATGCGGTGGAACTGATTCGTGCGGTTTTCGGCCCGGCCCAGGTCTATGACGTCGTCCTGCCGCTCGACCGCAACGGTCAGCCCTTCGCCACGGTGCGAGTCGGAGTGCGCACGACGCTGCTGCGCTCGGTGTACGATCCGCTGGTCAAGCCGACGCTTACGCTGATCGGGCTGGCGCTGGTCACCGCGCTGGTGGTGGCCTTCCTGCTGGGCAATCTGGCGCTGCGTCCGATGGAGGAGTTGAGCCTGCAGTTGGATTACTGGACAGCAACAGCCGAAGAGCACGCAGTCGAGGAACCGGAAAAGGATACGGTCCTGCGAGTTTCAAACAAGATCGAACGGATCGGCCAGCGCATGCGCAACGTGGAGGAGGTTTTCTCGGCTCTCAAGGAGAATCTCGACCAGGTGCTGGGCAATCTGCAGGACGGCATCATGCTCTTCACCGGAGACGGGCGCGCCGTGCTGGTTTCAAGCGCGGTCAACCGCTTCCTCCAGATCGACCGCAATTTGCTGCTTGGCCAACATGCGCGGGACATTTTCGACCGCAGTACACTGCTTGGCCGGACGGTTCGTGAGGCATGGGATGCCGGCGTGACGCTGGTGCAGGAAGAGATTGTGACAGAGTCCGGCAATCGCATTGAGGTTTCGCTGGATTTCATCCACGACGACCGGACGCGGCAGGGATTGGGTGCGCTGCTGACGCTGCACGATCAGGAATCAGTCGAAGTGATCGAAAGCGAATTGGAGCTCTCGCGGCGCATGGCGGCCATCGGAAGACTCACGTCCGGCGTGGGCCATGAGGTGAAAAATCCCATCAACGCGATCGTCGTGCATCTGGAACTGCTCAAAAACAAGCTGGGAGCTACGCCGACGCCGGCCACGCGGCACCTCGAGGTGATCGATTCGGAGATTCACCGTCTCGACCGCGTGGTGCAAACCTTAGTCGATTTTTCACGTCCGGTAGAAGTAAGGCTGGTGGAATGGGATCTGCGTCACATCGTCTCCGATGTGGTCAACCTCTCCGCCGCGGAGATGGCGACGCGGCAGGTGTATTTGACCAGCCGGCTCCCGGACTTTCCTCAGATCTGCAAGGTCGACGTGGACCTGATCAAGCAGGCTGTTCTGAACGTGGTGCAAAACGGTGCTCAGGCCATGCCGCACGGAGGAAAACTGGAAGTCTCGCTGCTTGAAGAAGGCAAGTCGGCGGTGATCCAGATTCAGGACCAGGGTATGGGAATTTCAGAAGAGCTTCGGGAGCGTATCTTCGATCTTTATTTCACGACAAAAAAAGATGGAAGCGGGATTGGATTGGCGATGACATACCGCATTCTCCAGTTGCATCATGGGAGTATCGACGTACAATCGGAGATGGGCTGTGGCTCGGTATTCCAGTTGCGAATACCGCTCTCCGTCACGGACCGGGGGCGACGGCATCCTCAGCCGACGGTATTGGAATACGCGAAGGGGTTGGAAGGATGAGGATTTCTGTCACGGACGCGTTGCGGCTGTCGGTGCTGCTCGCGGCATTCCCGCTCTTGCAGGGGTGCGACCAAAAACCGTCGAAAACACAAACCCAGACGCTTGCGCCGCCGATCGTGGATACGCCGCCGCCCAAGCCGGCAACCGTTTCTACGGCCGACTTGCCGCCGCCCGTGGTCGGCCCCACGCAGCCTGCACAGCCGAGCACAACAACGGCTGCCAGCCAGCCTCCACCGCCGCCTAAAAAGCCGGTGCATCGGCCCAAGAAGACTGCCCCTGCCGCGACCCAGCCGACGCAGGAAGCAGCGAATACGCCTCCGGCAACCAGCGTTAGCGCTATCGGAGAACTTTCCAGCGGCGCGTCAGGCGATGCGCGGTCGCAGGCGGAAGAAGGAATCAACTCGACCGAAAAGGGCCTGAATGCCATTACGCGCAACCTGAGCGATTCAGAGACCAAGACGGCGGCTCAGATTCGCGAGTTTCTCAAGCAGGCCCGTGAAGCTTTGACCACCGGCGACGTGGATGGCGCAATCACTCTGACGAAGAAAGCCAAAGTGCTGCTGACTGAGCTGAATCAATAGCATGGCATAAGCGCGAAAGAACCCGCGGCGTGACACGGGAGCGGAAACCGCAAGATTGCAACCGCTCCCGAAGCAACTGGGGAATTGTCTGGGTCGCTTCAGACCTCCTTCGGTGGTGGGTTCGGTCCGGAACCCCTAGCCGCAAGCCAGAGCGCGCCCCACGCCAGAAGACCATAGATAATCAGCGATCCAAAAATTCCGGCGAAGGCGGCGATCGCAAAGGATACGACCGAATGGCTATTCGGACGTATCACGTAGCGGAGAATTAACCCCGGCGGCGTGGCGATGGCCCGGGAAATCCAGCCGAGCCAATGCAACGGTTTGACCATGCTGGATACCGTCCCGGCCAGCACCATGACGCAGTTGATCGCCACCGAAATGAAGGCCGATTGCCGTAACCTCTGTGAAGAAAGGGTATTGCTCATCCGTTCTCGACCGCCCCGCTATTTTGCATTGTCGTAAAACTTGCCCAGGTCTTGCTTGAACGACTTCAGAGCTTCGACGTTCAGGTAAACCATGTGACCAGCGGGATAGTAGCCGAAGGTCACATTGGCGCGTAACTTGGCGTCGGTGCCCATATGCGCCAGCTCCCATTCCGTCGAAGTAAACGGCGTCGCCAGATCGAAGATTCCGTTGGCGGAAAAAACCTTGAGATGGGGGTTTTTGAGAATGGTGTCGCCAAGATCTCCAGCCACGTAGGGCATCGTCTGCTGACGGCCGTATCCTCCACCGGTCCCCCCTGCGGCGCGATGCTTCCAGTCCCAGGGATCGTTCCCGATCAGGGTGTTGTTGTAGGCGTCCTGGCTGACGTATTTCAGCTCCTTTTCCAAGTACTCATGGAAGGCGCCGATGTATGCGCCGGAGAT
>Ga0116231_10005218_pt1 | contig 25696 bp, 21 predicted proteins | sample S1TSphgellanicum_2_FD_89695 | JGI IMG/M metagenome (GOLD analysis project Ga0116231, IMG submission 89695) | Host-associated microbial communities from peat moss isolated from Minnesota, USA - S1T2_Fd - Sphagnum magellanicum MG | ecosystem: Host-associated > Plants > Peat moss > Unclassified... | reverse complement strand
TTGCTCTTGTTCCTCAATAATTGGTTCTAGAACTCGATAAACTGTCCTATAACTGGGATAATTCTCATTCCCTGATTCTGCTGCTTTTGCTTGTACTCTGATAGCAACCTGTTGAGGGGTAATCCGCTTACTACCCTTATTACCTTCTTTATAAGTGTTGATAATGAACTTTTGCCACTGAGAATCAATACGGTGTTTACCTTTGTCAGATCGATGACTGGTTTGAAGTCCCGCTAAACCTTCTTCTTCCCATTTTTTAACTAATCGTCGTACTGTTCGCACTGACTTACCTAGTTTAGCTGCTACTTGCCTTTGTCTTTCTCCGTAAGTAATACGATCGCATGGTTCAAGTAATTTTTGGATTAGCTCCAATAGTTCTTTATCATCTGCGGATAGTTCAGTGATAATTTGAATCGTTTCTAGTTCTTGATTGTGATTAGGTTGATCATCTTGCATATCTAAATTTATATGCTTATTAAAAACATAGTTGTATTATACTATCTTCGAGGACATTATTTTGTCAAGTTTTAGTAGAATTGGAAAATATAGCCCTTTTCAAGAGAGGACACCTAATTTGACAAGTTTCTAAACTCGGACATTTATTTTGTCAATGCACTGTCGGAGACTCAATAAAGCCTAAAATGACAAAACCCTCACAATGTAAGGGTTTATGGGTTAATATAGAGGAGGAAACTAATTTGTCAACGCGGTCAAATAATTTGGCAACCGACAACTTCATTGTTTATTGTATTCAATCATCGCAATGTATTACTTTTGGCTATTTGCCAAGCGTTATACACCTCATCAATTTCAGTGGATCTCACCTTAACCGGCTTAGTAGGTTATAAACTAGCTACGAATAAAGCATTTGCAACCCTCCCCTTTGCTCTGATTACAGTAGCTGCTGCTGCAACGACCATTTTTGCTTCTTTACTCATGAATCGTATTGGTCGAAAAGCTGGATTTTGTCTAGGGGCATCTGCTGCTGTAATAGGTGGAGCTATCTCTGTATGGTCAATTTTTCAGCAAAGTTTTGCGGCTTTTTGTGTTGGAACAACTTGTGTTGGTGTGTTTCAGGCTTTTGCCCAATATTACCGCTTTGCTGCTGCTGACGCTGCGGTTACTAACGATAAAGCACAAGCTTTGTCATTAGTACTAACAGGTGGTGTGTTTGCGGCTATTCTCGGTCCTGCAATAGCTGCATCAAGTAAGGATCTGTTCGCACCAGTGACTTTTGCTGGCTCTTACGCTGTAGTCACATTTTTCGGACTTGTATCAATTGCTGCTCTAACTCGTCTTGATAGCAGCGGATTAGATACTCAGTCTAATACGTTATCTACTCATGAGGCTTTAAGTACTAGAAAAAGGGAATTATCTCAAATTGCGAAGCAACCTGTATTTATTACTGCCGTTATCAATAGCATGGTGGGATACGCAGTTATGATGTTTATGATGAATGCAACACCCATAGCAAGTGTAGCTTACGGCCATTCAATTGATGATGGGGCAAATATCATTCAGTTGCACCTTCTAGGAATGTTTTCACCGTCATTTTTTACGGGGAAGTTGATATCTATCTATGGTGAAGTACGAATTATACTTCTGGGTATTATTTTATCTGCAAGCTGTTCTCTCTTGTGTCTTAATGGAACATCACTTGTGTATTTTTTTGTGGCTTTACTATTATTAGGAGTTGGCTGGAACTTTATGTATATTGGTGCATCAACATTACTTACACGCGCTTATTTTCCACTTGAACGTGCAAAGACCCAGGCAAGTAGTGAGTTTTTGACTTATGCGGCAAGTGCTCTTGCCTCTCTTTTCGCGGGACATATACTACACAATATGGGATGGAGTTTTGTAAACTATTGTGTGTTTCCGCCACTTTTAATTGCATTTCTTGCAACCATTTGGTTTTCTTTCAGAGAAAGTTAGAGAACTCTCTGGAGATTGGACTAATTCACTTCATTTATGATTAATATCAAGGAGTATATACAAAAGTTCCAGGTAGTTTGAAATGTCATACAGCCAATTAACTATTGGAAAAATCAAGTCTGAATTTGGGATAAATCTGAGAGAGAAAGTAGGATTTTTTGCAGGAATTCCAGAACGGAATTATAGTGATTTTTTAGCCCAGACCCTTGAATATAATATACCTAAGATATACCAATAGGTTTAAGCGGATTTTGCGATTTTATTAGCAAGTCGCCCGAACAGCTAATTATTGAAGCACCGGTTGTCACCTTAGTAGAAGCAAAGAACGATAATCTTGAATCTGGCTTAGGTCAATGTATGGCTGAGAGGTTAGGAGACCATCCCATCATTAACGTATGGACTATATATCAAGGCTTTTGCTAAACCAGCACTGGCGCTGTGGATGTCTGTAGGTATTTATTGGTGTTTTTTCAATAGTTTGATCCATATTCACAATTTGTTTTTACGGCTTCTTGAAAATCTAAGTCTCTAGCCTTAACAAAAGCATTAACTAAAATATCTATAGCAAGAAAATCATATGTAAAAAATCCTGGAAGCTTTGACTTTATTTTCTGAATATATGTATGGTAATCTTCATCATATCCATTTAGCTTTTTAGAATCTTGTGTTTTGAATAACAATCTTCTTACATCTGACAAAGTGAAAAGAAAAACTTGAGAGACATGTGCTGCAAAAAACACTTTTTCCGACATTTTTTTTAGAAAACCATTTGTCTCTTTTATATCCAAATTACCTTTTAAACGACAAACAAGTATTTTTTCATCAGTATCGTCTTTGCTATTACTTGATATATCACATACGTACACTATTTTATTATCTTCTAATAGCTTCATATATGATTTTTGATAATCTTCGATTGTTTCTAATTCTAAGACTTTAGTTCTTAAAAGTCTGTCAATTATCGATAAAGTATCCGTATATACTTGATTTACTTGTAAAATCACCTCATTTTCTGAGAACCAATCTTTTTTATATCTCAAAATCGATAATAAATCAGATATTTTAGTTAAATAAGAAGCAGGTTCAATATCTAAAAAATCCGAAAAAATAAGGCTTAGTAATTTCTTTGAGTGAATGGTCAACTTCTCTGGTTATGTAGCGCGAATTAAAGCTTTTTCCCTCATTATCCCCTTTTTTCTCATTATCAATTAAAGATTCAATTTTATGTAGCAAATTCTGTATTGTAGTCTTTTGTCTTTCTAATACTACAATCTCGTCAGGGATAACCATTATTTTTTTATTAATCGAACTATAGCTATCGTTAGTAGGTAAACCTATTTGGTTTTCAGAAAGACTTCTAAAATATGATTCTTGACAGTAAAAGAACTCAAGCTGAGTTTCTTTTTCTCCGTCCCATATATCTATTATGGACAAAACTGTGTTAACATCATTCATTCAGACTACCTATTGGAAAGACTTTAGGAAAAAAACCTCTCTCAAAAGAAATATCTATATTTTTTAAAACACGAAAACTAGGGATACGTATTCTTTCTAAGTACATAAGAATGACTGTTACTCCAAAACATAAACTGCCAAAAGCTTTTAAACTAGGGAATATTAGCTTTTACTGAAATTTATTATAATTCAACTAAAAAAATCAACCTATTTATTTAGCTTAATTGAATTAAATTATTTAGCTATTTTTTTACTGACCCCTATTTTACCATAAACTCAAATATAAGGGATAGAAGGAAAACAGATAAATTATACCTAATATCTAGATTAAATGCCTAGCTTGCAATTAATAGGTAAAATCCTAATTAAACGTGAGTTCAAGGGTTGGGGAAAGGATGGAAAACCTGACTATAGAGGGATTTGAGGGGGTGTTTAGAGTTGCTATCCTGAATAGTTAAAACTGATTGAGCATCGATAGTTATGTCCACCATTGTATGGATGTTCATCTATAGGGTCAATACCTTTGCATAATAAGTGTGTTAATACCGAATTCGTGGGTCTACATAAGCATTGAGAATATCAATCAAAATGCTAACACTAACGATAATCGCGCCGAAAAATACCAATACTCCTTGTACTGTGGGATAATCTCGCTCAGAGATAGCTTGATACAGGCGATTTGCTAATCCAGGCCAGGAAAAAGTCACTTCAGTTAAAATCGCGCCACCTAATAGAGAAGCAAACGTTAATCCTAAAACTGTAATTACTGGAATTAAAGCATTTCTCAAAGCATGAGTTACCAAAATCCTACTTTCTGGAATTCCTCTAGCTCTGGCTGCTTCTACATAATCTGCTTGCAAAGTTTGCTTTAAATTCACCCTGACAATGCGTTCAAAAATACCACTTAGTAAAATTCCCAAAGTCAGGCTAGGAAGTGCAAGATGGTGTAAAGATACAAAAAATTGATTGAAATTCCAACTCAGCAAACTATCAATTGTATATAAACCAGTAATAGTCGATGGAGCGGGTAAATTTGGCTCAAAGCGATTAGAATTGGGAAACCAACCTAGTTGGACTGAGAAAACTAACTGTAACAGCATCCCAGCCCAAAACATAGGTAGCGCATAAGTTATAATCCCAAACAATCTTCCCCCCAGGTCAAAATAAGTTCCAGGTCGAGACGCGGAAAGTGTCCCAACTGTAATTCCCACAATTAGCGCTACCGCCATACTAAAAACAGCTAACTCTACCGTGGCGGGAAAATATAATCTGATAATTTCCCAAACTTCCTGTCCCCGACTCGTTAAAGAACTTCCCAGGTCAAATCGGAGCAATTTCCCTAAATAATTTATATATTGTAGCCATATAGGTAAGTTTAATCCCAATTGCTCCCGTAGTTCTTGCTTAGCACTTTCTGGTGCTCGTCCACCAAGAATTGCATCAGCAGGATCTCCTGGTGTCGCTCTCAATAGTAGAAAGACTATAGAAATAATCGTTAATAGCTGGAGCGGAGCTAGAAGTAATCGAGAAATAATGTAATACTGTAAAGCTTTGGAGCGGGACATATAGGAGGAAGGGTGTAGGGTGTAGGGTGTAGGGTGTAGGGGTATTAATAACCCTACAACCAAATTCCTTGCTATTTTTTGATTGTTTTGTAAATTAGGTTTTGCGTGGGGTCAAGTTGGACATTGCTAACTCCTTTTTGGGCAAATACATAGTCCTTGTTTTGCCATAAAGGAATATATGGGACATCAGCAGTTTCTAGTTCTTGGATTTTAGCAAATATCAACTTACGCGCTGCTGGATTCTGTTCTTTACGTTGTTGTTCAATCAATTTATTCATTGTTTCGCTGTAGTAGAAAGCACCCTGTGTCTGACTCCCACCTGATTCACAACCTTTAGTAACTGACCCTTTTTCACAAGCTAAAAATGGTTGTACGTAATTATCTGGGTCTAAAAAGTCTGGATACCAATCAAGTAAAGCGCTGGGATATGACCCTTTACTAATTTCTTTAAAGAACGTAGTACTTTCTACGGGCTTGATTTCAAACTGTAACATTCCCTCTAGCTTCTGATCCGTAATAGATTTGATTGTCTGTGCTGCTATACTGCGGGAAGGTGAACTAGCAGGATGCCAAATTTGGATTTTCGCTGGGTTGGCTGCTGAGAATCCAGCTGCTGACAATAATTTTTTGGCTTTCTCATATTCACCATCGCCATATTTATCTTTAAACAATGGTAGGGAAACATTAAAGGTAGTGGGAATAATACTATAAAGTGGCGCAGCTTGACCAAATAAAACTCTCTGATTTAATAGAGGACGGTCGATTAAAGAGGCGATCGCCTGTCTCACCTCTAATTTATCCAAAGGTTTCTGATTTTGATTCAACACCATATAACTAACTACACTTCCCTGAGCGCTAATCGCTTGCCATTTTCCTTGTTTAGCGTCTTTCTCTAAATCACGAATTTGCTCTGGTTGTAAGGACAGGTAAGCTACATCTACCGCACCAGTCTTGAAAGTGTTAAACAAGTTAACCGCACTGGTTTGAATTTGGACATTAATCCCTTTATTAGCGGGTTTTTTCCCCCAATATTGGTCAAAAACATCGAATCGCAGCGAATCAGTCCCATAATTAGCCAATTTATAAGGACCAGTTCCCACAAAAATATTCGGTTTAAATTTTCCTGCTCCTCGTTCATAAACTTGAGGAGAAACGGGACAGACACCGGAAAAAGCTAGTAATGATGGAAATGCAGCAAAGGGTTTTTTCAATTTGATGGTTAACTCATATTTCCCTGTCGCTTTCACCCAGTCTATCGTATCAGATAATAAGAAAGAGGGTTTACCCTTATTTTCGATAAAGCGTTGGATACTAAACTCCATTGCTGATGCATCGAAGGGAGTAGCATCATGAAAACTTACCCCCTGACGGATAGGGATAGTGTAAGTTAAACCATCTGGACTAACTTTAGGTAATGCTGTAGCTAATTGCGGCTTAATCTCTGTACTTCCTGGTTCATAGGTGTAGAGGCGATCGCTCATATTAAACACCAAGGCCAAGGACGCTAACTCATAAGCATCAGCAGGGTCAAGGGTTCTGGGCTTGGATGTCGTACCTATAGTAATTCTTCCATCGCCAGCAGTGGATATGGTTGTTTGTGACCGAGGACTACAACTAACAACCAATAGTAAACATAAACAGAACAAAGAAAAAAGCTTTGTAATCCGTCCCCATCGTCTCATACAGAAAGAATAACAAGTAATCACTATAAAAAATTGTAAAGCGGCAGTTTGCAATTTTAACTATACTCTTTTCTTTCCCCACACCTTACACCCTACCCCCTACACCCATTCCTAAGATAAGTTATGTAATCCCATTTATTACTAGGCTTGCAATGCGTTCCATGAATAGTTACAATTTTTTAAACATTCTCATTTTTGCTGTTTTTTGTAAACATAATTTATCGAGGAGGAGCGTAGTCAATGGGACTACCCTGGTACCGAGTACATACAGTCGTGCTGAATGACCCAGGCCGATTGATTTCCGTACACTTAATGCACACAGCCCTAGTCGCAGGCTGGGCTGGTTCAATGGCATTATACGAACTGGCCATTTATAACCCAAGCGATCCAGTACTCAACCCTATGTGGCGTCAAGGGATGTTCGTCCTACCCTTTATGTCACGTCTAGGTGTTACCCAATCCTGGGGTGGTTGGAGCGTTACAGGTGAAGCCGCAGCCAATCCTGGTTTCTGGTCATTTGAAGGTGTAGCAGCTGCACATATCGTCCTTTCCGGGTTACTTTTCTTAGCTGCTGTTTGGCATTGGGTCTATTGGGACTTGGAACTCTTCAGAGATCCACGGACTGGCGAACCCGCCCTAGATTTACCCAAAATGTTTGGGATTCATTTGTTCTTATCTGGTTTACTCTGTTTTGGTTTTGGTGCATTCCACTTAACTGGACTATTTGGTCCAGGAATGTGGGTCTCTGACCCCTACGGTGTAAGTGGAAGTATCCAAGCAGTCGCACCAGAATGGGGTCCGGCTGGATTTAATCCCTTTAACCCTGGTGGTGTTGTTGCTCACCACATCGCTGCTGGTATTGTTGGTATTATTGCTGGCTTATTCCACTTAGTAGTCAGACCTCCCGAACGGCTTTATAAAGCTTTGCGGATGGGTAATATTGAAACAGTACTCTCTAGTAGTATTGCTGCTGTTTTCTTTGCTGCCTTTGTTGTCGCTGGTACTATGTGGTATGGTAGCGCCACTACTCCAATTGAACTATTTGGACCAACCCGCTATCAATGGGACCAAGGATACTTCCGTCAAGAAATTGAACGTCGTGTACAAGCAAATGTGGCGGCAGGTGATAGCCTGAGTGAAGCATGGTCTAAAATTCCCGAAAAATTGGCGTTCTTCGATTACGTTGGCAATAGTCCCGCTAAAGGCGGTCTCTTCCGCACAGGTGCTATGGACAAGGGTGATGGTATTGCTCAGTCTTGGCAAGGACACGCGGTTTTCAAAGATGCTGAAGGACGGGTATTAACAGTTAGACGTTTACCTAACTTCTTTGAAACCTTCCCAGTAATTTTGACTGATGCAGATGGAGTAGTACGCGCTGATATTCCCTTCCGTCGGGCAGAATCGAAATATAGTTTCGAGCAAACAGGTATTAACGTCACATTCTACGGTGGTAATCTGAATGGTCAGACCTTTACCAATCCAGCCGATGTGAAGAAATATGCTCGTAAAGCTCAAGGTGGAGAAATCTTTGAATTCGACCGGGAAACCTTAAACTCTGATGGTGTATTCCGCACTTCTCCTAGAGGTTGGTTTACTTTTGGTCATGCTGTATTCGCTCTCTTGTTCTTCTTTGGACACATTTGGCATGGTGCTCGGACAATCTACCGGGATATATTTGCTGGTGTCGAATCGGATATGGAAGAACAGGTTGAATGGGGTCTATTCCAAAAAGTGGGTGATAAATCCACCCGTACCCGTCAGACGGAAGCTCTTTAAGGATTGCACAATTAGCTTACAGGCTGAATAAACACTGAATTCATAATTATGGAAAGCGTTGCTTACATCTTGGTTTTGACTTTAGCGTTGGGCGTACTTTTCTTTGCGATCGCCTTCCGCGAACCCCCCCGGTTTGAGAAAAAAGAGAAAAAATAGCCGATTTTTGATTACCCCTTATTTGTAGTTGGGATTTGATCAAATATAAACAAAATATCCGTTGTCACTTATCAGTAACAACGGATATTTTATTCAGCTGCTAAATCAGTTAATCCAACTGAATCTGATGTTAATAGAGCTTGCCAATTAGCTATATCGGAGTTTCTCCGCCTCCGCTCTAAGAGCCCACTCACACTCGGTCTAGCTTGGTAAGTAAAACCTCGCTCTTGACCCATAGCGTAGACATTCAAATTCTTATCAAGTTTAAATCTGAGTACTTCCGCCAATCTAATCTGTTCGGGAAACGCTTCCATTAAAGCATCTGTTAGCTGTCTAAATTGCAAACCATTTAATCTCATATTGAACAAGCTGAGGAAAGTGATAATAACTAAGTATAGCTGGAGATTAACAACATATACTACTGTAGCTTTATCGCTCTTTCCCTATACACTAGGGTGTAGGGTGTAGGGTAAATTTTAAATATTCCTGTTTTTAGAGGTATACCTGGGTGTAAACTTGTATTACTTTTAATATTACTTTTAAACAGTAAGCGACATTTGAAATAGCTCCCTATGTCAATTATAGCGCTCAGAGCCTGGTATCTCCAAGATTATCAGCCGATTACAGAACTAGAAAAACGCCCTCCAGATATTCGTCTCAGTAAAAAAAGTTTACTTAAATCCGCCTTGCGGGCTGACTTTCTCGAAGATAGCGATGAGGTGAGAGCATCAGTTTGGTTTGGGCGCTATTTGGAAGGAGAAATTATTGAATTTTATATTGAAGGTAGTGGTGGGTATACTGTAGCTAATATTGATTTGATTAGTCATGAGATATATTTTACTAAGCAGTCTTTATTAGGTCAGTTAGAACCAATTATTTTTTTCTGCTACCAAACCGAATATCCTACTTCTAGTGAATTGTTAAAGGAGGAACTGGAAAAAACTTTATTCTTTTTAAATAGGCGATCGCGTGTGACATTAAATTTAGCAGCATCATCTCGTTCTCAAGATGTTCCTCTGCGTCTGAACCGAACCATCATGCGAAAAATCCACAAGAGTTTGTTATTTATCGCCGATACCACACCCATTATTAGTATGAGCTATGGAGAAGACAGAAGACTAATCCCCAGTCCCAATGTCTGTGTGGAAATTGGTTATGCTCTCCAAAGTAAGCGATCAGAGCAAATTTTATTAGCCCAAATGCAACGTCCAGAATTACCTGGACAATTCCCCTTTGACCTATCCAAGACCCAAACCCTCCCATTCCAAGACCATCTTGAACTCAAAGCCACCCTCACCGAATCAGTCCAAAGTCTGCTGATCCGATATAAACTTTTTCCATAAAAGGGAACAGGGAACAGGGAACAGGGAACAAAGGAAGAAGGTTCGATATAAACTCTTCCCATAAAGGGGTAACTTAGTTAACAATGGGTTGGATGTATTTTTAATAACGATGTGAATTTATGGCTAGAACTCCAAACGAATACTCAGTTTTCCTTCTCCTTGATAGTGGTCATCGAGAAGAAGTGAGATTTCCCACTATTCAAGAATTTCAAAAGTGGTATAGTGGTGAACTTGTCCCCAAGTCAGCTTCTCATGATTTTATTAGTGTACCGATTAAGAATATCCAAGGGGAATATATGGTAATCCGCCCATCTCGGATTGTCGGGATTCGGGTAGAGCCAGTTTTTAGTTCTAGCATAGAAAGATAATTAAACATGAAAAAAACCCTTGCTCTCTTTTCTTGCAGTTTGGGAATTATCCTCACAGGTTCGCTCTGGTCAGCGGTAGCTCAACTTCCTGTTAACCCGGAAATAACGCCAGTTCTCAGACCAATTACCTCAGAGGTTTGTCCTACTCCTAATAACTGTCTGGGCTGGGATGATCAACTCTGGAGTCATGGAGGTGATAGCGAATCTCTGTTAGCTTCCATTGATAACAGTTTGCGTTATCTGGATAAAAGTGATGCGATCGCTGCTTATCAGAATTATCCTGTCAAGGACATCACCCTTGACCGTGTGCGTCGCAGCTTGCTCCGCTTCCGTCAATTGGTGGTCAACTCCCATTCCCCCGCTGAACTTCAAGCTGCTGTGCGCCGAGAGTTTGTCTTTTACCAATCTGTAGGTAATGATGGCAAGGGTACTGTCAAATTTACTTCATATTACGAGCCTGTTTATACTGCAAGCAGGGTGAGGACATCAGTATACAAGTATCCTTTATATAGTCTACCCCCAGACTTTAAAAAATGGGCTAAACCCCATCCCAAAAGGATCGATTTAGAAGGAAGAGATGGTTTACTAGGGAATAGGAGCCGATTACATGGTTTAGAAATCGTCTGGTTTCGCGATCGCCTTGAAGCCTATATGGTACATATTCAGGGTTCCGCCCAAATTAAGTTAACCAATGGACAAATGACTTCTGTGGCTTATGCGGGGGGAACAGATTATCCTTGGACCAGTATTGGTAAAGAACTGGCTAAAGATGGAAAACTACCTCTGCGAGCCTTGACTTTACCAAAGGTAATCGATTATTTCCATCGTCATCCCCAAGAATTAAATGTGTATCTCCCCCGTTGGGAAAGGTTTATTTTCTTCCGCGAAACTGGCGGTACACCACCTACTGGTAGTATACATGTACCAATTACCAGCGAACGTTCCATCGCCACAGATAAATCCTTGATGCCTCCGGGTGCATTGGCACTAATTAATACATCTTTCCCCTATGCTCATGTTAGAGGTAGATGGGAATACCATACTGTCAACCGCTTTGTTTTAGACCAAGATGCTGGTAGTGCGATCAAAGGTCCTGGAAGAGTCGATTATTTTATGGGTGTAGGGAAATTAGCAGGCGATCGCGCTGGAGTAACTGGCGGGAATGGGATGCTTTATTATCTGTTGTTGAAGGAGTAGGGGGCTAGCTTAATTAATAGGGGGGATAGTTAAAGTCATCTTCATCAGCATAGGTATAAGAGCTAGTAATTCCCGAAATCTCCCCTTTAATCGGGTCAACCTTGATGGGATCTTTGCCAAACTCTTTGTATTCAGCAAAAACTTGGCAAATGATTTCCGATTCGGGAGAATCAGAAGCAATCATAAATTCTGTTAAATTAGTCGCGTTAGGACGTTTATAATCAACTGTAGAAGCGACAAAAGCTGTATTAGGTTCAATTCCTCTTTGCTCAGAAGCAATAATGGGACAAAAAATCCCGTGAGCATGGAATAGAGGACCTTTGGGCGTTACAGGTTGTTTACGGAATCCAGCATAAGCCTTTTCTAATTCCAACACAAACCCACCCACAACTCTACTTTGTTGATAATCACAGTAGGTTTTGCCAAAACTAGCTCCCGCAGAACCACTGAGGGTTAATCGCAAAGGTTGTTCATGTAAAAACTTATTATCTTGTCCGACCAAGAAAATCAGATGACGAGTAAAGGTTTTAAATTTAAGTTTGTCGGCGATAAAAGCATCATAATTCTCCCGGAATGTTCCCAGATTTTCGCCGGTTTCTCTATCTTTCACCGATAAAGGTCCCCGACGCACGATCACTAATCTGGGAGTATCAGTAATAAACACAGTTTCTACACCAGAATTAAATTCAAACTCTATTTGTTGCCAATTTATATCTGGTTTAAACCCTACAGCTTGAGCATTATCTAGCTTAATTGCTAACCCGTGAGGTTGTTGTAGACCATCTGTGCCAAATCTAGGATTGATCATTTGACACCAAGGGAGGATTTGCGATGGTGGAGCGTTAAATTTTTCATCCTCAAAATCGAATGTAGCAGATGTAGCAGATGTAGCAGAAAAAGTGGCAGGTGCTTTCATAAAATTTCTCTTTGAATTTATATCAGCCTAATAACACCCTAGTGAACTCAACTGAAGTTGATTTTAGCAAGATAAGAACCCTATCATATCGCTAAATTATTTAAACCCAAAGCGACAGCACCCCATAAAGGAGCATCATCACCCAGTATCGCCGAGACAATTTCAAAATTAACTTCCGGTAACGCTGTCTCCCAAGCTATTTTCCGCAAAACTGACCAAAATGTTTCCCCAGCTTTAGTTACCCCACCTCCGAGAATAAAACGCTGAGGATTCATCAGGTTTGCTACATTCCCAATCCCCACTCCCAGCGCCCAAGCTGCTTTATATAGGACTTCTTGGGCTAATTGGTCCCCAGCGACAGCAGCTGTACTCACAATTTGTCCTGTTAGCAGACTTAGATCATTTCCGATCAAGTCTCTAATTATATCACCTCTAATCTCCACTGGATCATCAATTCCCACTTTTTCCAAGAGTTCTCTGGCGTTTTGTGCTATGTAAGGACCCGATGCGAGACGTTCTAAACATCCTTGCTTTCCACACAAACAAACCGGACCATGTGGGTCTATAACCATATGTCCAATTTCACCAGCCATCCCTGACGCACCTTGCCAAGACTTGCCATTTATGATCCAACCACCGCCAACTCCTGTACTAATAGTAATATATAATAGACTATCATAGCCTTGTCCTGCTCCAAAGCGATGTTCACCCACCGCAGCAACGTTAGCATCATTGTCTACAATTACAGGAGTTTTGTATTCATCTTCGAGTAAGTCTTTTAAGGGAATATGTTCCCAACCAGCAACATGATGGGAAAGTCTCACTATTCCGGTAGCAGCATCTACTGGTCCACCAAAGCTCACACCAATAGCATCAGGTTTTTTCCCATCTAATACTTGGTCGATTAGCGATCGCATAATTTCCATATCACTCAAAACATCCGCATTTAGAGGGGAAAGTTGACGTTGATAGCGCCACCATTCTCTAGAACCGGCTTGAAGAGTCGCCGCTGCTAATTTAGTTCCACCAAAATCGAGAGCGAGAATTAATGTCATACAGGTAGCGTCAGAGTGAAGGAAGTATTTCCAGATGGTGTGTGATCCAATGTTAAATCACCACCATGAGCGCGAGCAATTTCTCTGGATAGGGACAATCCAATTCCCACTCCTTCAATCCGGCGAGTTCGGGCTGGGTCTCCGCGATAAAAGCGGTCAAAAATTTGCTGGCGATGTTCTAGAGGTATATCATGGGAACGATTGCTAACGGTTATAGTGACAGCATTTCTGGTAAACCCTGCATGAATTTTGATCCAGCCTGGGGGTAAATTATATTTAATTGCATTGTCGATTAAATTACGCAAGACTTGAAGCAATAAGTCCAAATCCACAGCACAACGTAACTTAGCCGGAATTTGGACTTCAACCACAATATCAGGGGCTAATACTTCTATATCTTCCACTAAATCTTGCAATACTGCTGACAAATCCGTCCCTACTTTATGTAATCTCATCTGTCCAGCATCTGCTAAAGATAATAATAACAACTTGCGCACAATTACCCCCAAACGCCGGACTTCATCCAGAAGATTACTCAAGTTTTGCTGGAGTGGGGACCCCAAAGGTGCTTGTTGTAAGTTCCGTTCTAATTCTCCTTGTAATATTGCTAGGGGAGTCTTGAGTTCATGAGCAGCATCAGCGCTAAACCGCGAAGCTTGTTTAAAGCTCCGTTCTAGACGTTCCATCATTTGATTAAATACTTGCAGCATTTCTATAAACTCAATATCTACTGTTTTAATGGGAATCCGCTGGTCTAATCCCTTGACAGTCACGCGTCTGATTGTAGCGGTAACTGTTTTTAAAGGTGCCAAAGCACTAGCAGAGATTAACCATGCACCTACAGCTACTAAAGTCATCACCGCTGGGATGGAGATAACAAAGACATTGCCAATCGTCCCCATTTCCTGGTTAATCGCTTGTAAATTGACAGCGATCGCGATCGCGATTCGGGGAGATGCTCCCGCTCCCACACGCCAGTCTCCAGTAATAGTATGCTTTGTGACGATTTTAGATAACCGGATTGGTGGATTTTCCGGTTCGTCTGTATTTACGGGTGGTGGATTTGGGGGATAATCGGGGGGAAGAGCTAAAAGTCTGAATTGTTGATTATCTTGTGGTGGAGGATTCAGGAGTTTTTGTCTGTCCGATAACTGGGGAAATGCGATCAAGTTATTCCAATCAGCAGACCAATTTTCCGATTGATATCCGAGATTACCATCATCATGAATTACGCATAAAGCGATATCGTTGGGGTTCCCTAAACCAAATATAGCAGCAAGGGAAGTGGTGTAAGATTTCCAGAAAGCTTCTGGATGTGGAGCTACAGAGTCTCGCAGTAGTTGACTTCTGATTTGGGTATCAAGACGTGTGAGTTTAGCTTGATAAATCAGCAGCCAAGAAGCCATCACAAAACCGGCGATCGCTACTCCTGCGAGTAAAGTTGACATTAAAGCAATACGTAAGCGAAAGGAACGGATATTTAATCTTTTATTTAATCTTTTATTTAATCTTGACATCAGGATTCTGGTTTGTAAAAACGATATCCCACACCCCGGACACTTTCAATACAGTTATTACCATTAAAAGCTTCCAGCTTTTTGCGAATACGTTTAATACAAACATCAACCAAGTTTGTATTTGGGTTAAAATCGTATCCCCATATATGTTCCAAGATTTGTGTGCGGGTAAATACCCTCCCTGGCGATCGCATGAGATATTCCAACAAATTAAACTCCCGGCTGGTGAGTTCGACAGATTGTTGATGACAACTGACTTGATGTGTAATCCGGTCGAGTTTGATCGCCCCTACAGCTAAAATGTTTTGACGTTCACCAGTAACCCGACGTACCACAGCATGAATCCGCGCTACCAGTTCTTCCACAAAAAACGGTTTAGCTAAATAATCATCAGCACCTAAATTAAGTCCTTCTAGGCGATCGTCTAATTCATTCCGCGCTGTTAATAAAATCACAGGAATATTGCGACCTGACCGCCGTAGACTTTTGAGAATTGCTAATCCATCTTTTCCCGGTACCATAATATCCAGAATAATCACATCATAAGCATTATCTAAAGCACGATAATATCCATCATCACCGTTATCGCAATAGTCCACCAGAAAACCTTGCTCTTTTAAACCCGCACAAACAAAACTAGCAATCTTTGCTTCGTCTTCGACATAGAGAACATGCATAAAATCAATTAAGAGGGAACAGGGAACGGGGAACAGGGAACAGCGAGAAAAGCTTATCCGAATTTTGGGTATAGAGCAACTAAGAGGGAACAGGGAACGGGGAACAGGGAACAGCGAGAAAAGCTTATCCGAATTTTGGGTATAGAGCAACTAAATTATTTATTTATGAAAAGAAATAAAAACATTCTTTTACTGTTCCCTGTTCCCTCTTCCCTCTTCCCTAAAGTTATATGACTTTAGTTAGATATAATCTATACCTCAAGCACGAAGTTTCAGGCATAATCTTCAGATAAATTGGGAAGCTAAATAATTATTCGGGTAATTTTGAGATTGTTTAGAAAAATGGCAGATATACTACTATGAAGCATCTTGATCAAGACGTTCTCAAAAAAAAGGTAGCTGTCCTCATTGAACAAGGAGTGGAGGATATAGAATTTATCGTTATTGTTAATGGTCTCAGACAACAAGGCGTGGATGTAATTGTGCTGAGTTCTCGGTTACATGAAAAATACAAGGGTAAACGCGGTAAGTTGAGTGTTCTAGCAGATGGTACGACTACGGAAGCGATCGTGGAAGAATACGCTGCTGTAGTAATTCCAGGTGGAGTAGCACCTGATAAAATGCGGTGTAATCGTCACACAGTCAGCTTTGTCAAAGAAGCGATGCAACAAGGGAAATGGGTAGGGACAATTAGCCATGGAATACAGGTGTTAATTGAAGGGGACTTACTAAAAAATAAGCAGGTTACAGGATTCAATTCTATTCGTCGAGATATCATCAACGCTGGTGCTAACTATCAAGATAAACCGCTAGTTGTAGATGATAACTTGATTACATCTCGTGAAATTGGAGATTTATCCATTTTTACAATAGCACTGTTAAATCGTCTAGGTTATGGTGGAAAAAGAGCCGGTTTACCTGATGAAAGAGATATAAAGCCTGACTGGTGGAAATGGGCGGATGTATGGGGAGGTTCCAGCAAGGGGGATATTATTAAAGGATTAAATACAGCTTTGGCTGGTGAACTGTATTTGTTAGAATCCTTAAAAAAATATGTGGAAAAAGAATCTGATATAGCGATCAAAACGCTGTTTCAAGATATAATAATTAATAAAGATGTCCACATTAAAAGCCTGCAAAATTATCTATATAGGTTTAGTGATAAACCATCTGTCTCAACTAGTAATAACTGTCATTCTCACAAAATCAACCGTGATTTGATGGTAAATGACAATATCTATCATATACGCTGCGCTTTGAGAGAGATTCAAGCTAGGATGGGGGATGTAGGTAATTTATGTGGGATGTATACTGACCCCTCAGTTACAGCAATTTTTAAACAAATCTATCAAGATTTGGCTAAAAATGAACAACAGTTGCTAGAAATATATCTCTTCAGGACAAGGGATAAAGTTAGGTCTCATCACTTGGTTTCTTAATTCTAGCTGAATCACGCCCTCATCCCCTTCTCCCCACGGAAGAAGGGGGAAATTCTACATCATCTCTGTAAATTTCCCCTCCTTAGACGTTTGGCTCTCAACGCTATTAATCGCGAGTCAACTTATAAGCGCAGTTTACACCAAACAGTTAAACCTGCTGTCATGGATAATGATTATATGCTCCAAATACTTTCTTCTTGTTTTGCTGACTCTAGATTAGATTTTTCTGAATCCTTTTGTCAAGCGTAATTGAGATGCGTTATATTTCGGACAGGTCTACTACCTTAAGTGCAAATTAAGCTCAGGATGATTAACACCCAAATCAGTATTCCGGGATATCAAGTTAGCGAACAACTGTACAACAGTTCCAAAACCCTCGTTTATAGAGGTTTCCGAGCAACTGACCAAAAACCAGTGGCAATTAAACTATTAAAAAATCCTTATCCCAGTTTCAACGAACTAGTACAATTTCGTAACCAGTATACCATTGCCAAAAATCTCAATTTCCCAGGAATCATCCAAACAATTAGCCTAGAAGCATATGAAAATGGCTATATATTAGTGATGGAAGACTTTGGTGGTATCTCCCTTAAGGATTATTTTGCCAATAATGTTACGATTCTACAAGAATTTTTACAAATTGCCATATCACTATGTGATACCTTAGATATCCTCTCCCGTCAGAAAATTATTCATAAAGATATTAAACCAGCCAATATTTTAATTAATCCAGATACAAAAGAAGTTAAATTAATTGATTTTAGTATTGCATCACTACTACCAAGAGAAACTCAAGAAATTAAAAATCTGAATGTATTAGAAGGAACTTTGACTTATATTTCCCCGGAACAAACAGGAAGAATGAATCGGGGAATTGATTATCGGACTGATTTTTATTCCCTGGGGGTAAGTTTTTACGAATTACTCACAGGTGAATTACCATTTCCATCAAATGACCCCATAGAGTTGGTACATTGTCACATTGCAAAAATACCAACTCCTGTATCTGATATTCAATCCGAAATCCCCAGAGTTATTGGTGAGATTATTAGTAAATTGATGGCAAAAAATGCCGAAGATAGATATCAAAGTGCTTTAGGAATAAAGCATGATTTAGAAAAATGTTTGTCTCAACTTGAAGAAACTGGCAAAATTGCCTATTTTGAAATTGCCCAGAGGGATATTTGTGATAGGTTTATTATCCCTGATAAACTTTATGGGAGAGAAAGGGAAGTTGGTACCCTACTGTCTTCTTTTGAGCGAGTCAGCTTAGGTGCAACAGAAATGATGTTGGTAGCTGGGTTTTCAGGAATTGGGAAAACTGCGGTTGTTAACGAAGTGCATAAACCTATTGTCAGACAACGGGGTTATTTTATCAAAGGTAAATACGACCAGTTTCAGAGAAATATTCCCTTCAGTGCCTTTGTGCAAGCCTTCCGAGATTTAATGGGACAATTGTTAACAGAAAGTGATGCTCAAATCCAAGCATGGAAAAACAAGATTTTGGCAGTTGTCGGGGAAAATGGACAGGTAATTATTGAAGTAATTCCCGAATTAGAAATAATTATTGGAAAACAACCACCTGCAACAGAGTTATCTGGAACTGCAGCGCAAAATCGATTTAATTTATTGTTCCAAAAGTTTACCCAACTTTTTACTAATACTGAACATCCATTAGTGATATTTTTAGATGATTTACAATGGGCAGACTTAGCATCATTAAAGTTAATCGAGTTATTAATGGCTAATACAAAGCATCTTTTTTTAATTGGTGCATACCGTGATAACGAAGTTAACCCAGCCCATCCATTAATGTTGACTTTGTCTGAAATGCAGAAGACACAAACAACGATTAATACGATTACTTTAGCACCATTGAATCAAGAACAAACAAATCAATTAGTTGCTGACACCTTAAAATGTCCAGAAGATTCTGTATCAATTCTCTCTAAGTTAGTATTTCAGAAAACTCAAGGTAATCCGTTTTTTACGACGCAATTTCTCAAAGCATTACATCAAGATGGATTAATTGAATTTAATTTTGAGTCTGGATATTGGCAATGTGAAATTACACAGATACAGCAGCAAGCGGTTACGGATGATGTTGTTGCCTTTATGGCATTGCAATTACGCAGACTACCACTATCCACTCAAAAATTATTGCAGTTAGCTGCTTGTATTGGCAATCAGTTTGATTTAGAAACGTTGGTAATTGTTTCCGAATCATTGTCAACAGAAACCGCGACTTATTTGTGGACAGCATTACAGTCAGGGTTGATTTTACCAATTAGTGATGTTTATAAGTTTTATCAGTCAGATGAGAGTAGGAAGTGGGAAGTAGAACATGAGATTAGTCACAAAGAAGTAGCACAATATAAATTTCTACATGACCGAGTACAGCAAGCAGCCTATTCGCTGATTCCTGATGAACAAAAACAAGCGACTCATTACCAAATTGGACAACTACTGCTGCAAAAGATTTCCCCAGAAGCGAGAGAAGAACGTATTTTTGAACTGGTCAATCAATTAAATTATGGAACTGATTTAATTAGTGAACAAACAGAACGAGATGAATTAGCCCAACTAAATTTGATTGCTTGTCGCAAAGCCAAAAGTGCTACCGCCTATCAAGCAGGTCGTGAATATGCCAGCATTGGCTTATCCTTGCTAGGGGAAGATTCTTGGCAGCAGCAATACAATATGACACTATTATTCCATGAATACGCGGCGGAATTGGCCATGCTGTGCGGTGAATTTGCAGTGATGGAACAGTTAATTGAGACAGTTATCAACCAGGCACACAGTTTACCTGAAAAGGTCAATGTTTATCGGATTAAAATCCTAACAAATATATCTCAAAATAAACCAATCGAAGCGATTGAGATCGGCATACAAATTCTGCATCAGCTTGGCGTAGTAATTCCAGCAAAACCCACACTAGAAGATATTCAGCAGTCAATCCAAGAGATTAGCAATCTAATTGGAAAGCGGAAAATTGCAGATTTTGTGTACCTGTCAACAATAACAGATGTGAATAAAATTGCCATCATTCAGATTGTCAATAGTATGATCATCCCAGCTTACACCTCTGGCTCTCCCTTATTTCCATTACTGACTTCATTGGCAGTTAAATTATCCTTGCAGTATGGAAATATCTCTGCTTCAGCTTTTAGCTATGGTTACCATAGCATCACTGTCTATAATTTTCTGCAAAATATAGATTTAGCACTAGAGTTTAATCAGTTAGCATTGAATGTCGCCTTAAAATTTGATGATAAAGTTACGAAACGTGCAGCATTACTGATTTTGGGGGTGTTTATTTTACACCACAAATATCACATCAAAGAAACGTTATCAATCTTAACCGAAAGTTACGCAATTGCACTAGAGGTGGGAAACCTGCAAATGGCCGGACAGAGTAGTCACTTCTTCTGTCTGAATTCTTTTTGGTGCGGTCAGCCCCTGCCGATGTTAGAGCAAGATACAGCCACCTATTATAATGCTTTATTGCAACTTAACCAATTGGCAACAGCCAATTACTGCCGGATTTATTGGCAATCTATTTTAAATCTACAGGGTTTTTCGGAGCATCCTACCATTTTGTCTGGTTCAGCCCTCCAAGAGACAGAATGTCTGGCCCTACTGCTGTCTGCAAATGACCTATTTGGTCTGTATATCTTCTATTTGTATAAGCTGACCCTTTGCTTTTTATTTGAAGAACTTGAGCCAGCTAATAACCATGCTCTTAAGGGTAGAAACTACTTAATCGGGGCTATGGGAACAATTGTCGAACCTGCATTTTATTTCTATGATTCTTTAATTGCTCTAGCACCGTTGAGTCAAGTGTCAGCCGAGTTATCAATAGCATTAGAGCGGGTAGCACAAAACCAAACTAAGTTACAGTATCATGCGCACGATGCTCACATGAATCATCAACATAGGTTGGATTTAGTGGCAGCTGAAAAATGTCGAGTCTTAGGACAAAAAGCTGCAGCGATTGAGTTTTACGACAAGGCAATCTCTGGAGCCAAAGCTAACGAATATATCCAAGAAGAGGCATTAGCCAACGAACTAGCTGCTAAGTTCTATATTGATTGGGGTAAAGAAAAAGTGGCAGCAGCCTACATACAATACGCCTATTACTGTTACACCCGTTGGGGTGCCAAAGCTAAAATCATCGATTTAGAAACCCGCTATCCCCATCTGCTTGTACCCATCTTACAGCAACCCAAACCCAGTTTCAATTTCATAGAAACCCTACCTAACACTAATGCCCGTCATTTCGACACCCAAGCCTCCAGCAGTATAATTTCCGATATGTTGGATTTTGCTTCTGTGATCAAAGCCGCCCAAGTCCTCTCTAGTGAGATTAAACTTGATGAACTGATTCAGCAACTCACCCAAATCATTTTACAAAACTCTGGGGGAGACAAATGTATATTAGTCCTACCACAAAACGAAACCTGGTATGTTAGAGCTATTTCTACTCTCTTAACCACAGAACTTTGCTGCGAACCCTTAGAAAATCATCCTCATGTTCCCATCAAACTGATTCAGTATGTTAGACGGATGCAAGGCGTAGTTGTGATCAATAATTTAGAAACCGATTTACCTGTGATTGACGACTATCTGAGAGAACGTCAGCCCAAGAGTGTTCTGTGTTTGCCCATTCTTAATCAAAGGCATTTAGCCGGGATTATCTATTTGAAAAATCGCTCAACCAGTGGTGTGTTTACCAGCGATCGCATCATGATTCTCAATTTCCTCTGTACCCAAGCTGCTATTTCTCTAGAAAATGCCAGACTCTATGAGCGCTCCCAGGATTATTCCCAGCAACTAGAATTAGCTTTACAAGACCTGCAACAAGCCCAATTTCAGATGATACAAAGTGAGAAAATGTCTGCTCTTGGTAACTTAGTTGCTGGGGTAGCTCACGAAATGAATAATCCTTTGGGCTTCATTTCTGCTAGCCTCCAACAAGCTAAACCCAATTTTGCTCTTATTGTTGAACACTTAAAATTATATGAACAAACTTTTCCCAATCCGGGAGATGTTATTCTCACCCATGCTGAAGAAATCAACTTGGATTATACCTTGGAAGATTTACCTAAGATGATTGATTCCATGTCTATAGCGTGTGACAGACTCGAAAATATCAGTACCAGTCTTCGCACTTTCTCTCGTTCAGACAAAGCCTACAAAGTACCTTTTAATATCCACCAAGGTATTGATAGTACAATTCTCATTTTAAAACATCGTCTCAAGGCCAATCACAGCCGTCCCGCAATTGAAGTAATTTATCAGTATGGTAATTTACCCAAAATTGAATGCTTTCCAGGACAATTGAATCAAGTATTTATGAATATCCTAGCAAACGCCATTGACGCTTTAGAAGAATCAAATAGTGGACGAAGTCTTGCGGAAATTAAAGCAAATCCTAATCTAATTAAAATTATAACCTTGAGAGAAAACAAGCAAGTTAAAATTATCATTGCTGATAATGGTAAGGGGATGAATCAAGAAGTTCAACAAAAAATATTTGACCATTTATTTACTACGAAAGTAGTCGGTAAAGGTACGGGATTGGGGTTGGCTATAGCTAAACAAATTGTCGAAGAAACTCACGGCGGTAAACTGAGTTGCAGTTCTGTGGTTGGTCAGGGTACTGAGTTTGTAATTGAGATTCCCATTTAAAAATTTTTACACTTTAATTTCAATCTTGCGCTCCAGCTTGTTGTAAAGTTTGCACTATATCTTGATAACCATTGAATTCTGCAATCATTAAAGCTGTGTAACCGCCCTGGTTGCGGAGATTGACATCTGCTCCTCCTTTTACTAATACCTGTACAGCTTGGTTGTAACCCTCAGCAGCAGCATACATGAGAGATGTTACCCCTAGTTTATCTTGAAAATCTGCATTTGCACCTTTTGTGAGTAATAGTTGGATTACTTGTGGATGGTTATTTACTGTAGCCTTGATTAAAGCAGTTTTACCATCATCAGCTATGGTGTTGATATCAGCACTAGAGTTTAACAACACTTGTACAGTTTGAGTGTGTCCTTGGGATGCTGCTAACGTCAGCGCTAACTCTCCAAAGTTCCTCTTATTTAAATCTGCACCATGACGCAGTAAAGCCATTACAATTTGATTGTATCCTTGATACGCAGCTACAAGTAAAGGAGTGTCCCCAAGTCCATTTCTGATTTCGACATCTGCTCCTCGTTCTATCAATATTTGGACTACATCATTGTTACCTTCAACGGTAGCAAGATGTAGAGCTGTTTCACCCTCTTTGTCTTGGTGATTAATTTCCGCACCTGCATTCAATAAAGCAGCAACAATATCCTTGTTTCCCGCAGCAGCAGCGGCTAATAATGCAGTTGCGCCATCTTCTGTCTTGGTGTTAACATCAGATCCAGCTAGTATTAGCGCTTGGACTATTTCTAGATGTCCCAAATCTCCCGCTAACATTAACACTGTTTCACCTTCTGGGTCGGGAAAATCCAGATTGGTCTGATGTTGTAATATAGCTTGTACAATTGCTGTGTTACCTTGTTTGACTGCTACTTTTAAAGCAGAATCGCCTTGTTTATCAGTAATATCTACCTGAGCACCAGCAGCTAATAAGACCTGTACTATACCCAAATATCCCTTGAGTGCTGCTACCATTAAGGCTGTACTACCGTCTTCATTTACCTTATTGACATCCGCACCTTGAGAGAGTAGAAGCTGGACAATATCTAGCTGATTATTACTGGCTGCTAACATTAAAGCCGTTAAACCATACGTCTTTCTAGCTAGATCAATCTGTGCGCCAGCTGCAATTAGCGATCGCACTACTTCTGTATAACCTAAATGAGCAGCAAACATCAGCGCTGTTGTGCCATGGCGATCGCCTGTATTGATCGCCGCACCCGCAGCTATGAGTTGGCGGAGTTGCTGGATATCACCATTTTGAGCCGCTTTCCGTAGTAAGCCATCTTTGTTTTCCATCATTGTCTCAGATTCTTTTGGCACTTTAGTCATAGGATGTAAACTTGAGGTGGAGAAAATCAAGATATACTAATTTTTATGAAGATTTAATAATGAGAGGTAGATTCAAATGAGTTTAGAGCTTTCACCATCGGTCAAATTTGCTTTGAATTTCTTTCATCCAGTAATCATGTGGATATTATTAGCACTTTCCCTATACGCAGGTTACTTAGGATTACAAATACAACGCGCTAGAAATGCTGAAGGCGAAGTCAAAATCCAATTGAACAAAGGTAAATACAAAGAGAAACATCACCAAATTGGTTCGATCATTTTAGCTTTACTAGTATTAGGTTCCATTGGTGGTATGGCTGTAACTTATATCAATAATGGCAAATTGTTTGTCGGTCCTCATCTGTTAGCTGGATTGGGTATCACCGCTCTAGTTGCATTATCGGCTTCTTTATCCCCTTTGATGCAAAAAGGAGTCAATTGGGCGCGGGCGACTCATATTGTCTTAAATTTTACTATTTTAGGGCTATTTGCTTGGCAAGCATTGACTGGAATTGAAATCGTGCAAAAAATTCTTAGTCAAGCTTAAAACCACTTTCAATATCCATTAATCCTGGAGATAGATGAATGGATATTGAAGATCAGGAAGTGGGAGGAAAGGGAATAGAGTAAAGTTGATGAAAATCTTCTTGTACCTTGCGGGTTAAACGGCGGGCTATTTGGCGTACTATCTGGTTGAGTAAGCGATCGCCTGTAGATTGAATGATAGATTCTCGGAATCGATAGATAAATTTAGGTAAGCTCATTTCTACAGTTAAATCTAAATGCCATTCTACCCGCGTCATCCTTTCTGGGGTCATGGATGGAGAACTATCTGCTTCTATAAAGTCTTGTTCGACTAATTGCATTTTTGCTTGATAGTCTACTTCATAACCTGGGTCATAATCAGCAATAGGGACGGTACGAATATGGTAATCGCGAATATCAGTAAATAATAATTCCAAGCCGATTTTCGGTTCTACTTCATAACCGAGAGCGCCAAAGCGACCTATCACTAGAATATAGCCATGTTCACCCATTTGAATAGCTTTCATCGGTTCAGCACAGCGCACAAACCAAGATGAATGTTGATTAAAATACTCAGCTACCTTTTCTACAGGAGCGTACATTTCCATACAATCTTCATAGCTACCAGAAAACTTAGTTTTTCTGATCGGATCTAATTCTAACTGTGGTTCATCCTGCTTGACATTAACATCCATAGTGCCTGTAGATTCCGTTATTTTGGGATTTCCGCGATTTTTGTGGTGATTTAAAAACTCAGCAAGCGTAAAACTCAGTCCCTTTAGGGCTGAGATATAAGCGACTCGTGCAATTTTAATTGCCTGAGTTTTTTGCTAAAAATAGTATTGATGTATTATCATATTATCATCGCATAAATCAAACAACAGTGGGTAAAAAGAAAACTTTAATTGGGGTACAACAGATTTTGCTCGATCCCGATCCTGAAACAAAATCAATTTTAGAGTATCTATGTACACAGTCTGGAAAACTTTATAACACAGGGGTCTATTTTGCCAGACAAACACTTTTTAAAACTGGTAAGTTACTGACTGGTAAATTTGACTTA
>Ga0116231_10005217_pt1 | contig 25708 bp, 11 predicted proteins | sample S1TSphgellanicum_2_FD_89695 | JGI IMG/M metagenome (GOLD analysis project Ga0116231, IMG submission 89695) | Host-associated microbial communities from peat moss isolated from Minnesota, USA - S1T2_Fd - Sphagnum magellanicum MG | ecosystem: Host-associated > Plants > Peat moss > Unclassified... | reverse complement strand
CCCCCTATCAGTTGGGTAATAACTGTCACAGAAAACAAAACCACAGTGGTGTCTGTCTGTCTGTCCGAGCGATGCTTGGAAACTGCCCGGACAGACAGACAGACAGACACCACTGTAGCTTTAATATATAAAATTGTTTGACAATAAGGATTAGAGTATCTATGACAACATGGGCAATTGCCCAAGTTAAACCAAATGGCAATTACCTTCGTCAATAAAATTTACAAGCAAAGCAAATGTGTCAAATTTTGACCTAGACATTCAAAGGTCAAAGGTAATGGTGATAGTTACACAACTACTTAAGGTAGTTAGAACATAAGCTCCATGGTCTTCGCAAGGTAATGTAAGATGTATACATTCGTGAACTACTTACAAGTGGGAAATTGAATTTTCGGGTTTTAGTGCATCACAAGCCAATGGAGCCATGTCGACTCAATAGAGGGGAGAACGTTGTACTTTTTTCACAATGTAAAGGACAAATTCTCCAATGAACTTCAATTGAAGAAGGTCACCTTTTTTCCTTGATGACCATCAAAATATTTTGTAATTGCTAATATGTAAAATGCATGCCACTTTTTAGATTTCTTTTTGCCACCATTGACACCACCTTTAGTTCATCTAAATTGAGTCTTCTAGTTGATAAATCTTTTGGATGTCCATTTAACAAATGTCTTTTCATGGAAATATTTCCATCATTAGGGTTGCATTACACTAACCCCTTCTTTGACCTTGTTTTACTTTGTGTTTTGTGAAATCTTAGAAGGAACAGAGTAGGTGATTTGGTAAATGATGCATTTCATCACTTACACAACTTGTAGGTCAATTTCATAATTATGGTCATGTAGAGAAAAAAACCCACATTACATTTGAGTGATGGTGTGACAATTAAGAACATTGGTTCTTTGCGAATAAGTCCACATACATTCCATGTCAAAAGTTCTTTAACTATTCATATGTCATCTAGGCTTTTGATGGGGCCTTTGATAGTTTGTAATAACTTAGATGTTATGCTTGTGGTTTCTTGAAGATTTTTGCAATTCACCCAATGGCTCAATGAACCTTGTACCACTTGCTTTATTTCCAATGCAAATTTCAAAATTTGAGAAGGATATTCCTTCTTCCATAGAACAATGAAACAAAGTTAAAAGATTATTTGGAATGTCACAATCATAGTTTTTCTAGATTATAGATAAATTAAAAATGTAAAACCATATTCAACATTAACATTATCAAAATTTAAATGATCCATGTTGCAACATATTTTAATGGAAATCATATTTTTAAAATTCGGATGAATTTAAAGAAAAGAATGGACTCATAATAAAATTTGAAATGATGACATTACATTTGTCATATAGATAGAATGAAAACTATGAGCTCAAAAAATGTGTCATAATAACGTAAAAATAAAAATTGAGAAATAAAGCAACTTCAAATGAAGAATTTAAGAATAAAATTCATAGAAACTTTTTCAATACAAAATAATTTGATTAATTTTTTAAAAAAATGCCATGATTTAAAAAAAATTTAATCATTTATAGTTCATTTCACAATTCACATTGAAATAACTTATGACCACCACTATGCCAAAACTTAGCATTTATGACTATGACAAATATGACTAGTGACCATTTCTAATCATATTGTCATATATGCCATGTTTTTGTGCCCAGTCGTATTTTTGTAACCATGGATATGACTACATGATTAAAAGTCTTCATGGATAGGAATAATATGTGACTAAAAACTTTCATCATGAACACCATATAATTATTTAATAATATACAATTTCAAACATTAAAAAAAAATAAAAGGGAAAAAAACTAAAAGACTAGACATATGTACTTAATAAGCATAATATAAACTAATAGATGATCAAACACATAATTATTGCACAAGTAAATAACTAATACCTTACCATTTTTAGAATTTTTCCCTTAGAGTCACTAATTATTTAATGTGAATTTCTAGAGAGTGGCTACAACAAATTTTGGGGAATTTTGTTTCATTTAAAAAACAATTGCCAAAAAATGGGAAAAAAATTGCCAAAGTTCTTGAAACATAAAATTAAATAGAATATTGATGCTTAGAATATAATGAAAACATTTAAGTTTAGACTCTTGCTCAAAGGTTTATTTAAATGATTGTTTTTTGAATTTTTTGAGATTAAATAATGAAATATATTCTTAGTAGTGATATTTAATGAATTTCAAAAGAAATCCACATGCCCCAAAATGGCATTTTTTTTCATGTTTTCATGTGATGGGTAGCAAAGAATATAAGATTTGATTTAAATTAGTAAATTATCAAAATATTTGGTCATACAACTTGGAATTTTTAAATGTTATATATATATAATCACATTTAATGAATTAAAAATTCAAAAAAGTTTAAAATTTACTACTCATAATAAAATTTGATAAAAAACTATAAAATTAAAAAATAGATGTGTATAAATTAATAATTATGACATTTAAATAATTTAAATACTTGTTATAAAATTTTCAAATGTTGAAAATAATATCATATGCTTCATAGATAAAATATTTTATTTAAAAATACATTATATATAATTACAAATAAATATAACATGTGGTAATAAATACACCATTTATACCATTTTTATTGATTCATTATATTTTTAAAAGGCAGGAAAATATTATATATATTCATATCCTACTCATAACCCTACCTACCTATCATATTACTTACCTTATCTATCTGTAGGTAGGTAGGTAGGTAGGGCGGACTCATATATACATACCAAAAAAACCATGTTGATTTTAAACATATTTATTTACAAGTTGTTTTATGAAAAAGAAAGAAAAAAAAAATCTTCAAGATATCGTTCTTGTTCAAATGTATGAAATAGTGAAGATTCAAATGCATTTCCGGTCAAATTACATGATATTTTTGTTAAATTTCTTTTGAAGATGTGTAGATCTTGGGAAAATATTTAAGAATAAAATTTATTTATTTTCATTTGGACAAAGTATGAAAAAGATAATAATAGTCAAACTTGGGTACTTTTGTATGCAACAAAGGATGATGTGAAATAATGTTATAAATTTATCCCATATCCTTTGTCAACAAGTTCAACTTTGGAAAACTATATAAGTAGGTGAAAAGGTATTGGCCTACACACAAAATATGCACCAAGTTTATATTCAAAGTGCAAATACTACTTGTGATGAGCCAATAAAAAAGGTTTGTCATTAAAAAAAATTAGGAACCTACTTAGGCCTACCTACCTACCAAATGATTGGATGAAATTGAAATATATATATATATATATAATATTTGATGGCATTTATGATCACAAACCTAGTCATGGGTGTAATCATATTTGCCATGTTTTGGTGTAGTGCATCAACAAGTTGTGAATGATTTAAAATAATAACACATTCATGATCAGGGTACCCAAAAAAATTATTTAATGAAAAAAATCTGCAAATTATTTTTTGATTTTTTATAGTATTTGTTACCTTGTAATTATAGTGGATTGTTGTATGTTTAAAACTAGAATGATGTCATGTTAAATTAATAAATTTTGTAAAAATAAATTGGCTACAATATAAATGTCTTTTTGAATACTTGTAAATAATTTGAATCCTTGTCTTAATTACAACTTTCATTTTAGAATAATGAAAAGAAAGGTGTTTGCATGCTATGGTGGACCCAAATGTAAACTATAATCAAAATTGAATATATAAAAACTATTTAAAATATCACAACTTTAGATACATTTATTTTGATTTTTTTAGAAATTACATTTAGTTGATTTAGGCCTCAAAAATAAAATAAATCAATACAAATTTTGAATTTCAAATTACTTCATGTTTGTTTTTGTGAGTTAATGTACAACAAATATATTATAAAACTTATTTAAAACACCTTATTTGGTAGCAATATACCATGTTTTTATTAATAATAAAATCTATTTCAATTTCATGGAGAAGTAAAAATAGCACCTAAGGCATCTATATTTTGATGGAAAAATATTTTACAACTTAAAACCATCATAATCAACATGTCGTTATTATAACATAATCTACCATCAAAGGTTTATATTTAATTCAAATATAAAATTCATGATTTTAAGTCAATTGGAAAAAAAATTTGATCAAATATTATTAGGTGTAGTCATGTATTAACATGTACCATTAGCAATCGTAACCATTGCTTAATTTTTTGAACTTTGAACTACAAAAATAAATAAATAAATAAAATAAAATTTTCATACAATGTTATTGTAAATACATTATGTACATATCATAAAAATTTGGAATCAATCTAATGAGTGAAGAATATGTATAAAGACTTTTAACCTCTTGTAACCATTGCTTAAAAGTTGCATAAAAGTAGCTTTAAAATAATTTTGACATTAAAAGCACAACTTGAAAATATTTTTTAATATACACCTTAACATAATAGTATTAAGAAACTTTAAAGATTAATTTCTCTTTTTGAAAGATGTTTTAAAAAGATTTTAAGAATTTTAAGAATAAAACAATGGTCTAAAGGGGCACATGTGCCTCCTAATAGTGTGGTTGGACCTTTTTTTTTTGTACATATATACATTGAACTACAAAATTTCATTAAAAAATTCCAACTGAAAGAAGTATTTTTTAGTTTGTTAAAATAATGATTCTATGACATGCAATTACATGTTACAAATGTACTCCAAAGGACTATTGCATCATTATTATTTATACCAATTTTGTAACATAATGATAGATTAAGATGTGAGCCACCTTTAATCACAAATTTTCATCACTAAAGCTTTCCAATTATGTTTCCAAAAATTCTAAATTTTGATAATATTGGGAACTGTAAAATTATGATAGTTTTTTTGGTCTACTATACCATGCAAACACCCATGAATGTATTAAGTGTGCAAATGACTTCAATTTTATTTCATGGATAAACAACGATTACATTGATGTTTAACAATGTTCATAAAATAAATTTGATTAGATCATACATGGTGTGAGAATTTTGGAAATTACATATTAATTCATTCAAAAAGAGTTGCAAGCAAAAGGACTATTGTTTTTGGCCATTTGGTTGATCATTTGTATTTATTACAATTAAAATTTGTGGTCCCAAGTGCAAGTCACATGACATGCAAAAAATAATCATGTAAAAAAACATGTCAAATTGTTTATAAAAACTCAAGTACTCATTTTTTGCATTTTTGATTTTTCACCAAAGTATTGATGCATAAGTACATACACATGTGAAAAATTACCACCACCATATGAATTATCCAAAGTCTCACACTTAAATTGATTCCATGTAAATTCTATATTTGATACATAGCAAAATTGAAATCCTTGTGTTAAAAAAATGGTACCTTAACCGTGAATATGCCCATGTTGTTTATTTTGCACATGAATCACAAAAATAGACTGAATCCAACATCCTGCCATTAAGTTTTTAAATTTTTGATTCCAATATTAAAACACATCACATTAGCTTTGCTTAGGTTTGGCTTTGGTTAGCTTCAATTTAACCTAGGTTCAACCATTAGACATATAGCCTATGTTTAAGTTAATTTTAGCCTTTAAGTTTAACTTCTAGGTTTATTTTAAATTTAGTTTGTAGGTTCAATAGCATAAATTTAAGTTTAATTTCAAGTTTTATGATTTACCCTAAGTTTAGTTTGTAAGTGTGAGTTTAGGTTTATTATTTAAATTTAGTTTATAAGTTTAGCCTACATTTAAATTTAGCTTTTAGGTTTACTTTAAGTTTAGTTTGTAGGTTTAGCCTAACTTTAACCTTTACATTTAACCTAGGTTTAATCTTTAAGTTTTGCTTAAGTTTAGTTTTAAAGTTTAGCTTTAAGGTTCAACTTTTAAGTTTAGCCTATGATGGACCTTTAAGTCTATTTTTAAAGATTAACTGAGGTTTAGCTTTTATATTTTATGTTTAGTCTTTAGGTTTAACTTAGATTTAACTTATGTTCAACCTTTAAATTTAGCCTAGATCTAATTTAAAAATTTAACCTTTGTGTTTACGTTTAAGATGAACTTAATTTTAGCCTATGTTTAGCTTAGGTTAGCTTAAACAAAATTTGATGGGTGACCTAAAGTCAACTTAAGTTAGCCTATGGCAATTTAGGTTAACCTAGGCTGAAATATGCTATTGTTTATAACTTTGTGATGATTAATTATGTTATAAGTAAAAATGTTATGATGGAATGTTTAAGGATTTGAACCCTCAAAATGAAGCCCAATTCAAGTCCTCACACTTGTAACTTAGGATTACCTAGGTTCTTTGCCTAGTAGTTTACTTAGCTTAGTAGTACTTTAGGTTTGTTTTTTTAGTTGAGGTGGCCTAAGCTAGGCTCCTAGGTTAGGTCAACTAATCTAAGAAATTGAGGCTTCAAGCCCTTGATTAGGTTTCCATAGGTTGCCATGTGACAACTCATAAGTGGGTTTTTAAAATTTTAACCTAGGCTTTTACATGGCAACAATAAATTAATTTTAAAAATTATAATTTATATTTTATAAATCATTGGATGCATCTGTCATGAATATTATTCAATTTAATAATATAAAATTTGACAACCATGATCACATGATCTTTTAAAATCATGATCATCCACCCATGTGATTATAGTCACATGAAAATGGTATGGAATGGCATAAATGATTATTGTGATGGCATAAACAATTATAGTCATGGTTGCAACTAGATGACATATAAAACAAACAAATTTACATTGACTACATATTCATTTAATCATTAAGGTATATATGACTAAGGTTTTTAATCATGTATGGAATCATAAATGGAGTCATGGATGTTGCCTTTTGGTGTAATGACAACATATCATTTTCAAATATTTTCAAATCACTAAATAAGTATTTTTTTTGTCAATAGATCAATTCCAAATTTGCTAACATGTTTCCATGGTATATTATGAATGTTGTCATAATATAAGCAAATTTGATAATTTCAATGCTAGTTTAAATTACTATTTAAAAACATGATAAACCAAGGAATGGTTATAGTCATTGCGGTTCTTGTTAATGTGAATGCACCCACATCAATTTTTGGACCAATCATATGCCAAATGATATTTAAAGGGTGGTGGGTCCAACCACATTATTAAGAACCACACATGCCCACTTAAACCACTACTTTATTTTAAGAATATTCTTAGAATATTTTAAATACATCTTTCAAAAAAACATTAATTTTTTAAAAAAAATTCTTAATACTATTATGTTAAGGTGTATATTAAAAAAAATCCCAAAATATGTCATTAAAAAATAATTTCAAATTGTGACTTTAATGTCAAAACTATTTTTAAATTGTTTTTAAGTAGTGGTTACAAGAGGTTAAAAGTCCTTATATATATTTTTCATTCATTAGATTGATTCCAAATTTTTATGATATGCACATAATGTTCACAATAAAATTTTAGAAAAAATTATGTTATTTATTATTATTATTATTTTGTACAATCCAAAGTTCAAAAAATTAAACTATGGTTATAATTGTTTTTGGTACATGTTAGTATGATTGCACCTTAGTAATTTACCAATACTTATAATAAAAATCATATGGTACAATTATAATATTTATAGTTTGATAATTGTTATAATTGTTTAATTTTAAGTAATGTAAGATGTAAAGTTTCAAAATGTCAAAAATGAGTCACCTAACCATGTTTCTACCCAAAACTAAACTTGTAAGAAAAAACACAAATTAATTATACCCACCAAGATTTATTGCTCCTACCACCATAGTTGTGATGGTAAACAAAACATTAGTTCACCAACCACCAAATTATCAAAAAAATAAAAATAAATCATTTTTTTTTTTTTTGGGTTCAATTCAGAGCATAAATAAGGTTCATGTTGGGGCACAATCATCTTCTATTGTGCACATTACACACACAAAATTATCAAAAGAAACATTGTAGTTTAGAAAAAAAGAACTTGAAAGAATCAAAATCCATTACAAAACAAACAACATATCATAAAATATTTACCACCTTCAATTAACATATAAATTTGCAAGTTGAAGTTGAAAATTGTCACAATCCAATGTAATCATAATTTTTTTGGATCATTGTAAGAGCACAAAATGCAAAATGAAATCACAAAAGGGTCTAACTTCATATTCATACCTAGCTCCAAGACCTTTTAAGCATGAATATTAATTATATTGTTTACAATATCATAAAATCCAATACCTTAATTGGCTAGTATGTTATGAAAGCTTTAAACCCCAATGACATACCCACCCTAATATGAATATCACTTGGGTATATAAAAAAATTTCATATCCAATTGGTATTTTTTTGATACTATTAATGTATATATTAGTATTAGTACTCAAGTTGCACCACAAAAAATTGGTTTTTACTCAAGGCTATATGTTTTTAGTTTATGATTTCATGAACAAAGGGGTCACATAATGGGACTTACATTCAAATTACATGGCCAATTTTGGGTATAAACTAAACCTAGTTTTTTCTTTATACCCTTAAGTTTAAAACACTATCAAAGGAGTTAGGGGCGCCAAGGTAAAAGTCCTTTTCCAAGGATTGCATATGGCACGCGTCGTTTTTGTGTTGGTTTATAACTTTAAAATTTGTATTTTTAGTACCCCTTTAACACTACATTTTAGATATAAATACATTTTGATTACGAATTTATTTCATATCATGTATACTATGCATTCGTGCCTTCTATCACATAAACATGAACAACTTTTGTTAAAAACACATTTTCAAAATCCATAATTGTTAAGGTCAAAAACACTTTTGAACCAAATGTGTTTAAATCGATTAAAAAAATAAAATTCATTAGTTTAAATCCTTTTGTCTTTTTAATCATCAATGTTAAAATCTTTTTCAAATTTTAGAAGGAATGGTGTCATTTGGTAGAAAAAAAGACATTTGAAAAACACAAGGATTGTCCACTCTCAAGATTTAAGTGCTTTCAACATGTAAATTTTGCAATTAATGGAAAATATTACAAAAATAATTATGACAATCCAAACTATTATGTTTCACTTGTGATCTTTCAAACATACAAAAATGCAGTTTTAAAAAGTGTTCATTCATTTGGGTGACTCCTTTGACTGTATTTTTATTCGTAGATCAAAGGTTGAAACCATGAACAAAAACATAAATACTTAAGTTGATTTTTGCAAAACAAGAATAATGGTGACAAAAATCCAAGTTATAGTTGTTTGAAACCTTTAATTTAACTTGGAAACCTTCCCTCTTACAACCACAAAATCATAAAACAAAATTACAAATTGAAAAACATGTCCAAATCACAAACCTTTTAAATTACTCCAAAAGCCTTTAACAACCACAACAAATGAAAACAAAATAATGAAAACCTGGTTAGTTGCTTCAAAACTTCCAACAACTAGCAAAAATGACAACCTCTTAATTTGCATATGAGTTTTTCCATCATAAAGCTTCCCAGCTAGACTTTTAAATCATTTTTCAATGGACATTCATGGTTGGAGTACCAAAAAAGGAAAAAAGGACTTAAGGACTTTTTAAAACTATTTTTTACAAATAACATTTACATGAAACAAATATAAGTGAGAAAATTTGAATAATCCAATATAAAATAATTCATATGTTAATGGTGATTTTTCACAATCATACATAATTGTGTATGAATATTTTAATTTAATGCCAAAAATGTAAAAAATCCCAAATGGAGTTTCAATGGACAACCAAACATGTTTTTTGGCATGTTTATTTCCTTCACATGTGACTTGCATTTAAAGCTAAACATTTTGAACCCATTGAACATAATTTTTTTATCAAATGGTTTAAAAAATGAGTCCTTTGCCTTGTAACCCTTTCTTTCAAAATTTTAAGACTTTGAAATTTTTGAATGATTTGATTTTTCATCAAGTTCATCCAATGAACATGTACTTTCACAGAAGGGGACATGTTTTTGTTGTACAAAAAATTTGAAATCAATTATATGATTTTATGTCTTCCTTTTGATTACTTAAAAAAAAATGTACTTTAAACATTTGATTATTTTAGTTTATAGGACTCAAAAAGACATTAACATAGTATCCAAATTATTTAAAAATATTTTCATTAATTTAAGAAAACATTTTTTTTTTATTGGCATATAACAATCCACTACAATTATAATAACGTAAGATTAAAAAAAATCCAAAGTTGTCCTTTGCAGTCCTTTTTTTCAATTAGACACTCTTTTTTGATACCCCAATCGTGAATGGGCCCCATCATAATTTAGCACCAAACTTAGATTATTTCGAATTGGAGTGTAAAAAACGAGTTTCATGCTTGTAAAACCACTTTGTAAAAATAAATCATCATTTCTTGCATTTCAACATGTATATTGCCAAAACATAAGGTTCTGAAGTTGGGTTTAGGTTTTTTTTTAAATAATTTTAATTCTAGTGATGATGATTTATTGAAATTGATTTAGGTAAGATAACCTTAGATTCCATAAGTTATCTTCTAAACAATTCTAAATTGAAATATGTTTAGCCAATTCCCAAATAAAGAGGTATAAAAAGGTGTCTTTTTGAATCTATGTCTTTTCAAAGGTTTTTTTCTTCTAACACCATATAGTTACACCATATTTGTTTGAATATAGAATAAAGTTTTCTCTATCTCTTTTAACAATTAAGGGAAAAATATGTGCCCCATGCAACAATAGATTAAGCATCTTAAATGTAGGAAACAAAAAATTGATTTGGTTTGAGGGTCAAACAAAAATTTGGCTAATTGCCATCTTTTTTGGTCCATTTTGTGGGCCCTCAAAGGGCAGGGCTTTTGTAGTACCTAGCCCACAAAAAGATGGTGACTAGTGGATTGGTAAGCAACAAATTGAATTGAATGCTTTCAGGCCCCACTTGAAGGATACATTCCACCAATGTGCACAAGGTTTGATATCCAATTACATAGATGTCAATTGAATGGATCATGCACACAAAATAGTGTACTCCTCAGACCAAAATTCTGCTTAAATAATGATGTCTTAAGAACTTCCAAGTTTTCAAGCCAAAATTACTTTAGTTTTCAACATAATTGAATTTCAGATTAGCTCATAATTTACTTTATACATATGTTCCTAAACATAAGATTAAAAATGGAATTAAACCAAGTTTTGCACTAAAACAAACATGAGACAAATGAGAAGCATATCTATTGAGTAGATATTGGATGGAATATGAAATCATTTGTCTCCCCTTATTACTTATAGAGCATTATGTCAAAAGTATTAACTCTTTTAAGTTGATTAGATGTCATATAAAAAAGTATGCTAGAAGATTTAAACCTATTTTCTCACCTTCAAAGTCCAAGCTACTTATAATATTGAAGACCCATGTTTAAGGCTAGTGCTTAATTAATTACTACTTACCTAAAGGCATGGCTCAAGAAATCAAATTAATTTTATTTTTTATACAACCCATCATTAAATCAATACCCTAATTACTATTGATGTTGTTGATTTTTTTTTGGGGGGGAGGAGTTGGTGGGGGAGGGGAAGGTGTGGTGTCTTTGAACGTTGAAGTGATCCACGACAAGAGTACTACCTAATGCAGTGAATTCTGGAAAGAAAAAGTCCAGTTGCATAATTGATGTTGTACTTGTGGTTGATCAGAATTGAACGAATTTGGTGTGTGGGACGTTGTTTCACGATTTCCAGATGAAGATGATGATCATGATCATAATCAGCAGCAGCAGCAGCGAGATCAGTAGTGGGTGTGGGCAAAATTATTTGTGTTGGTTGGGTTGTGTGTACAGCTGCTTTGTGATGATCCATCACATATCTATTATTGCATCATCCACATCTTCCATATTAATTCTGCCATGAAGAATGTTGATCCAGCTCGTACTCGTTGATCCTGCCACTAGTACTACTAGACTACGCATGCACCCGCTTTTGATCTAATTAAGTCTCCAATTCCTAGTCATGCAGAACTGATTCTCATCAACTTTTCTGGGTAGGCAAATTGGAACCAGCAAGAGTAATACAATTGCTGTCACAATCATGATTATTGAATTAGCTTCCGGCCCCCAGCTCGTGAAGAATGGAAGCTCTTTTCCACCAAAGATAATTAATTTTGACATCAAGGAATTATATATGGGTCCCATGCAGATGCCAGCAATTTCTACGCCTGTTAGCTGCAGCTGTTATCCTTAGATCTATAAAATGTGATGGGAAACTATGAGCTGAATATTGCCCACAAGCAGCTTGCAGTTTTTAAAACCCATTTTCAGAATCTCCAGTAGCTATAGCTTTGTACTAATTATGCTTTTCTGCAACATTGTTTTGTTAGCACGTGGTTGTTTTTTTGGTTCAGAGAGCTGCAGCACCAGAGCGAGATTGAGATATTGTTCATACAAGAGAACATATTAGACAGATCTGCAGCAGCAGAATATCGATGAACAATAGTGATTATATGTTTTCTATTGTTTAAAAGATCTGTTACAGTATCACGTAGACTGTTACAGAATCTCCAAGCCAGATTCAATTGAATAGAAGTTGCTGCAGAGGGTTTTAATCCGTATATAATCAGAGCTGCAGCAGGTCCAGAGAGTCCGTGAATTGTGAGATTAACCTCGTCGTCGTCGACAGGATTTAGTTCTTTGGATACAGATCTTCCAAGAGTAGTGAAGCGTCTAGCAGCGACTAGCTGTATCGATTGCAGAATCGAGTTTCGATACAATACAATACTAAACTTAGCGACCGCCGGTGATCTGCATCAAGTACAGGATTGATCATATTCAGCCATGAAGAGTGATAATATAGCAGCTCATGGGAATATTGTAGTGAGGAGAGGTATTTTGGTTTTCACAGTAGTGATGGCTCACCAGGTGCTGCTGATGCAGATGATGAGCATGTTCGGGTGCGCGTGCTGCAGCAGGGACGATGGTAATAGCAATAGTATTGCAACGCTTCCCAATTGTAGCTATCCGTCTGTGTACGCATTTGGCGACTCACTGACCGACACTGGAAACGGAATCGCTGGATTCCCCGACGAGTTCATCTCATCGGAATCCGATCCCAACGGCATCTTGTTCCCGCAACATGCCGCCGATCGCTACTGCGATGGCCGCCTCCTCATCGACTTTCTGGGTAAGAAAGAAAAACCCACATGGGTTTAGGGTTTACAACAAAAACCTACAGGGGTTTAGGGTTTAGGGTTTACTAGGGAAATTTGTGTAATGATCTGCATGAGTGCATCCATATCTTCAACTGCAACTAAATTGATGAACAGGCGTTGCATGTGGGTACTTGGCAGCATTTGGGGTGAGGAGGAGACCGATCTACGCCTACTTGAGGGCTTTCGCGGGAGATTTCACGTACGGTGTCAATTTCGCAACTTCCGGATCGACTGCTCGTAACGTGAGCACATGGGATGCTACTGCCAAGTTCAGCACGCCTTTCTCTCTCAACTTTCAGATCCAGTGGCTCAGGCGCTACAAAGTCCGACTCCAATTCTATTACACCCAAACAAGTACATGTCTTTTACTACTTGCAATTCTATTCCAGCCGAACAAGAATTCATGTCTGTACTTGTACTGCTCTAAGATCATAGTAAATGAACACTGATAATAATAGTTTAATGCACGAAACTTAAAATATACATCTGATTCTGTTACATCTTTATGCGATTGATATCACTTATACATTAAGCTGTACTTAGAAGAATGATTAAATATAATCTCATGAGATATTGCAGGTAGCATGCAGATATTTGAGTGCTTCTTCTTCCACACTTGTTCCTGATCTCTTAAGAGTAGTATCTTATAAAGACCAGAATATACACTTCACGTGTAGACCTGCAGGTATTCTAAGTGAGCATGAGTTTCTGCAGCACTTAGAACTGATGAGGAGAAACATCAAGGGGGGTTGTTTTTGTTTTGGTTATATTTTGCAGGGGTAAATCAGTCATTGCCATCACTGGATGCACTCAATTCGTCACTCTACGTGGTTTACTCTGGATTCCAAGACTACATGAGCGGCTTCTATGACGATTCTCTCACATCTCAACAAGCTTCTGCTAATGTCCCTTCGGTGGTCCAAGCAATTGTAGCTGCAGTGCAGGTACACTACATTTGATATCATTTAAAACCTAAGTTGGCTCCTGATGGGCAGAAGCTCTAAATTAAGATATGCTATAATTATGACTAATCTATCATTTTGTTTTTGGTAGGTATACCAAGTATATAATTGAGATCTTGATTGAACCATTTCTAGATTAGCATCACATGTTTGATTTTGAGTACCTATGTTGTGAAGATATCAAATGTTCTAGTCACAGAGGATGTACACTGTATCCAAAAAGGAGTATCATGAACTTTGTTGGGTGTAAATTTGCCATTTCAAAAACTGATCAGCTTGACTGCATTGTTGCATATTGCAGAGAATTTATGATTTTGGAGGTAGAGATATTCTGGTTGTGAATCTGCCACCTCTTGGATGCCTACCTGCTTTGCTTACCCTGCACCCTGGCAAATCATCACTTGAGTATGATGAGTATGGTTGCCTAAAAAAGTACAACCAACCAATTGAGTGGCACAACTCATTCCTTAGGTCAAGCATTGCTGCATTGCGAGCCACTTACCCTGATGCAAATCTGTATTATGGCAACCTAAATGCAGCTTTCTATGACATTCTGAAGAATTCAACCCACTATGGTAAGCACTATGGAATGACCCCTAATCAACCCCCTTGCTCTAACTTGTTGAAATGATGCCAAACTTTGCACAATTAGTAACCAAAGTTTTGTGTGTTGTCTCCCCAACATCTTGATTAGGAATTCTGCACCCATTGAGTGCATGTTGTGGACATGGGGGAGTCTATAACTACAACAAAGTTGTAACTTGTGGGCACATGGGGACGGTCGAAGGCATGGTGGTGGCAGCAAACTCTTCATGCACAAACCCTACAGCCTATGGGAGCTGGGATGGCATCCACCCATCTCAAGCTGTTAATCGAGTTGTGGCTACAGCCTTTTTGAATGGGAGGCATATTGAACCAGATGGTGGCTTGAACTGCTCCCCTGATTATAGCAACTGGTATACTCCAAACTAGTCTAACTTTACCTTCAACCACAACCAAGCTTGGAGAAATAATGTGAACAACACCCCAATTGCACTAGGGTTTGAAAATAGACAGAAATTGTAGGGTTCAGAACAGAGCTTGTTCCCAGGTTTGTCTAGAACTATCTAGGAATATCTCAAAGAAAAAAGAACTTGTAGACGGGGCTGGTTTGGAAAACCTCATAATTTAGGTTTTAGGGTTTAGGGTTTTTTGTATATCATAAAACCACTGAGTGGTTGAGCTCTGGTGAGTTCATTTTAGAATCCCCACACAATGCAGGTTGCATCTGCGTCCAGCCAACCTTTTGATGGGTTTCTCTTCAATGCAACTTAGTGCTCACAATTAGTGCTCCTGACTGAATTTAAGCTAAATTGTATCAGTCTTTTCCGATCTAACTGTAATGAATTTGGATTTCTTTACAGCCTTATAATCTTTATGGGGATATAATCTTTGGTATCAATTTGCTTAAGTTGTTGACATGGGTGGAAATTCATGTCATTGCAGGGACAATTGACATCCCCCATGGACAGGCTTCCCATCTGTCCACTAAGCCACTAAGCGAGACCATTTTTACATAAAATAGGGTAAAGGACTCTTTACTCTGGTTTGCTTGTTTTAAACATAGTTGACAATTTTTTTGCCCAAAACACGATAATAAATTACATTGAAAAAAGCAATGTTGTGTACAAAAAGTTTGATATAGCTCCAAGTATTGTTTTTTGTGATTTCACACTAGCTTTCATCTTGCCAATTGAAAATGAATGCATGGGCGCATGTAGCATGCATACAAGCACATATACACTCAAAGAAAAACCTCATTTTTCGACTTGTCTTAGGCGATTAAAAGTGTCTTCTGTGACTATTTTTGATCAAAAATAGTTGCAAAAGACATTTTTAGTCACCTAAGACAAGTCGAAAAATGAGGTTTTTTTAGTAATGATATGACAGATATAAGTAATTGTAATACATTTGCTACCATACTATATTCAGTTAAATTCTCAATTTGTTCCCTTCAAGTTCCATATGTTCCTCATGTTGTTTCCAATTTTTTGAACTTTGGATGTCCCAACTTATACTTGGGAGATTGTCCCTTTTGTAACCATGGTGGTTAGATTAATTTGTTGTTTTAAAGTTAAATTACCTTATTCACTAATTTTCATCTCTTCTATGGTTCTATGCAATATCATTTACCTAGCATATTACTTGCCTGTAAATCCTATTTGCTACAAACAAAATGGGCATACACATTAATACTAGTTTTACTATCTATTAACATGCCCATGCATGCCAACCATGAGGCCTTGTAGGAATTGTCCATTGGTGCCTGGATGATTGCAATGAATAGAATATAAATGCCAAATACAAAATCTTATTCCAACTTACTACACTTGAACATGGTATATGATCCAATTACATGGTTCCCACATATTTACACATACCACAAACTTGGATGTTTCAATCTTAACTCTTTGAATGATGTTGAAGATGATGACTTGACGTTTGAAAAACAATGTATGAAATTAATTTAATTGAAAAAATGTTAATTGTGATTTATTGAATGGATTTTTTTCTTTTTGCATTAAATGTATCAACTATTCAACTAATAGACAAAATGAAAACATTTCATGTGAATATTTCATGAATATTTTAAATTTTTTATTCACTTTTAATGGCTTTGGATGTAGCCTTTTTTCTGTACAAAATTTCACAATGATGTGAATGTAATCATAGTTAAACGAGCCAAAAATCATATCAATTGATTGAAAAGCTATCAATTTTGTCAAACATATTTATGTAATGCCATTTTAATGTCATGTTGATCAAAAAAACTTGTACTAAATGATTTATATGAGTGTTAATTTTATTTTTTTTAATCATGAAATTTAATAAATTGAGTTTTGGTTTTAAGAAAGGATTTTTGAACTTAAACACCCTAAAATCAATTTTATAAAGCACTAGGCTAAGGACTCTTTTAATAAAAAAATTTTGATAGGACAAAAAGTGAAATGATGACAACCTATCATCCGCACACGAAAAGCACTCATAACTTAAAAATCGTGGCATTTGAAATTTTTGTACATTTTATAAAAATTCATATTTATTCAAAAAGAGTTAACAAAAATAATGTGATTTGTTGGGTGGGTTGTAAATGTTTTTAAGAATATATCGTTAAAAAATCTTTCAAAATTTTTTTCTAAAAAAGTCAAAATGTGTACAAAGGGCCCATTGGTGGTTGAATCCTTTGTCACAGTTGCTTCATTTGATTATGATTGCACCCATGTGATATTTTGTAAATTTAATGTCATGAATTCAATGAGTTTTTACAATAAATTTCCAAATATGTAATATACATATTTCAAATAGGTATTAGAAAAATATAAAGATGTTTTATGTTTTTCTTTCATATTTTTAATAAACAAAGTTGGCTAAAGTGGCTTACAAATGATCACCATTTCAATTACATCACAAAATTGAAAAAAAACTAACATTGTTTTGATGTGGTATTACATATTAACATGACCCATTAGATTGAATAAAAAGTGGAATTCAAAAAGTTAAATTCGACAATTATGAATGACTAATCCCAGATCCCCCATAATTGCAAATCCATTTCTTTTATATTTCAACTTGTATATGTTGTGATTATGATTAATTATTACTTTTGAATAACGTTGTGTCCACTATGTATTTAATTTGGTGAATGCCATCCAAATGGTATATTGACATACTTATGTGCATTGTGAAGCAAATTATATATATATTATTAATATCAACCCTCTTGATTTGGAACGGATTTGATCAATTTAGTTCATTATTCCTTAAACTCATTTAGTTTTATAAATGTCTTTTTTGCAAGAATGGTGATGAATCTTTTGATTTCTAACACCAAAGGTCAATGATATGTGGTGATAATGAATAACCACCTTAGTAAGGAAAATTTTACATTTAATTAATATTTAAATAAATAAATAAAATGTTGTAAATGGTAATGCATCCAATGGGAATAGATAGTGTTTACATAATTACCATGAATACCATGATAGCACATTAATGTAATGGGATAAAGGAAATTAGCCTTTATTAGCAAAATTTAAAATCAACAAATAGAAAATGAAGTGGTTTTGGAAGGTTTCAATGGCTAGAAGTGAGAAAAAAAATTGTTAGATTCTTGTATTTGGTTTTTCATTGTAATCATAAAATTAGAAAATTGATTTGTACATCATATCTAATCTATAAAAATATTTGGTTAATTTAATATGATCCACATTTTCCCTACAACTTCTTATGGATGATAACCACTTAGGCAATAAATAAACAAATTCTTGAAAAAAATTGAAGGAATGGTTCAATAAGACCTCAAGACGTCAATATCGATTTCATATGAAAAATGTATTTGGCAAATTATGCAAGTTTTGGTGAACTTTTTGAAATGAACATTCCACAATGATTGATCATAATTTCACTTTCATAAAAATTGGACACAAACTCTAACTTTTCATCAAAATACAACTCAAACAAAATTAATTTACATAAGGAAATTTGAAATTAATTTTTCAAAAAACCGAAGACAAAAAATGTGAATTACCTTGGTTCATTACCTTTTAAGGCTTTCATGGGGATGTTTATTAATTGATTTTATCGCACCATGGCAAAATGAGTTAAATATAATGTCAAAATCTTGATATCAAAAAAATTATTAAATGAAACCAAGAAAACCATTCAATTAACTTTCCATCCACCTTAATCTAAAATAATGACATTTGTTCATAGTTATTAATTGAGGTTGCATATAAACATATAATTCTTTGGGTGCTTGCTCCTTCCAGTAACTTAAATATAACATGTTTGATCAAATTGAAAAATTTCCACATATAGTTTTACATTATATTGACTTACAAACTCCTAACATTTCTTCTCTCCAAACACCCACTTATGCATTATTAACTCCTATGTTAAACATCAATAGTTGGAAAAAGCCAAATTACTTTACTTAATTGTATTACAACTAGTACGGAAATTACATAGCTCTTCTCCACTCCTCATATCAAAACCACACCATGACTCTATAAGCAAATCATTTGTGTTGCACATACAATCTCACATAAATAAATTCAAAAGACTCACAAAAACCAACATGTTAACACTAAAGAAAATTCATCAAGTCGTAGTTGAATTACAAAACAATCTTACACAAAATTGGAGCTTTAAATCTCACAAATGTCAAAAGTGAATCACCAAACTACCTTTGACTATACTCTTGTTGTAATGGGGTGAAAGAATTGTAAAGTATACAAAAAAAGTAGTTTAAAAAAATAGTAAAAAAATGGTCTAATGTTTTACACAAGTAGAAGAAAGTAAATTTTAAATAATTTTAAATAACATAATAAAAACATTGTGTTTTTCTTCGAGCTTATAGTGAGGTGATTACAAAATTTGAGAAACTTTGGCACAATAAAAATAGATAACAAATGTGTTTGAAAATGATAGGTCAAATTGAGTTTAAACATATTTTTCCAATAGAAAGTTAATGTATTCTACTATATATTTAAACATTGAGAACTTACAAGTACATTTTAAAGGTACATCATGTTGAAAATGGAAAATATTCAATAATTCATCTATTTTCACCTATTTGTACAAGTTTGGACAACCTAAAAAGTAGCAAAAAAAATATAGTTCTTTTTTAAAATCTATTTGAATGCATATTAAATATGTGATGTATCAACATCATTGTGATAAAATTAAAGATTATCCTCATGTTGATAATTTTTTTAAAAAAAATTCAATACACTAAAACTTATTTATAGCTTCTTCTTTTTTTTTGACAAAGAACAATTATTGTCTACTTTACTTTGACAACACCCAATGGTTATAACCTTTTACAAATTTTAACTATTTATAAATGTTTTGTCAAATTGTCAATTTTTTTATTATGAACTTGGCAAAAAGTTGGCTTGCCAAAACTTAACTTAAATTGTAATTCAACTTATAGCACTTTCATTTGCCACTAAGTAATCATGTTGGTTTGTTACCCTTTTAGATTGCTTACATTAATTCTTTTTTTTTAATTAGATAATTTTATTACCTAACAATAATTACATAGTCAACCCATTTGTACAATTATGTGGCATCATACCTAGCTCTCATAAATAAAAATGACATGGGAGTTCGAATATGGGATTATGACAAATTCACAAGCTTGGGTTCAAGGTGAAATTCATTTGCACTTGAAATAAGAAAAAAGGTGGTTAATACACATTGGAACCAAAATGATGTGGAGTTGAACCATGTGCAACCAAATTTTCAAGACACTTCACAATTCAATTTAGGAAGATTTCACCATTATCACCCTTATAATATAATTTGTGATTGATGTAAGGATTGCTTCAAAATGAGAAAAAAAATTAGGATTCCAAATTGGGAATCTTGAAAAATTTTGATTTTGCAAAATTAAAAATCCCTCACTTTGTGAGTTCATAACTCCTATGTACAAGGTTGTAACTCTTGAAAAGACTTTTCCAACACCATATTGCATACTCAATTCAAACGTCATTTGATCTTATTAAATTATCTTAGTTTTCACTATTAAAAAAATAAATTATCAATTCGATTGTTTGATTATCCACCATTCTTTTGACCAAAACAAGAGTTTCAAATTTCAAAATAGTGATTGTGAACCCATTTATAGGAGTGTGTTTGATTCCCTATACACGTTTCCAACCCTTTCCCCTTTTCATGCCTTAAGCCCTAACTTTGGTTACAACCCCAAGGCTAAAATTGTGACACATTCAAATTTAAAGCATTTCCACCCTACAATAATAAACTATAATTTTACATTAAAACAAGTTTGTGTTTAATTTGTTTAGTGTCCCCACCCATAAACACAAAAAATTCACTTCAAACAATGAAAGTGTCATGGCCTGGATCTGACAACACAAAAGCAGGGTACAGCAGTGCTGCCATGTCTCAACAATGCAGCAGTGCAGCCACGTCTCGGCATTTCAAGATAGGATGGTTCAGGGTTATAAAAGGAGGTGGTCTAGGTTGCCCTCCAGCAAACCAGCACCAGTTGATGGATCAATAGAGCTCTTAGTCCTCCAGTATTGTCCTATCTTGTCTTGTCTTGTCTTGTATTTCCCCGCTTGGTTGTAGCCATGTTTCCTTGCCTTGCCTCACACTAGTCCAGTCCATAACAGAAAGACCATTTATATCTTTACATTTGGACCAATAATTGCCATTGATCAAATTCATAACAAAACAATTTGTTTAAAGATGTTAAAATGACCATGATATTTTGGGTTGTTTTTATTGAAAAGCAACAAGATTTGCACTACCTTATTGTGAGATTTCATAAAAAGGAGTGTTTTATTATGGGGTGGAGATGTTATTAGGGTGAAAAATCTAAACAATGTAAATGCATTTTACAAAAACAAGGATTTAGATATTCTTATTATTGTTCAAAACCTATTATCATAACTTTCATTTTGTTTTTATTTCACAACTATGATGGACATTGGATGCTTGCAAACTTTCATGTTAGCAACCTCCAAGATGTGAAACAAAGACAACTTTCATGAAATTCATCATATGCATCTAAATCGTCATGCATGTGTGCTTCACTTTTTAAATTGAAGGACATGAGTAAGCCTAACTAATTTAGGAACCAAACATGATGTCAAGCTAGAATATCATTGAAAATCCTATCTTCACATTTTAAATGAACATCATCAAACCAAACAAACCATCTTAACATTTTAAATGAACATCATCAATTTTTCAATCACAATCTTAACATTTTTGATGAATTTGGTTGTCATTTTGAATATTTGAACTTTTTTTTCCTAAACAATGTGGATTGGGTCCTACTTCCTATGGTAATTGGGTGGCATGAATGAAGATGTCAATCATTTTTCATTCATTTCCATTAAAAGAAATCTTGTCTTTTTGCAACTAGTTTTTGACTTACATAACTAACAATTAATTGCATAAACCAAAAACTAGTTCTATAAGTCAAAAAATTGGTTACAAAAAACAAGATTTCTTTTAGTGTTTGATACATAATATCCATCCATTACATTTAAAATTCTTGTTTACCTTTGCAGTTATGTTATTTGATTCTTATTTTTCACATTTAAGTGAATCATCAATACAAATTTTAGAATGCAATGGTTGGACATGAAAATGTATGGAGGATTTTTGTTGTTGGAAATGGGTGAAACTTTAAACATTGATGTTTGGTGAAATGTGTTTTCACAAATAATTGTGACATTTACACAAACATTTACACCCACAATATCCCATGTTTCACCAAACTACAAGACCATATTATTTGCCAAGAGTAACATGTACAATTATGATAATGAAAAAGAATCAACGAAGGACATGAGGTAGTGACCAAGGTTGATAACCTTTAAGTTTCCAATACTTTTAGCATTGTGTAGCTCGAAATTTTGGCATTTTGAGTAGTAAATTTATTGTCGTGCATTCTTATGTTGATGCCAACAACCCTTGCAACCAGCACACATAAACCAAAGAACATAATACCATCCTAACATAATGTTTACCATCTACACCAAAATAGGCTCACTTGTAATTGCTCAATAATCGAGCCTAAAACAAAAGATGGAAATCAAACACAAAACCATGTGCAAATGAAAACTGCATAACATAGAAACACTACAAAGCCAACGAAAAACATTGTGCTTTGGAATCTTAAATCACCAAAAGTGATTTGAAATCACAAAACTTGGGATTATGTTCTAAACATGAAATATTTGGAACCATGTTCACACTAGAGTTAGTTCCAAGGTAACTTATCCTAATTTACCTATGGTAATTAACATATAAACACATAATTCAAATAAAACTCTTGACAAATTTATCTAATAATTTAAATAATAAATTAACTATTATCAAATCTATTAAGGTCATTACAAATTTAGTATGAGAGGAAATTGTAATGAAAATTGTGCGAAGTTCATCTATTCATAGGTTTTTACATTTCACACACGAATATTGTGCATTGAAAACACGTTTGACACATCAATAAATGTGTTGATGAATGAATGAATGTCACATGAATTTTGTATCTTCTTATAAATTTGTATGTCAAATGTGTTTTCAATGCACAATATTCATGTGTGAAACATACAAATTATGAATGAACAAATTTTACATGATTTCCATTACTAAGTCATGAGATGTTAAATTTATGACGGTACTATGGTACAAAGGTGGTTAAAAGGCAAATTTTATCATAATTGGGATTGATGTTTGGTTTTAAATAATCTTTAAAGGATCTAATTGGGTGTGGCCATATTAATAAAAGCCATAGATGTGTAACCAATCTTTGGTTTTTCATGTTTTAATATTCATTGGTTAAAAAATTCTTTAATGTTGTAAATCTTTAGAATATTTTTATATGATGCATTTTTTAATGTATAATGGAAACATGTGGGTTAATATGAATTAAATCCAATGAATATGAAATATTCATTATTATTATTTTTCATTTTTTGAAAGACTTGAAATTCCTTCAAAATCATGTAATCATGTACAATAATTATTCAAACCATTACATAATAATATGTTATGTCATGATAATGTTTTTTTGGCTAGTATAAAAATCATGGATATTTAATCCACCACTTTTTGTAACCTCTTTGTAGTTTATCACATCATCGTAATGTGCATTCAAATTGTTTTTTAAGCAATTAAAAATATATATTATACTAAAGTCACTTGTGCAAGGTTAGTTCATACTAGTGTGCAAGCACCTTGTTGGGAAAAAAAAAAGAATTTTGACTTGACCTTGTCAAATTTCCAAGGAATTAAACTTTGCACTTGGAGAATATTAAAAACAATCCATTCGATTGGGTTATTGTTTTACATCATTTGTAATTTATAACAAGATCATGTATGGTGCATGAACTTTGTTTATGAACATATTAAATGGTTACCCCATTTTTGGCAAATATTGTGAAATGGTAAAAGTAATTATTGTAATTATATATATGTTTTGTGACAGACAATTTTATACAATCATTTTAAATTGTTCTGTCCCAATCCAATGGTCCAAATGTAAACAAATGGTTAAGATGTAAAGTGATTTACAACCATTTCAATTTGCAAAGCATTTTATTTTTGATGTAATGGTTAAAATCTAAAATGGTTGTCTATGTAATATATACATCATGTATCACATATAATTTAGAATGGTTTCATGACACTAGGACGCCCATGTAGTTTTGGTTCCATGCCACATTCATAAAAAAAAATCAAATGAAAAAACAAAGTTAATTTCATATAGGTGGTATTCTTTTAGTGTACGATGATTTTGAAAAAGAAAGAAATTTTTTTTGTGGTTTATAGACAAAACTTACATGTCTAATGAGTGACAAACAAATAAATTTCACAAACTTGTTAATATCAATGGAATTTGGTAGTTTATATCAAAATCATTGTTCATCCAAAGTTTCATGTAAAAATATCAGTTATAACCCCACTTTTGAAATATATTTCTCTTTTTTTTATTCTCTAACATATATATTTTATGATAAATATACACATAGATTTTTAAAAATTCATAATTTATTTATTTTTTCCCTCAAAAAATGGCTAGCCCATGTTTCACTTGCTAATCAAATCTACTTGAAATTCACAAGAATAATTTCATTTGTGAAAACACACTTTAAAAAATTCAAATATTGCAAAACAAAGTAATAAAATAATTAAATATTTTATACAAAATCTACCAATTATCAATGAGGAGTATGGTAATGTTCATGTATGATTTGGCCCATCCTAATTATTAACCTATGTTTTTAATGGGATAATTTCCTTAAATATAAATGAAATAACAATGAAACCTCATATGTCACATTGGTATAGTTTCCAAAATTATTTTGAACTTAATAATCTCTAGTCCAACTAATGTATCCCAAATTAACCTCAACAAACAACTCGATTTTCTTTTATGTAAAGCATATTTTCAACTTGGCCTTTCATCCAAACTTTATCATCCACCACTATATGTATGGAAGAATTATTGGATGCATTTAATTACCTTGACTTGAATCCTAGTTGATTTGTTCATATTTCCTCATTCATTTGAAAACACATCATCCATTGATTTTTTTTTCCAATCCTTGCATCATTAATTGATTCCAAACTTTACCAAAAAGCAAACCCTAAACCCAAAAAGCAAATACTAACATTGTACATGATAGTATGCATGAACAAACCAAAAAACAATTATTGAAAGGAATAATAAAAAAAAATTGGGTTTTATTTGAAATAAAGTGCTTAATTTAATTTTTACTAATTAAATTATCTCTCCATCAAAAATGTGTCAAATAGTGCCAATCTCTCTCTCAATCCCAAGCTACTTAGAGTTTAAATGTGCTTTTTACTAATCTATAAATGTGGTATGGCATATAGACCCATTGTGGGATACAAAATTCATCCTTCCCAAAATCTCCATGAATAACATAATTCATTCACATGTTTTTGTCATCAACAATCAACTTATTCATCAATGTATGAAAGAAAGAGAAATGCCCTATTAGGGTTTTTTTTTTTTTTTTTTTTTTTTTTTTTTGGTATTAATTTTTTTTTTTTTT
>Ga0116231_10005216_pt1 | contig 25712 bp, 18 predicted proteins | sample S1TSphgellanicum_2_FD_89695 | JGI IMG/M metagenome (GOLD analysis project Ga0116231, IMG submission 89695) | Host-associated microbial communities from peat moss isolated from Minnesota, USA - S1T2_Fd - Sphagnum magellanicum MG | ecosystem: Host-associated > Plants > Peat moss > Unclassified... | reverse complement strand
GGCACAGGCTGCGCTGGCCATATGATGAGCACCGGGGGCGGTTCGGCCGATAATTTGCGCGCTCTTCGGGACAGGCCCTTCGAGCTGCTCAAGGAATTGGAGCGGCGCAGCCGTCCGACCGCCGCGGGCGGCACACCGGATGCGGGGGTCGGCCAGGAGTGGGTCGGTGTCGCGCTGCGCATGGGCGGGGAAACATTCCTGGTCGCGCGCGAGGAAACGCGCGAGGTGCTCGGGCTTCCGGCCGTCGTGACGCGCATACCGGGGACCAAAGCCTGGGTCCGCGGTCTCGCGAACGTGCGCGGCCAGCTGTTGCCGATGCTCGATCTGCGTCTGTTCCTCGGCAGCGGGACCACCCCGGCGGGGCGCAACACGCGCGTCGTCGTGGTCAATCATCGCGAGATTCCCGCCGGCCTCATCGTCGACGAGGTCTTAGGGTTTCGGCGCTTCGCCGAGAAGGAATTCAACGTCGAGCCGCCGCCGACCGTGATCCGCTGCGACAGCTACCTGGCCGGCGCCTTTCGGCGCGGCGGCGAGGTCTGGCCGGTCTTGAGCTTGAAGAGTCTCGTCGAAAGCGAAAGCTTTCTGCAGGCGGCTAATTGAAAGCGGTCGGCGGCAATCGTTGGTCGGCTCTTTTACCGGTGCTCATCGCGCTCACGGCGCTGTTCATGCTGCTCGCCACGCTGGGCACGGTTTTCACGAGTGCGGCGCCGCCCGAGACGCCCGCCGGTGAACAGCCTTCGCTGTTGACGCAGCGCCTGCCCTTCGAAGCGCAGAATGCGCTGCGCGGCGATTCGAGCGCCTTCGACGCCGTCGCCAAGACCGCGGCGCGACTCAAGAGCGCGCGCGGCGAGCTGCTGGCGGGGAAGGCGACCTCGGAGGATGCGTGGCACAAGCTCGGCGAGTCCGTCGACCTGGTGATGGCCGCGCGGGCCCCGGTCGATACGGTGCAGGCGGCGAATCGCGAGGTTCACGAACTCGCGCCGAAGCTGCTCTCCGAACTCGGCGATCTCGCGAGTGCGGTCGGTGTGCAGAAGCTCGACGGCATGAGCCGGTATCTGGAGCGGTTCGAACTCGGCGTGCAACGGATTCAGCAAGACGTCAACGGCTTGAGCACGGGCGTCACCGACGCCGCTCCGGCCGCGCAGCGACTTGCCGATAGTCTCGAATTCCTGAATCAGGTCGTGCGCGGACTCAAGGGCGAGGAGTCCGGGCTCGCCTTGGCGCGCGTGACCGGAGCCGAAGCCGATCAACGGCTGCAGCTCGTCGTGCAGCGCAATCAGCAGTTCGCGACCGCAGTCCGCAAGGCGATCGGCGCCGCCGAGCCCCTGTCGAAGGCGCAAAACGCGGCGCGCTCCTTGCCGGCGCTGACGACGGCCGTGGCGGCGGATTTCGCGGGCGTCGCGCCGGTGGCGACGCCGGCGCCGAACGGCCTCAAGCCCTGGATCCTCTCGTGCATGGGCTTGGCAATCGTCTGCTTCGCCTTGCTCGTTTGGGCGTACTTCAAGGCACTGCATGCGCGGCGTACCGTCGAGACGCGCGTGCAGCAGAACGAGCGCAACCAAGAAGCGATCATGCGGCTGCTCGACGAACTGTCGAGCCTCGCGGACGGCGATTTGACCGTGCAGGCGACCGTTACCGAGGACATCACGGGTGCGATCGCCGATTCGATCAACTATGCGGTCGAAGCGCTGCGCGAACTCGTGACCACGATCAACCAAAGTGCGATCCAGCTCGACGGCGCGACGCGACAGGCCCAGGCGGCCGCCGCGCACATGGCCAAGGCGAGCGGAGCTCAGTCGCGGCAGATTTCGGCGGCCAGCGAATCCATGGCGGACATGGCGGCGTCCATCGAAGAGGTATCCGGAAATTCCGAGCGCTGCGCCGACGTGGCGCGGCACTCCGTCGACATCGCGCACAAGGGCGGCGATGCCGTGCGGCGCACGATCGACGGCATGAACGCGATCCGTGAAACGATTCAGGAGACCAGCAAGCGCATCAAGCGCCTGGGCGAAAGTTCGCAGGAAATCGGCAATACCGTGGAGCTCATCAACGATATCGCCGAGCAGACCAACATCCTCGCGCTCAATGCGTCCATCCAGGCATCGATGGCGGGCGAGGCGGGTCGCGGGTTCGCGGTCGTCGCCGACGAAGTGCAGCGTCTCGCCGAACGCGCCGCCAACGCGACCAAACAGATCGAGGTCTTGGTGCGGACCATCCAGACCGACACCAACGAAGCGGTGGTCTCGATGGAACGCAGCACCACGGACGTAGTGGGCGGCGCGCTGCTCGCCGAAAACGCCGGCGCGGCACTCGAGGAAATCGAGCAGGTGTCGAACCAGATCGCCTCGCTCGTGCAGAATATCTCGGCAAGCGCGCGGCAGCAGGCCGCGGTGTCCGGCAACATTTCGAAGAACATGCAGGTCGTGCGCGAAATATCGACGCAGACGGCGGAGGGGTCCTCGGCCACCTCGGCGTCCGTCGCGAAGCTCGCGGCGCTCGCGGCGCAGTTGCGCAAGTCGGTGGCCGGCTTTCGGCTGCCGGATTTTTCAGGCGGTCTCGCCGCTTCGTCGGGCGCCCTGCCGCCGGCGCGCCCGCCGCTGCTCAAGGACACGGCCGGTAAGGACACGGCCGCTCGAGAGGCGGCAAACAAGCCGACCGGAGGCGGCACGGCCAAGGTCCGCAAAGTGAGCGGCTTCGGCGCCTGACGCGCCCCCGATCGTCCCGATGACCGATATCAGCTCCCAGACACTGCACGTCGTCGCCAAGGAATTGGCCGTGACGCTCGGCGAGGCGCGCACTGCGCTCGAGACCTACGCCGAACGCGGCGATCAACTCGGGATGCTCGAGAAGTGCGCTGATTTGCTGCACGTGTCGCATGGCGTGCTGCGCCTCGTCGAAGTCTACGGCGCCGCGCTGCTCGCCGAGGAGATGGAGCAGGTCACGCGCTATCTGCTCGATGCGGCCGCCGACGGTCCGGGCAGCGACGAGAAACGTCACAGCGATGGTCTCGACGCGCTCATGCGCGCGATGGTGCAGCTGCCGACCTACCTGGAACGCGTGCTCTCGGGTGGCCGCGACCTCGCGCTCGTGCTGCTGCCGCTGCTCAACGATCTGCGCTCCGTGCGCGGCAGTCCGCTGCTGTCGGAAGGCACGCTGCTGCTGCTGAATCTCAAATCCGATCAGCCTGCCCAGCCGCAGGAAACGCGCGAGTCGCCGATCTTGGTCGCGCAGTGGGCGCGCCGCTTGCGGCCCCGGTTTCAAGTCGGGCTGCTGGGCCTGATTCGCGGCGAGCGTCCCGCGCAGAACCTCGAAATCCTGGCCAAGGTCGCGGAAAAGCTCGAGCAGGTGGCGACCACGCAGCCGGTTTTCCAGTTCTGGTGGGTCACCGGCGCGATCATCGAGGCGCTGCGTGCAAACGGGCTCGAGGCGAGCCTGACGCTGAAGCGCCTGCTCGGCCAGGCCGACCGACAGATCAAAGCCTTGTACGAGGTCGGGGAGACGCGGTACTGCGAGGACCCGCCGATCGATTTGCTCAATAACTTGCTCTACTACGTCGCGCGTGCCTCGACCCAGGGGGGGCGCATCGCCGCGGTTCGGGCGTCCTTCAAGCTGTCCGAGCTGCTGCCGGTCGACGACTCGATCGAGCAGGAGCGCGAGAGCCTATCCGCGCCGAGCGTGCGCTTGATGCGCACGGTCGCCGCCGCGATCAAGGAAGATCTCGCGAAGGTCAAGGACGTCCTCGATTTGTTCGTGCGTCGCGGCGGCGGTCAGTTGACCGAGCTCGGTCCGCAGCTCGAATTGCTCAAGAAGATCAGCGACACGCTCGGCGTGCTGGGTTTGGGCGAACTGCGCCAACGCGTGCAACAGGAGATCTCCGACCTGACCGCGCTGCTGGATTCGTCCCAGCCGCCGCCGGAAGATGTTCTGCTCAAGATTGCGGGCGTTCTGCTCTCGGTGGAGGACAGTCTCGACGACCAGCTCGTGCGGCTGATCCTGCCGACGCCGGCCGTTGCCGCCGCGGTCGTGTCGAGCGAGGAAGCGGCCGACTACGACTTTCGGCTCGTCAGCGAAGCGGTCTTGCGCGAGTGCATCGTGAACCTTGCGCGCATCAAGGAGGCGATCTCCACGGCGGTACAAAAGCCCGGCGATTTTTCGCCGCAGGGGCTCGACAACGTGCCGCAGTTGCTGCGTGGTATCACGGCGGGCCTATTGATGCTCGGCAAGGGTCGCGCCGGCGAATTGATGGACGCGATCGGCGTGCATGTGCGCAGCCTCGTCGCGCCCGGCGCGCCGCTTCCGGCCGCGCATCGCCTCGAGCGGCTCGCGGATGCCATCGTGAGCCTCGAGTACTACATGGAGACGATCCAGAACGGACGCAACGATCCTTGGTACATGCTGGACAATGCCGACATCTGCGTCAGGGCGCTCGATGAGATCGCGCCGACGCGCGTGCCGTCGCTCGACCTCCCGGCCGCCGAGCCGGCGGCCACGGTCAAGCTCGACTATCAGGCGACGGTCGCGCTGGGTACCGCGCCGGGGCGCGATCTCAAGCCGGCGACGCCGCCGCCGAGCGTGCTGCCCGAACTCGCCGACGCCGACCCCCAACTCGTGGAGCTGTTCATCGAGGAAGCCAAGGAAGAGATGGCCTCGATCGGCGCGAACTTCCCGTTGTGGGAACAGAACCCGATGGATGTGGATGCGCTCGGCAAATTGCGGCGCAGTTTTCATACGCTGAAAGGCAGCGGCCGCATGGTGGGAGCGCGGCTGATCGGCGAGTTTGCCTGGTCCATCGAGAACCTGCTGAATCGGGTCATCGACAAGACGCTGTCACGGACTCCCGGTCTCATCAGCGTGCTGCGCTCGGGCGTTTCCGCGATGCCCCATCTGATCGAGCAGTTGGAGACGGGCCGAACCTCGAAGCTGCCGATCGAGGAACTCATCGCGCGGGCCTATGCATTCGCCGAAGGCCGCCAGCCCGAGCAGAACTTCGCCGACCTGGCCGCGGAAGATCGGGCCGGGACGGTTGCGCCGGTTGCCCCCGACGCCGACGCAACGCCGGCCGCCCCCGGGCCGATGCCCAAGCCCGAGGCGGCCGCGATGGACCCGGTGCTGCACGAGATTTACAGCAAGGAGACCGCGAACCACCTCGCCGAGATCCGCGCGTACCTCGCCAAGCGTACCGGCCAGATTGCGCCGCATCCTCTGCCCGAGAGCGTCTACCGGGCGATACACACCTTGAGCGGCAGCTCGAAAATGGCCGAAGCGCGCCACGGCATCCGCATCACCGAGCCCTTGAATCGCTACATGCGCAAGGTCTTCGACAGCGGCAGCGGCTTGTCGGAGTCCGGTCTCGCCCTGCTCGGTGACGCGGTCGAGGCAATCGACAACGTCGTCACGCACATCGACGAATCGACGATATTTTTTGCCGAGCAACCGGTGTTGCTGGAGCGGCTGCAGAAACTCGAGCGGGAGCTGGACGATGCGCTCGCGACCAGCGAAGCCAAGGATGCGTCGGGCATCATGCCGGTCGTGCCGACGCCGGAGCCGGAGCCGGCGCCGGCTCCGGCGCCGCTCGATGCGTTCGACCATGAAATCGCGAATATCTACAGCGAAGAGGCCATGGAACTGCTCGAGGGGGCACAAGCTTCGTTGAATGCGTGGAACGGCGATCGTGGCAGCAAGGCACCCGTGGCCGAGTTGCAGCGCCAGCTGCATACGCTCAAGGGCGGCGCGCGCATGGCCGGTATCGCCGGCATGGGCGATCTGTCCCACGAGCTCGAGACGCTCGTGATTCAGATCGACGCGGGCTCGGTCGCCGCGAGCGACCACGCGCATGCCGTACTGCAAACTAGCCTCGATGAACTCGCGCGCATGCGCGATACCGTCAGCAAGGGTTCGATGCCCGTGGCTGCCGTCGAGCTCATCGCACAAATCCGCGCGCTGACGAGCGGCGCGCCGGCCGTCGTGACCCCGCCTTCGGCCGGCGCCTCCCCCGTGCTGTCCATCGTTCCGCCGCCGGCCGCCGGCCGCGATTCGAGGGAGGAGTCCGCATTGAGTCTCAGCGGCGAGTTCGCCGCGTCGAGTCTCGAGCTGTCCAGTGCGCCAATACTGCCGGGACGCGAGTCGGCGCCCGCGGAGCGCACGGAGATGGCGCGCGTCGATGCGGAATTGCTCGACGTCATGCTGAACAACGCCGGCGAAGTCAGCATCTTTCGCGCGCGACTCGGCCAGCAGGTCAATTCGATCGACTTCAACCTCGCCGAATTGGCCCGTACGGTCACGCGCTTGAAGGACCAATTGCGCGGCATGGAGATCGAGACGGAGGCGCAGGTCCTGCACCGGCGCCAAGACGAAGACCCACACCGCGGCGATTTCGATCCGCTCGAACTCGACCGCTACTCGTCGCTGCAGCAGTTCTCGCGCGCGCTCGCGGAGACTGCGAGCGACGTCGCGAGCATCCAAGGTTTGCTCGAAACGCTGACGCGCGAGGCGCAAAATCTGCTGACCCAGCAGGCGCGCGTGATCACCGATCTGCAGAACAGTCTCATGCGAACCCGCATGGTGCCGTTCCAGCGTCATGTGCAACGCCTGACGCGTCTCGTGCGCCAGGCCGCGAACGACACCGGCAAGCGCGCCGAACTCGTCGTGCAGGGCGCTTCCGCCGAACTCGACCGACAGGTTCTCGAGCGCATGGTGCCGCCGCTCGAGCACATGCTGCGCAACGCCGTCGTGCACGGCATCGAGCCGCCCAGCCGCCGGGCCGCGGTCGGCAAGCCGGAGGTCGGGCGCATCTCGGTGAGTCTCGCGCGCGACGGGGCCGAAGTCGTGATCGTCGTCAGCGACGACGGCGCCGGCATCAACGTCAAGCTGATCCGCGAAAAAGCCGTGTCATTGGGACTCGCCGATCCGCAGGTCAAGCTCACCGACGAGGAGGCCATGCAGTTGATCCTCGAACCCGGCTTCAGCACCGCCGGACTCGTGACGCAGGCCGCGGGCCGTGGCGTCGGCATGGACGTGGTTGCGACCGAGGTGAAGAAGCTCGGCGGCGGTTTGTTCATCGAATCGAGCCTCGGCACGGGCTCACGCTTCACGATCCGGCTGCCGTTCACGCTCGCGATCAGCCAGGCCCTGATCGTGCGCGTCGCCGAGGAGGTCTATGCGCTACCGATGCCGACCGTCGAAGGCGTGGTCCGCTTGCCGCGCAACATCGTGGCGCGGCATCTCGGCAAGGATGCGCCGCTGTTCGAGTACGGCGGCCAGAAGTATCGCTTTCAACAGCTGGGCGTCTTCGTGGGCATCGGCGCGACGCGACTGCCCGAGACCGACGTCTCGATGCCCGTGGTGCTCATTCGCGCGGGCGAACAGTCGACGGCGCTCGTGACCGATGAGCTCATCGGCAGCCGCGAAATCGTCGTCAAGAACTTAGGTCCGCAGATCTCGGCGATCCGCGGCATCGCCGGCGCGACGATCCTCGGCGACGGACGCATCGTGGTCATTCTCGACATGGGTTCGTTCGTGCGTTCGGAGTGGCGAGCCCGGCCGAGCGACACACCCATCCTGGAGCAGCGCGACCGGCGAACGTTCGCGCTCGTCGTCGACGATTCGATCACGGTGCGGCGCGTCACGCAGCGTCTGCTCGAACGCAACGGCATGCGTGTCATGACCGCCAAAGACGGCGTCGAGGCGGTCGCGCTGCTACAGGACAATCTGCCCGACATCATCCTGCTCGACATCGAGATGCCGCGCATGGATGGCTACGAGGTCGCGGCGCACGTACGCAACGATCCGCGCCTCAAGAACATTCCGATCGTCATGATCACCTCGCGTGTCAGCGAGAAACACCGCGCGCGCGCGATCGAGCTCGGCGTCGACGATTATCTCGGCAAGCCTTATCAGGAAAGCCAGCTGCTCGACGCCATCGAGCCGCTCGTGAACCGGCGCAGCGCCGCGGCGCGCTAGGCCCCTCGAGAACCCATGTCGGACCTGCGCGAAGAATTGTACAGTTTGCTCGTGCCGCTCGCCGGCGAACGGCTCATCGTGCCGCGCGCCTGCGTGGCCGAGGTCATCGGCTATCAAACGCCCGCGGAAATGACGAACGCGCCACCGTGGTATGCGGGCCTCGTCACCTGGAGCGGACACAGCATTCCGGTGGTCTCCTTCGAAGGCGCGCTCGGGCTTGCGCTGCCGAAAGTCTCGGGTCGCACGCGCATCGTGGTGTTTCATGCCCCGGGTGGCATCATTCCGTCGGGCTACTTCGGCATGCTGACCCAGGGCTTTCCGCAGCTCGTGCGCGTCAACGCCGACGTCATTCGACCGGATCCGTCGCGCAGTTTTCTCGACCGATCGCCGGTCATCTGCCAGGTGCGCATGGTCAATGAGTCGCCGCTGATACCGGATCTCGGTCGCCTCGAAATCATGATCGCCGAGGAAACGTCGGTACTCGGTTAGGCCCCGAAGTCGCCGAACCGTGTCTGCAGCCAGGCGAGCGCCGCAATCGCCGCCGTCTCGGTGCGCAGCACGCGTGGACCCAACTGAGCGCGCGCAAAACCGGCAACACGGAAGGCTTCGAGTTCATCAGGCGCGAATCCGCCTTCCGGACCGATCGCGATCGCGGCGCTGCGAGGCGCGACGGGCGCCACGGGACCTGAGTCCGGCTCGGGCTCGGCGTCCGGCTCGAGCACGAGCCGCAAGGCCTCCTCACCCGCTGCCCCGCCGAGATACTCGATGAGCGGCCGCGGTTCCTCGATCGTCGGCAGACGGTTGCGCCCGCATTGCTCGCAGGCGCTGATCGCAACCGCGCGCCAATGCGTGAGTTTCGCGACCCCTTGCCGAGCGTCGAGCCGCACGACGCTGCGTCCGCTCAAGACGGGCATGATGCGCGCGACCCCGAGCTCGGTGGCCTTCTGGACCACGAAATCCATGCGATCGCCACGCGGCACGCACTGCACGAGCGTCACGGCAAGCGGTGATTCGCGGTCGATCGCGCGCGCCGCGCCGAGGCTCACCGTCACGCGCGTGCCGCGCAGGCTCGCGATCTCGGCCGTGAACTCGCGGCCGTCCCCGTTGAACAAGATCAGCGCATCGCCGACGCGGCCGCGCAGGACCCGCGCGATATGCGATGCGGTCTCCGCGGGCAACTCGACGACGCCGCCCGACTCCAGAACGGTCGCGACGTACACGCGCGTCAGTCGCAAGTCGCGAGCTCCAGACCTTCCGCCGCTGTTGCGACCATGAAATCGATCTCGTCGTCGCTGACGATGTACGGCGGCATGAAATAAATGACGTTGCCGACCGGGCGCAACAGCACGCCCTTCGCGAGCGCATGGCGGTAGACGCGCAGCCCGCGGCGCTCCTGCCAGTCATAAGGTTCGCGCGTGCGCTTGTCGCGCGCGAATTCCACCGCCACGATCATGCCGGTCTGGCGCACGTCGGTCACGTGCGGGTGAGCGGCGAGTTCGCGCGCGCGCGACCCGAGCCGCTCGGCCTTGCGACGGTTGCTCGCGATCGGATCGTCGCTCGCGAAGATATCGAGCGTCGCGAGCGCCGCGCGGCAGGCGAGCGGGTTGCCGGTGTAGCTGTGCGAGTGTAGGAACGCCGTCAGCTTCGCATAGTCGTCATAGAACGCCGCGTACACGTGCTCGTTCGTGAGCACGGCGGACAAGGGTAGATAACCTCCGGTCAGCCCTTTCGACAGGCACAGGAAGTCCGGCGTGATGGCCGCCTGCTCGCAGGCGAACATCGTGCCCGTGCGGCCGAAACCGACGGCGATCTCGTCGGCAATCAAGTGCACGCCGTAGCGATCGCAGGCGTCGCGCAAGAGGCGCAGGTATACCGGGTGATACATGCGCATGCCGCCGGCGCATTGCACCAGCGGTTCCACGATCACCGCCGCGACTTCGTCAGCGTGTTCCGTGAGCAAGCGTTCCATCGCTTCGAAGCGGCGCCGCGAGTGGTCCTCCCAGGACTCGCCCGGTTCGCGAAAATAGCAATCCGGTGAGGGCGCGACGAGCACGTCCAAGAGCAGGGGCTTGTAGATGGCTTTGTACAGATCGACGTTGCCGACGCTGAGCGCGCCGAGCGTTTCGCCATGGTAGCCGTTCGCCAGGGTCACGAACCGCGACTTTCGCGTGGCGCCGCGGTTGTGCCAGTACTGGAAGCTCATCTTGAGCGCGACTTCGACGGCGGCCGAGCCATTGTCGGCGAAGAAGCAGCGCGTGAGTCCCGGGGGCGCGAGCGCAACGAGCCGCTCGGCGAGCAGAACCGCGGGTTCGTGCGTGAAGCCCGCGAAGATCACGTGTTCGAGCGAGGAGAGCTGCTCGGTCAAGGCCGAGTTGATGCGCGGATTGGCGTGTCCGAACAGATTGACCCACCAGGAGCTGACCGCGTCCAGATAGCGTTTGCCGCTGAAGTCCTCGAGCCACGCGCCTTCACCGCGACGGATCGCGATCATCGGCAGCGACTCGTGGTCCTTCATCTGCGTACAGGGGTGCCAGACGACGGCGAGGTCGCGGGTCGAAATGTCTGTCATATCGGCGGCCATTGTCGCATATGCTATTCGCGTGACCGACCATTTGACGATGCCGGGACTCGAGGTCGATGTCGACGCCAGCCGCTTGCGCGGCGTGCGCTGGGTCGCCTCGCCGAACTTCGATGCGCGCCCCGCCGGCGTGCAAGCGGATCTCATCGTCGTGCACGGCATCAGCCTGCCGCCGGGCACCTTCGGCGGCCCGTGGATCGACTGCCTGTTCAGCAACAGCCTGCCGCCGGACGAGCATCCGTATTTCGCGACGGTCAGCGCGCTGCGCGTGTCCTCGCACCTGCTCCTGCGCCGCGACGGTGAGATCACGCAATACGTGCGGTTCGCGGATCGCGCCTGGCACGCGGGCCGGTCGAGCTATGCGGGTCGCGACGAATGCAATGACTATTCGATCGGCATCGAACTCGAGGGGGCGGACACGACGCCCTACGAGGATGTGCAATATCGCGCGCTCGCCAAGGTCGTCGCGGCGCTGTGCGCCGCTTACCCGCCGCTATCGAGTGCGCGACTCGTCGGGCACAGCGACGTCGCGCCGGGCCGCAAGACGGATCCTGGGCCCGCGTTCGATTGGGTTCGGGCCCGGCGGCTCGTGGCGATGGCTTGTTCGAGGAACGCCGCGAAGACTTGAGCGGCGGCGCGACGATCGGCGCCGATCAGCGCCGCCGCCAGAGCACCTCGCCGCCGTTCTCATGGCGCGCGAGCACGCGCGCGACCACGAACAAGAGATCCGACAGCCGGTTCAAATACGTCAAGACGTCGGGCGCGACGGTCTCTTCGTGCGCCAAAGACCAGCAGATGCGCTCCGCGCGGCGGCAGACCGTGCGCGCAAGATGGCAGGCTGCGGCCGCGGGACCGCCGCCCGGCAGGATGAATTCCTTGAGCGCCGGCAAACCCTCGTTGAACGCATCCAATTGCGATTCGAGGCGCGTGGTATGGGCGGCCGTCATGATACGGTGACCCGGAATGCAGAGCTCGCCGCCCAAATCGAACAGATCGTGCTGAATCTCGTTCAAGACCGCGCGCACGGGTTCAGGGATGCCGGGAACGGCGAGGATCATGCCGATCGTGCTGTTGAGCTCATCCACGGTGCCGTAGGCCTCGACACGCAGACTGTCCTTCGGCACACGCGAGCCGTCACCGAGTCCGGTGCTGCCCTGATCGCCCGTGCGCGTGTAGATTTTGCTGAGGCGGTTGGCCATGCTCCATTATATAACGGCGGCCGGAGCATGCTTGAGGCTATCATGGGATATGAGCGACGAGTCTGCGCCTCCGCCGATCGACCCCACCGTGCTGGCGCGAGCCCGCAAGATCAAACTGTTTCTCATGGATGTCGATGGCACGCTGACGGACGGCGGCGTGTGTTTGATCGCGCCGCTCGCGGCGGAAGCGCACGAGGTCCCGTCCGTCACCGAGATGAAGGTCTTCAACGCCCAGGACGGCCAGGGGCTTTCGCTCGCTCACAGAATGGGCATCCGGACCGGGTTCATCACCGGGAGGCGCTCTCCTGCGGTCGAGCAACGCGCCAAGGAAGTTCATGTCAGCTTCGTGTGCCTCGGCCAGGCAACGAAGACGCACGCCTATGAGGAATGCATGAAGCTTGCCGGAGTTCTGGAACAGGAAATCGCCTACCTCGGCGACGATCTTCCGGATATCCCGCTTGCGAAACGCTCCGGCCTGGGCGTTTGCGTGGCCGATGGCGCGCCGGAACTCAGACAGGCGTGCCACTACACCACACAACGGCGCGGCGGCCGCGGGGCGGCCCGAGAGGTCATCGAATTGATCCTCAAAGCACAGGGACGATGGGAAGAAGCGGTGCCGCTCGCCCTCGCCTAGAGGTCGTCGTGCTCCGGCGGGCGCGGCCCGGGCGATGCCGGCCTCAAGCGGCTTGCGCGAGCTCGCCGCGCTTCATGGCCTCGATCATGTTCGCCAGAACGCTTTGCGCATCGCCGTAGATCATGCGGCAGTTCTCGCCCTGGAATACCGGATTCGCGATCCCGGAATAACCGGCTCCCTGGCCGCGCTTGATCACATACAGCGTCCTGGCCATGCCTGCGGCGAGGGTGGGCATGCCGAACACGGGCAGCGATTTGATCGTGCTCGTCGCTGGGTTGACCACATCGTTCGCACCGATGACGAGCGCGATGTCGGCGCCGCTGAAGCTGTCGGCGGCGTCGGCGAGCTGAATGATGAACTGGCCGGCGATGCCGGCGTCCGCGAGCAGACGGTCCATCTGACCGGGAATGCGACCGGCCGATGGATGCACCGCCACCTTGACGTCGACGCCGGCCGCGAGCAGCAGCTTCACGACTTCACCGAGCTTGTGATGCGCTTGCGCCGCGGCCAAGCCATAGCCCGGCACGATGACCACTTTTCGCGCGTAGCGCATGAAGATCGCGGCATTGCCGGCATCGGTCGATCGCTGCTCGGAAGCGATGGCCGGGATATCCCAGAAGAGGGCATCCCCGATCGAGCGACCCAAGGCCTTCGCCGCGGACTGTGCCAGGTTCGCGGCGGCTCCGACGACCACCATACCGACGATCATGAGCACCGGCATGTTGAACACCCAACCCAAAAGCGCCACGGCCGCACCCGTCATCGCGTTGCCGACCGAAACCGCGACCGGTAAGTCGGCCACGCGGATCGGCAGCGTGATCAATAAGCCGCAGATGCCCCCGGCAGCGGCAAACAATCCGAGCAAGCCGCTATAGGGAATCCGTGTGGCATCGCCGGTCAGCGCCGCGTGCGCAATATGGGCTCCGAGGGCGATAGCCGCGAGCAATGAAGCGCTGATCAAGGCCGGCCGACCGCTCAAGTACCAGGCACGGTGGGCGCCTTCCTGCAACTTCGCCGAGGCGACGAGAGCGCCCGACAGCGCGATGGCCGCGAGCAATGCGGCGCTCAGCGTCGCCAACAGCTGCGAGCCACGCGCTGCGTGCGTGAACAGCTCGAGCGCAGCGATCGCCAGGATGCCGGCGGCGCCCAGGCCGTTGAACAGCGCCATGCGCTGCGCAAGCGATCCCCCTTGCGCCCGCTTCGAGCGCAGCCAAGCCGCGGCCGCGCCGGCCATCAGTGCGATTCCGGCGAGGTAGGTGTCGACATTCAGGAGCGGTGACGCCGCAACATTCGCACCGAAGCGGTACAGCAGGCTACCGAAGATTGCCAGCAGCAACCCCAAGCAGACCAGGCGTATGCCGTGACTGGATGTCGAGACCGCCGCCAGCCGCCAGAGCCCGCACAGGATGCAAAGGACGGCCAGGAATTCGCTCAAGCCCCCGAGAGAATTGCCGTTCAACATTCGGACACCTCAATCCTTCGCGGGGCGTTTGGTGTTGACTTTGCGCCGCGGCGCCGAACTGCGGCGCCGGTCGTGACGGGGCGCGAGCACCGCCGGAGTCCCCGCAGGCTCCCGCGTTGCCTCGACGCGAAATTTACCGAGAGAGCCGGCACTGACCGCGTAACCGGTCGCGGCGTTCGCGGCACCGAGCAGCACGGCGCAGAATCCGGCCGCCTGTTCGGCGGGCCCACTCGCATTCAGCAGGATCTGGAGGCCCGCAACCACGACGACCGCGTGCAGGAACATGCAGCTCGAGATCAGAGGTGTATGCAAGATCGCCGGTGCGCGGCTGACGATCAACCAACCCGCAAACGCCGCAACCAGTAGGGCTAGGGGTTCCATTAGGCCACCAGCGTGATTTGCGCGCCCGTCTTGTCTTTACCGCGGCTGCGCGACTTGACCTCACGGGTCTCGGGAACCGTTTTGATCTCGCCATCGTGCGTCAGCACCATGTTCGCGAGAACCTCATCTTCCCAGTCGAACTTGATCACGTTCTCCTTCAGCATCAGGGCGAGCAGGTTGTATTGATTCTTGGCGTACAACTCACTGGCATCCTCTGCCAGCAACGACGGCACGTTATACGGCGCGACGATGGTCACAGGGCCGCATTTCACGGTCTCGCCTGGCTTCGCAGCCTCGCAATTGCCGCCGCGGTCGGCGGACAGATCGACGATCACGGCGCCCGACTTCATGCCGGCCATTTGCGCCCGCGAGATCACCAGGGGCGCCGGCCGGCCCGGCACCGCGGCCGCGGTGATGATGAGGTCGGCGCGCTGTATATGCGGGGTCAAGACCTCGTCGAACTTGTCCTGTTCCTCGGGGTTCAAGTCGCGCGCATAGCCGCCGGCGGCACGTGCATCCAGTCCCGTTGGGATGAACGACGCACCCAGTGACAAGGCCTGCTCTTGGGTGTCCGCGCGCACGTCACTGGCCTCGACGACCGCGCCGAGGCGGCGAGCCGTCGCGACCGCTTCCAGGCCCGCGACGCCGAGACCGAGCACGAGCACTTGGGCGGCTCCGACGGCGCCGGCGCCGGTCGAAATCTTTGCGAGGCAGCGGGCCAGGAGGGTCGAACCCAGCTGCACCGCGTAATAGCCCGCCAGCATGGACTGCGAGGACAGCGCGTCCATCGGCTGCGCTCGCGGAATGCGCGGAACCCGCTCCATCGCGAAGCAGGTGATCTTCTTCTCCAGCAAGCGCTGCACCAATGCCGGTTCCCGTTCCGCATGAATGAACGAGATCAGAATCGAGCCTTCCTGCATGGCGCTGATCACGTCGAGCGCGGGTGGCTGCACGGCAAGCACGACATCGGCCCGGCTCACCAATTTCTCGCGATCGTCGGTGAATGCGACGTTCTCATAGGCGTGGTCGTCGCACTTGATCGCAGAACCGGCGCCGGATTGCATGTGCAGCTTGGCACCCAATTTGCTCAGCTTGGCCGCGACGGCCGGCACCAGGGCGACGCGCCTTTCGTGCAACTGGGTTTCCTTCAAAACGGCGATCTGGACGTACATACGGCCTCCTGACAAAACATGGCTCAAATATGGCCGTTTTGATGGCCGCAGACCGTGATACGGATCATCTTATTGTAAAACTTATTCCATTCTAGGTACCTCCGGCGCGGGGTCGCCGGCGCTGCGATATCATGCGTCCAGCGGTTCTGCGCGAGGAGCGAGTATTCATGCAGCCATCGTCCGAATTGAGGGCGGCGCTCGAGGCGGCCGCCGGCGCCGCGGAAATCGCGCGTTCGCTGTACCAGCAAAACCTCGCCGTACGTCTCAAGGAGGACAAGTCGCCCGTCACGGACGCCGATGTGCGCTGCGAGCTCGCCATTCGCGAGATTCTCGAGACGCGGTTTCCGGCCTACGGCTTCTACGGCGAGGAGACCGGTGCGCGTGCCGCGGATGCGGAGAACGTCTGGCTCGTCGATCCCATCGACGGTACGAAGGCATTCGTGCGCGAATATCCGATGTTTTCCACGCAGATAGCGCTCATGCGGGCCGGCCGGATCGTGCTCGGTGTGTCGAGCGCGCCGGTTTACGGCGACCTCTGCCATGCGGAACTCGGCCACGGTGCCTTCTTGAATGGTGTACGCATCGGCGTCAGCGAGGTGGCGACGCTCGAGGCCGCGGCGCTGTCGGCCGGCAACTTGAAGACGCTCGCCCAGGGCGACCGGTGGTCGCGCTACGGCCAGCTCGTGGCGCGGGTCGGCCGGATTCGCGGCTATGGCGACTTCCTGCACTATCACCTGCTCGCTTCCGGCCGTATCGACGTCGTCGTCGAGAGCGATGTCAACATTCTCGACATCGCGGCGCTCACGCTGATCGTCACCGAAGCCGGAGGGTGCTTCACGGACCTCCACGGCGCGCCGGTCGGGCTCGGGACGACCTCGGTGCTCGCGAGCAACGGGCGATTGCACGAGGCCGTGCTCGCCGCGCTCGCCTGAAGCGCCGCGCAGCCGCCGGGGCCGGCGCGCGCGGTCAGGATGCCGTGGCGCTACGGCGCCCCGCACGAGCCACCGTCGGCCGCGACCGTCTCGCTGCCGACAGTGGTTGCGACTACGTTGGTCGGCTCCGGCACCATATAGGCGAGATTGTCGAAGACCAGCCCTTGCCCATTGACGAGGTCGAGCGACACGTCCGGCGTTGGTCCGTGCCACCCGGTTCGGATTCGTTGCAGCTGTTGGGGTTCGATCGTGACGCTCGTTGCGGGCGCCCCCGTCGCGCAGACCGTGAGGGTTGCGGCGCTTTCCCCCGCGTTGTAAATGTCGAGTCCCGCAAAGATTCGCTCGCCGACGAAGTGAAATCGGGCATGCGAGTTTTCCTCATGCGCCTGCAGCAGAGTAAACGTGCCGAACTTGCCCTGCGGCACGCCGATTTGCCAGTCGTTCGAGTCCCAACTCATGACGCCGGCGGGATACGCGTTCGGCAACGGCGTTCCGGCGGCGAGGTGCGGATCGTCGAAGCTCACGTAGGCGACCGGCGCGTGACCCCCGCTGCCGCGAATGTCGACGTCCTTCGCCTGCGTGTGACGAACATAAAGAACCCGCGAGTGGACATCGAAAATGAACCCGTCCTGTTCCAGATCTTGGCGGGCGCTCAGCGGCACTCCGCCGGCCGTGATGGAATCCGGCGCGAAATCCAAGCGCAGCACGTCGGTCGACTCCGCATCGAAGGTCGAGTAAGTGACGCGACCCGGGCCGTAGCGGATGCTCGTCACGACCGCATCCGACCCTAGAAGATGCGATTCGTCCGCGGGCGCCCATTCGGGAACCGCCCAGAACGCATCCATCATCCGGCGTGGGCCATCGGCAAACTCATCGGTGAACCACCACTGCTTGACGAAGGGCGCGTGCGCTCCGCCCGGCAAGCCCTGAAAATAGCTCACGAAGTTGAACGTTCGGTAAGCTTCCTTCTTATAGGCCGCATCGCCGGTTTTGGCGTAATAGAACGCTTCGACCGCAGCGAGCCTCGCGCTGTGACTGTCGCAACATTCGGGCGGCGGATTGCAGCAATATTTGGCGCCGTCCCCCTGTTCGGTCGTGACGAGCGCTCCATGCACGAGGTACTTCGGCCATTTAGGCGTGGTTTTCACCCACTCGATGAGTTTCCGCGCGTGTTCACGCCACGCGGGGTCCGCGCGCGGATGCAGTAACGCATAGCGGGCGAATTCCAAGGGAATCACCTGGTTCATGTTGGCCATGGTCGCGTGCACGTCCTCGAAATATCCGACCCAGACGTTGTTATGCAGCGGATACTTCATGAGCCAGGCCCAGGCGCCGTCGCGCACGGTCTTGAATGCGTGCAGGTTTCCCTGGCCGAGCCGTATGAGCTCGTCGAGCAATTGGATCGGATCGAGCACATTGGCCGAATAAGGAAACATACCTTTGCCACCCTTCAGGCTGCCGCTCCTCGCCATGCAGCGGTACGGCCACGGAGAGTTCTCTGCATCGCCCTTCCGATAGTTCTTGACCAGCGCTTCGGCGCAGCGAAGCGCCGCGCGCAGGTATTTCTTGTCGCCCGTCATCTCGTAGAGGCGAAGATAGGCGTAGCCATCCTGGCCGACCACATGCGGCTCCACGTAATCCTCTCCGTGTCCGCTCCAGCCGCGGTAGCGGCGGCTGCCCGGGTTGGCCGCGGGGTAGGGTACCCGTGCCCACGCATAAGCTTTCGGGGTCAGGCCGTGATCGAGTTCGTAATCGACGAAATTACGTAGGAATTCCAACGTGCGAGGATCGCCCGAATAGGGATACAGGCGCTCGACGAATCCTTGCAACATCGCGCGCAGGTAGCCCGTGGAATTGGCCCAGTGTTCGTCGGGCTTCAGTTCAAACGTGCGCCGGTCGAAATCGAAACAGCAGTAGTAATAGGGCAAGCGCTGTCGTTCATATTGATCCCAGAGGATGGTCCACTGAGACAGAAAGTAGGCGGAATAGGAATATCCGGTGTCATCCGGCATCGGCCAAGGCGATAATTTCCCCGCCTCATCGAGTGCAACCGGCCGTCCCGCGATCGTCGGCGTATTCACAATCGATAGGACCGGAAACGGTGGCCCTTCAGCGCGAGCGGCGGTCGCGATGAGGCTGGCGCCGAGCAGAATCACGAATCGGCGCGTTCGTTGCATCGCATCGGGCCCTGGGGTTTGACCGTCGTCTGTCGCTCGTCAATGCTCGCCATTATGGCAGGGCGGCTCATCCCTTATAATGCGCCATGAAAATTTCCGGGACACACTACCGCGGCATTTGGCATACGCCGGCCGGCGTCGTCCGCATCATCGATCAATCGCGGCTGCCATTTGAGTTCGCGATCATCGACCTAGACACCGTTGCCGATGCGGCCGAGGCGATTCGCATGATGGCCGTTCGCGGGGCGCCGTTGATCGGAGCCACCGCGGCCTATGGCATCGCGCTCGCGATGCGCGCGGGTACCACGGACGAGGATCTCGCGGCGGCCGCGCAGCTGCTGATCGCGACGCGGCCGACCGCGGTCGATCTCGCCTGGGCGGTCGCGCGCATGCGCGATGCCCTGCGGGACGTCGCGCCCGGTCGGCGCGCATCCCAAGCGCTCGCGCAGGCCGGCGCGATCAGCGATGCCTACGTGACACAATGCGCGGCCATCGGTGCGCACGGTCTCGAATTGATCCGCGCGCATGCCGGGCCGCAGGGACGCGTCAACATTCTTACGCACTGTAATGCGGGCTGGCTCGCCACCGTCGATTGGGGCACGGCTCTCTCCCCGATCTACCGTGCCCACGATGCCGGCATCCCGGTCCATGTGTGGGTCGATGAGACACGGCCGCGCAATCAGGGCGCGTCGCTGACCGCCTTCGAGTTGGGAGCCCATGGGGTGCCGCACACGGTCATTGCCGACAATCTCGGTGGCCATTTGATGCAGCAGGGGGAGGTGGACCTGGTGCTCGTCGGCAGCGACCGTGTGACCGCGGCCGGCGATGTCTGCAACAAGGTCGGCACCTATTTGAAGGCGCTCGCGGCGCGCGACAATGAGATTCCCTTCTATGCCGCGCAGCCCGTGAGCACGATCGATTGGTCCCTCGGTCAGGCGGCCGACGTGCCGATCGAGGAACGCTCGCCGCGCGAGCTCACGCACATGAGCGGTCTGACGGCAGCCGGCAAGATCGAGACGATACGCGTGGTCCCGGAAGGCAGTGGCGCGCTCAATCTCGGTTTCGACGTCACGCCCGCGAGACTCGTCACCGGCTTGATCACGGAACACGGCGTCTGCGCGGCGAATCGCGAGGCCCTACGGCAGGCTTGTCTCGCTCGGGTGGCCAGCCATGCATGACTTCGATGCCCAAGAGGCGCTCGTCGCCACCTGCCGCGAACTTGCTCGCAGCGGTTTGACCCACGGCACTTCCGGTAACGTCAGCGTTCGGCGCAACAGCCAAGAATTCTACGTGAGCCCGTCCGGCATGCCCTACGACGAACTCGAGGCCGCGGATATCCCCTTGGTGCAGTCCTCGGGCGGCTGGTTCGGTCGGCGACGTCCCTCGAGCGAGTGGCGCTTTCATCGGGATATCTACGCGAGGCGCCCCGATGTCGCGGCCATCGTGCATACCCATTCGCGTCATGCCGCGGCACTCGCCTGTACCGCGCGCGGCATTCCGGCGTTTCACTACATGGTGGCCGTCGCGGGTGGCACCGATATCCGTTGCGCTCCTTATCATGCATTCGGGACACAAGAATTATCCGACGCGGCGCTCGCCGCGCTCGAGGGGCGTCGCGCCTGCCTGCTCGGCAATCATGGGGTCATTGCCTGCGGCAAGGATCTCGGCGCCGCGCTGGCGCTCGCCGCGGAGGTCGAAAATCTCGCCGCGCAGTACTGTACGGCGCTGCAGCTCGGCGCCGTGCGCATCCTGGACGACGAGGCGATGCGCATCGTCATCGACAAGTTCCGCACCTACGGTAGGCAGGACGCCGTCGATCCGGACCTCGTGTTTGCGGGGGCCACGATGCCGGATCCGACGCGGGGGACGGTTTGAACGCATACCGGACCCTGGATGTCGCCGCACTTCCGCCGCTGCTAGCGGGACTGCCCGACGTACGCGAGAGGCTCGGCGGCCGGCCTGGCGATTGGAAGATCCGCGAAGTCGGGGACGGCAACTTGAACCTCGTATTCCTCGTCGACGGGCCGTCCGGCACCGTCTGCGTCAAACAGGCATTGCCTTATGTACGCGCCGCCGGGCCCTCTTGGCCCATGTCGCTCGAACGCGCTTTTTTCGAGAACGCTTATTACCAAACCGTCGCACCGCATGTCGGGCGCCGCATCCCTGAGATTTATCATTACGATCCCGCGTTGTATTGCACGATCATGGAGCGCCTCTCGCCGCACATCATCTTGCGTCAGGGCCTCATTGCGGGGAACGTCTACCCGGATCTCGCGCGGCATATGGGCGAATACGTCGCCGAGGCGTGCTTCTTCACGTCGGATCTCGCACAAGCCTGCGAGCGCAAGATGAGCGGTGTGGCGCTGTTCGCGGGCAACCAGGCGCTGACGCGCATTTCGATCGATTTGATATTTTCCGATCCTTATCTCGCGAGCGAACGTAATCGCCATACTTCACCGCAGCTGGATGAACTCGTGCGCGAGCTGCGGAGCGACACCGAGCTCAAGATCGCGGTCGCCCGCTTCGGGAGTAAGTTCCTGACCCAGGCCGAGGCCTTGCTGCACGGCGACCTGCATTCCGGCTCGGTCATGGTTGCGGACGGCGATACCCGCGTCATCGATCCGGAGTTTGCGCTCTACGGTCCGATCGGCTTCGATCTCGGCGCGTTTTTCGGCAACCTCCTGCTCAATGCGTATGCGCAACCCGGCCATGCGACCGCCGCCGACGATCGCAGGAGCCAGCAAGCCTGGGTCCTCGGGCAGGCGCACCGCTTCTGGCTCACGTTTCGCGCCCGCTTTCTCGACCTGTGGCGCGAACACGGTGCCGAGGGGTACCCGGGAACACTCTTCGCGCAGGCGGCGGATCAGCCACGCATCGAGGCCGCCCGGGAGGACTACTTGCGGAGGGTATTCGCCGACATGCTGGGTTTCGCCGCCTGCAAGATGATTCGCCGCATTCTCGGTTTCGCGCACGTCCTCGACTTCGATGCGATCGGGGATGCCGCGCGCCGCGCAGACTGCGAGGCGCGCGCGCTCGCGTTCGCGCGCCGGCTCCTCAAAGATCCGGCCGAATTCGCCTCGATCGATGCCGTCATCGATGCGGTGAGCCGCCCCGCATGATCAAGACACCCAAGGGTCTGCAGCCGCTCATCGACGACGGCATGATCGATCGCGTCGTGCGCAACCTCAAGAGCGGCAAGGAGGCGTCCGTGTACATCGTAGCCTGTGGCGGCCAGCTCCGTTGCGCCAAGGTTTACAAGGACGCGGAGCGCCGTGGCTTCCACAAGCTCGCGCAGTACCAGGAGGGCCGCCAGACGCGCAACAGCCGTGACGCGCGCGCGCTCGGCAAGCGCGGTCGGCACGGTCGGCGCGTACAGGAGGAGGAATGGAAGAACGCGGAGGTCGACGCACTGTACAGGCTCGTTGCGGCCGGCGTCCGCGTGCCGCGGCCACATCTCGTCCACGAAGGCGTGCTGCTCATGGAGCTCGTTTGCGATGCCGACGGTGCACCCGCACCGCGCCTCAATGACGTCGAGCTCGGCGCGGAGCAGGCGCGCGACTGGCACGCTTTCATGATGCGGCAGATCGTCCGGATGCTCTGCGTGGGCCTGATCCACGGCGATCTTTCCGAGTTCAACGTGCTCATCGACGCGGCCGGCCCCGTGATCATCGACCTGCCGCAGGCCGTCGATGCAGCCGGCAACAACAACGCCTTTGCGATGCTCGAACGCGACGTCAACAACATGCGCGCGAGCTTCGGACGCGGCGCGCCCGAGTTGCTGGAGACCGAATATGCGCGCGAGATCTGGGCGCTCTACGAGTCCGGTTCCTTGACGCCGGAATCGAAGCTGTCGGGCTTTTGCGCGCGCGACGAGACGCCGGCCGACGTGGCGGCCGTGCTCACCACGATCGAGGATGAGCGAATGGCGGCCGAGGAGCGGGAGCGACGGCGCGCGGAGGCTGACGCGCTGTGAACGCGCCCGATGCCATGGTCCGACCGACTACGGGTCGTCTGATCTCAAGGGGCCCAGGTCGGTACGGCGCGGAAGACCACGATCCGATCCGAGCTTACGCGTATCGCTGAGCTCGTGAACGTGGGACCGGTAGCCGTGATGTGCGTGACGACGGATGCCATCTTGGCGTTCGCATTGAAATTCTCGACTGGCACCGCCAAGGCCGCGGCCGAACCCACATCGGCACCCGTGAGCGACGGCAAATCGTATTCGTACAGATTGTACGTCGAGCCCGCCGTGAGTCCCGATACCGTCGCCTGGAGTTCCACCATCATCGCCGGCGGCTGTGTGTTCGACACGCAGTCACTGGCGTTGCAGGTCCCAACGGGACCCCCAATATACGGCGTCTCGTAGTTGTTGCCGGCCGCGGGCGATGAGTTCTCGTCCCACGGATTCGCAGCCCATATGCCGTCATACTGCGATTCGGTGCGCAGTATCGTGAGGCGCACGGGCAGCGTGACATCTTGGTCGTCGAGCGGTCCCGCGACCGCAAATCCATAGTTGTGCGGTCCCTTGATCTTGAACACTTCGCCGCCCGACGGGCCGGTATTGCCGCTTCCCGTGACGATCTCCTGATCGGCGGGAATCGCGATGCTGTAACCCGGCGCACCGACGCGGTTCGCGGAGTCCCGCGTATTCGCCATCGAGGCAAACGTGTAGCCGAAAATGTAAGGGGTGCAACCGACATCGTCGCGGCCGGCGCCCAGCGGCAAGGATGGATTTTCGGCGAACTTCCAGTGACCGTCGACATACGCCAGCGTGTAGGCGCCGTGATCATCGAAGTACAGCACATCATCGGGATAGTAGGTGGAATCGTTGGGATCGTGATTGGTGCCGATTCTCGTGACCGCGACTTCATGGTCATACTGGGTATCGATGCCGCCGTGAAAATAGACGGCAACGGTGACCTGATTGCCGGCGATCACCTGAGATTTGACCCAGCTCATGTAGTCCTGGTAACCGGCCAATCCGAGATTCGGCTGACGGTAGCCGGTCGTATAAGGATAGGTCTCGACGCGCAGGCGGGAGTTGGCGCCACAGAGCGAAGCGTGCGCGAAGTCATACGGACCGGACACGCCGGTGTCGGGATCCTCGATCAACAGCTGGGAATTGTAATTGCTGAAATTCGCCAAGGTGTTGCCCGCCTGCAGCAGACTCGCGCCGCCTCGATTGCTCTCGGGACCGAAGAAAGCTCCACAGATCAGACGGGCATTGAATTGACTCATCCATTGGCCGTTAGCAAGTCCGCCGATCATGAGCGAGACTTCTCCGCAGTAGCCGTCATTGTTCTCCCATTGGTAAAACGGCGTCACCGGTTGGCGTGGATAGATGTAATGCAGGCTCGGCGCCGGCGGTGGCGGCGCACCCCACAGAGCTTCGACTTGCGCCTGACCGCATCCGGGAGCGGACACGTGAGCCTCACTGGGCAAAGCCGTCAGGCCGAGAACTGCAAAACCGAATAACAGCAATGACCGCAGTATGGTTCGCATCACTTGGAAATTTGTTGAGGCACGAAGCGTGCGACGGTTCGATTCTGCCGTACTCCAATTGCTCGGGCAACCGAGGCCAGGCATTGCGCATCGTGCTTGGCTCGTCAGGTGCTTGCCTAAGTCCACCTCAAACCGCGAATATAGTTCCTTGAACCCACAGGCAGGTAGCAAATGGTGACTCGATTCGCCGCATTCTCATGGGGACTTGCGATTCTCGCTGGGTCGACAGGAACCGCGTGGGCGCAGGATGCCAATCGTGCGCCGACGCTCTCGAGCAAGGGCGTTTTTACATATTCTCCATGCCACGGCAATCAGATTTTCAATTCGGTGACCGGCGCCGTAAACGCCAGCTTCGAGCAAAATGCGGGTCCACCCGCCGTTGGGAAATGGCTGGTGGCGTATCACTAGCGGAGCTCCCGTCAAAACCGTCGTCATCGTAGGCGGTGGGTTCAGCGGAGCCCTGTTCGGGCTCAAGCTGCATCGACGCTGCCCCGACTGGCGGGTCATCATCGCGGAACCGAAGAAGAATCTCGGCCGTGGCATAGCCTACGGCGCCTGCGACCCCGATCATTTGCTGAATGTGCCCGTCAGCCGCATGGAGATCGGTCTCACACCGAGCTTTGCGGAGTGGTTGCAACAACGGCGCGCTCTGCTCGCCGAGGCCTTGGTAGAAAGCGGTCTCGATCTCGCGGCGGCCTTCGTGCCGCGCCGCTTGTTCGGCGACTATGTCGAGGAACGCGTCAATGAAGCGCTCGATGCGAAGTCGCTGACCGGTCTCAGCAGCATCCGCGGAGAGGTGGTGCGACTGCTGAACGATGGGCGCGGCGTGGTGCTGACCGACGGCCGTCAGATTCTCGCCGATATCGTCGTGCTCGCGATGGGCAATCTGCCACCACGGCCGCCCGGAGGACCCGACCGATGGCTCTACGACAGCGGGTTCTTCATCCCCGATCCCTGGGCTCCCGATGCATTCAGCGACGTGGAACCCACCGAGTCGCTGCTGCTGATCGGCAGCGGACTCACCACGGTCGACACGGCTCTGCGGCTCATCAAGCGCGGACACCGTGGACCTTTGCTGGCCACGTCGCGTCGCGGCCTCACGCCAAAGACGCACGCGGCGGGCGGCACCTGGCCGGAATTCTTGCACGACAAAATTCCCGCTTCCGCGCTGGCGCTCACGAAAATCATGCGTCACCAAATCGCGCTCGCCGCTTCCCAGGGCATCATCTGGCAGCGGGTGTTCGACGCCGCGCGTCCCGTGGTGCCGAGCATCTGGAATGGCTGGAACGAATTCAGCCGGCGGCAATTCCTGCGGCATCTGCGCCCCCGCTGGGACGTGCATCGCCATCGCATGGCACCCCGCGTGAGCGAGGCCTTCGAGCAACTGCAAAAGACCGGCGCTCTCGAAGTGGTTTCCGCCCGCATTGCCGGATATCGCCGCGTCGATCGACTCATCGAGGTCAGCCTACGCCTGCGTGGCGGCGAGCTGCGCGTGTTCAGAGCCGGGCACATCGTCAATTGCACGGGTCCGGGCGGAGACTTCGCGAAGACCGCGATTCCGCTCATCGCGGATTTGCGCGAGCGCCGCTTGGCGGTGCCGGATGGGCTCGGTGTCGGCGTGGAAACGCGCGATTGTGCCGTCATCGACGGCTATGGGGAACCCTCCTCGTGGCTGTTCGCGCTGGGTCCCCTCACGCGTCCGGCCTGGTGGGAAAT
>Ga0116231_10005215_pt1 | contig 25714 bp, 17 predicted proteins | sample S1TSphgellanicum_2_FD_89695 | JGI IMG/M metagenome (GOLD analysis project Ga0116231, IMG submission 89695) | Host-associated microbial communities from peat moss isolated from Minnesota, USA - S1T2_Fd - Sphagnum magellanicum MG | ecosystem: Host-associated > Plants > Peat moss > Unclassified... | reverse complement strand
CCGATCAACCACGCCACCGGCTGGAGCCGCTCCGCCATCCAGGTGGCCTTCACCCTGTTCGTGCTGTGCGAAACCTGGCTGCTGCCGCTCGAAGGCTATCTTATCGACCGGATCGGGCCGAAGCTGACGGTGTGCGCCGGCGGTGTCCTGATCGGCGCGTCCTGGGCGCTGGACAGCGTCGCCGCGTCGCTCACCGTACTCTATATAGGTGCGGCGCTGGGGGGGGTCGGGTCGGGGTTCATCTATGGGGCCACGGTCGGCAATGCGATCAAATGGTTTCCGGACCGGCGCGGGCTGGCGGCTGGGCTGACGGCGGCGGGGTTCGGCGCGGGGTCGGCCATTACGCTGGTGCCGATTTCCAACATGATCGCGCGCAGCGGCTATCAGCACACGTTTCTGGTGTTCGGGCTGCTGCAAGGGGTTATCGTGGTGGTCGCGGCGCAGTTTCTGCGCGCCCCGCCGGGGACCAGGCCGGCGCATGAGACAGCGCTGTCGCCTGGCGGCATGACGGCGCTGCGGCCGTCGCGCCTGCACGACATCACCCGCGACTATGCACCGGCCGAGGTGCTGCGCCAGCCTGTCTTCTGGCTGATGTATCTGCTGTTCGTGCTGGTGGGCGCCGGCGGGCTGATGGCCACGGCCCAGCTTGCGGTCATCGCCACGGATTTCGGGGTCGCCAAAACGCCGGTGACGCTGCTGTTTCTCACCATGCCAGCGCTGACTTTTGCACTTGCCATCGACCGGGTGCTGAACGGGCTGACGCGCCCGTTCTTCGGCTGGGTGTCGGACCAGATCGGGCGCGAGAACACCATGTTCATCGCCTTCCTGCTGGAGGGGCTGGGGATTTTGCTGCTGATCTGGCAGTCGTCCAACCCGGTGTCATTCGTGATCCTGAGCGGCCTGGTGTTTTTCGCCTGGGGCGAGATCTACTCGCTGTTCCCGGCGACCTGCGGGGATACGTTCGGCCGCAAATTCGCCGCGACGAACTATGGGCTGCTCTATACGGCGAAAGGCACGGCGGCGCTGCTGGTGCCGGTGGGCAGCCTGCTGCGGGCGGCGACGGGGAGCTGGCTGTCGGTGCTGTATGTGGCGGCCGCGGTGAATTTGCTGGCGGCCGTGCTCGCCCTGCTGGTGCTCAAACCGTTGCGCCGCGGGTTCATCCGCCGCTCGATGGTCGCGCGTGCGGAGGAGCGGCTGGCGGCGGCGAAAGCGCCGATCCCGGCCTGACCGCGGCCGGCACACGCGCCGCATTGTCCAGCGCGTAAGACAGGGCGGCAAGGCCGAGTGCCACGACGGCGACGGCCGCCCCGATGAGGGGCAGGTCGCGGTAGGACCAGCCGGCGGCAATGGCAAGGCCGCCGAGCCAGGCGCCGGTGGCATTGCCCAGGTTAAAAGCGCCCTGGTTGAGCGTGGCGGCCAGGTTCGGCGCCTCCACCGCCTGGTCCACCACCCGCATTTGTAGGGGCGAGGCCAGGGCGAAGGTCGAGGCGCCCCAGAGCGTCAGCATGACGATAGCGGAAGGCGCATACGGCAGGGCGGCGTAGAGCGCGACCAGCACCAGGGCGAGCACCCCGAACAGCAACAACACCGCCGGCATCAGCCGCCAGTCCGCGAGCCTGCCGCCGAGCAGATTGCCCAATGTCAGCCCGGCGCCGATCAGCAGCAGCACCAGGCTGACGGTGTGGGCGGTCAGGTGCGTCACATTCTCCAGCAGCGGCGCGATATAGGTAAAAACGCTGAACAGGCTGACGGAGGCGAGCACGCTGATTCCCATGGCGAGCAGTACCTGCGTGTGCGTCAGGGCACGGAATTCACGCAGCATGTTGGTGCCCTGGTCGGCTTCGATCACGGGGACGAAGGCATAGAGGGCGGCCACCGCAAGCACGCCGATGGCGGTGACGGCCCAAAATGTGGTGCGCCACCCCTCCGCCTGGCCGAGCAGCGTGCCGAGCGGCACACCGGTGACATTGGCAAGCGTCAGACCCGTGAACATCAGGGCAATCGCCTGCGCCCGCTTCTCGCGCGGCACCACTTGGGTCGCCACCACCGAGCCGATGCCGAAGAAGGCGCCATGCGCCAGGGCGGTGACCACGCGCGCGGCCATCAGCGCCCAGTAGCCGGGGGCGAGCGCGCACAGCGTATTGCCCAGGATGAACACGCCCATCAGCCCGAGCAGCGTCGCGCGCCTTGGCGCCCGCGCCGTGGCAATGGCGACAATTGGCGAGCCGAGCGCCACCGCCAGCGCGTAGCCGGTGACCAGCAGGCCTGCGCGCGGAATGCTGACGCTCAAATCGCGCGCCACGTCCGGCAGCAGGCCCATGATGACGAATTCGGTGGTGCCGATGCCGAAAGCGGCCACGGCCAGGGCCAGAAGGGGAAGACGCATACGAGGGGCTCCGGCGTTCGTTGTGCAGCGCACACCGTAGCCCGCATGAAGCGCTTGCGGAATGCGGGGACCCATGCCGGAACGCAGCGCCGGTCCCGCATTCCGCAAGCGCTCCATACGGGCTACGATGCCAGGATGCCAGTCAGCGTCATCACCGGTGCCACCTCCGGAATCGGCCGATGGATCGCCCTGGGTCTGGCGCGTGCCGGCCACCAAGTCGTGATGATCGTGCGCGACCAGGCGCGCGGCGAGGCGGCGGTGGCCTGGATCCGCGCCCACGTGCCGGACGCCCGGATCGACATCCTCCTCGCCGACCTCTCCAGCCTGGCGGAGACTCGCCGGGTCGGCAGCGCGATCCTGCAATCCTGGGGCGCGGTGGACGTGCTGGTGAACAACGCCGGCATATTCAGCCCACACCGCACGGTCACTACCGAAGGTCTGGAAACCGTGATTGCGGTGAATCACCTGTCGCCTTTTGTCCTGACGGCCAACCTGCTGCCGGCGCTGCGGGCAGCCAAAGCGGCGCGCATCGTCAACATCGGCTCATCCACCGCCGACCGGGCGCGCATTGATCCGGCGGATCTCCTAGGGGAGCGGCGCTGGGGCATGGTGCAGGCGTACGGTCAGTCCAAGCTGGCGCTAACAATGGCGACGATGGCCTGGGCGCGGCGGCTGCATGGCGGGCCGGTCGTCGCCAACGTGGTGCACCCGGGTGCGGTGGCAACGGGGCTGGTGCGGGCGGGCGGGCCGATCGGGCTGGCCTGGCGGATCATGGCGCCGTTCCTCCTCACGCCCGCGGCGGGCGCCGACACGCCCTTGCATGTCGCCCTCGCGCCCGAGTTTGCCGCGCTCAGCGGCGCCTACGTGAAGAAGCGCCAAATCGTGCGGCCTAATCCGCTGGCCCTGGATCCGAACCTTGTGGAACAGCTTTGGGATGCAACAGAGGCGCTGGCAGGGCCAGTGGTGTTCTAGAACAGGCCCCGGGAAGCAGGGACAAGATTTGGTTGCACCACAGATGCAGGCTGAACCCCCTCGCCTTGCGACCGAACGGGCCGCGCACTCCCGATGCCTGCGCTGATGGGGCGAACAGGGTGGGCTCCTCCAGCCGCGCGGCCTCCGGGTCGCGCGTGAGCTGGCCATCGAACCCCAGGCGCGTCATGGCCAACGCAATGAGCCGCGGCGAGACGCGCGTGGCGAGCGAAAACAGTGCGGCGGTGCCGGAAATCGCCGCCTCGGCCCGCCCGAGCCGCGCGGCGAGATAGATGCCGGCCGCCACCACCTCCGGCTGATACACCGGCGGCGCCGGCCGCGCTGGAAACCCCATGTGGGAGACAGCGTGGGAGAAGAAGGGTGTATTCACCGCCGGCGGAAACACGGTACACAGGCGCACTTTGCTTCCCTGCATGCGCAATTCCGCCTGTAGCGCCTGGCCAAATCCCCGAACCGCCGCTTTGGCGCCGGCGTAGGACGACATCAACGGCAGCCCGTGAAAAGCAGCGGCCGAGCAGACATTGACGATGGTACCACGGCCCCGCGGAACCATCAACGCAAGCGCGATCCGGCACCCATTCACGGTGCCCCCGTACGTCACCGCCGTCACCCGGTCGAATTCCTGCGCCGAAACGCTGCCGAAGCGACCGTACACGCCATTACCGGCGCAGTTGATCCACACATCCGGGAGCCCGAGCCTATCCATCAACGTCTGCGCCGCCTGCTCCAGCGCCGCGGCGAGCGAAACGTCGGCGCTGGCGACGGCCACGTCCGCCCCACTGCCCCGCAGGTCGGCAGCCGCATCCTCCAGACCCGCTGCGCCCCGCGCGATCAACCCGATCCGCCAGCCGCGCTGCGCGAACAGGGTCGCGGTGCCGCGGCCGATGCCGGAGGATCCGCCGGTGATGAAGACAGTGCCAGGCTTAGAGTTCAAGAATTTTGTCCATACCCCACACAAGGGTTCGACGAGACTCTAGGAACCATAGCAGAGTACCCTGTGGCAAGGGTCGGCGACAAAGCTGCCAGCACCAGGGAGCAGGCCGTTCCTTCCCATCACCCGCACCCGCGTCCTAGACTGCGTGCATGTCGATCTCCGCGCCCTTCATCGCCCGCCCGATCGCCACCTGTCTGCTCGCCGTTGCCGTACTGCTCGGCGGCGCGCTGGGCTACGGCGCGCTTCCGGTCAGCGCCCTGCCGCAGGTGGATTTCCCCACCATCGTGGTGACCACCGACTACCCAGGCGCCGGGCCGGAGACGATGTCCACCCTGGTGACCGCGCCGCTGGAGCGGCAGTTGGGCGAAATCAACGGCATCGCCAGCATGCAAAGCTCGTCCGCCGTCGGCACCAGCCAGATCACCCTGCAATTCGACCTCTCCAGAAGCATGGACGGCGCCACCCAGGACGTGCAGTCCGCCATCAACGCGGCGCAAGGCGTGCTGCCCAGCTCGCTGCCCTACCCGCCCGCCTACAACCGCGTGAACCCGGCTGACGCCCCCGTTGTCACCCTGGCGGTGACATCACCCAACCTGCCGGCCGACGAGGTAGCGGATGCCGCCGACACTTATCTGCAACCACGCCTGAGCCAGCTTCCCGGCGTTGGCCGCGTGGTGGTGCAGGGGGGGCTGAAATCGGCGATCCGCATCCAGCTCGACCCCGCGCGCCTGGCCGCCTATGGCCTGTCGATGGAGGATGTGCGCACCGCCGTCTCCGGCTCGAACGTGAACGGCGCCAAAGGCGCGTTCGACGGTACCCGCCAGGCGTACCAGGTGGACTCGAACGACCAGCTTCTCTCCCCTGAATCCTATCGCGACGTGATCATCGCCTGGCGCGCCGGCGCCGCGGTGCGTCTCTCGGACGTCGGCACGGTGGTGCATGGGGTGGAGAATACCCGCGTCGGCGCCTGGTACCGCGGCAAGCCGGCGGTGCTGCTGGACGTGCAGCGCCAGCCGGGTGCGAATATCGTGCAAACCGTCAAACAGGTGCGCGACGAACTGCCCGAGCTGCAAGCCGCCATGCCGCCGGGCATTCATCTGGAACTGGTGGCCGACCGCACGCAGACCATCCGCGCCTCGGTGGCCGACGTGCAGGGGACGCTGCTGCTCTCCATGCTGCTCGTGGTTGGCGTGATCTTTCTGTTCCTCGGCACGTTGCGGGCGACGGTGATTCCGGCCGTCGCCCTGCCTTTGTCGCTCATCGGCACGTTCGGCATCATGTCCTGGCTCGGCTATGGGCTGGATAATCTGTCGCTCATGGCGCTGACGGTCGCTTCCGGCTTCGTGGTTGATGACGCGATCGTCATGATCGAGAATGTGGTGCGCTTCATCGAGGGCGGCATGAAGCCGATGGAGGCGGCCTACCGGGGCGCCGCGCAGATCGGTTTTACCATCGTCTCGCTCACCGTCTCGCTGATTGCGGTGTTCATCCCGCTGCTGTTCATGGGCGGCGTGGTGGGGCGGCTGTTCAACGAGTTTTCGGTGACGCTGGCTGTGGCCGTCGCTGTCTCGGCCGTGGTGTCGCTGACGCTGACGCCGATGATGTGCGGGCGCCTGCTGCGGCCGAGGCACGACGGCAAGCCCGGCCGCGCGGACCGGTTTTTCGGCCGCATTCTGCTGGCTTATCGCCGCAGCCTGGAAATCTCGCTCCGCCGCCAGCCGCTCGTGCTGGGCCTGGCGGTGCTGACGCTGGCCGGCACGGTGATTCTGTATGTGATGATCCCCAAAGGTTTCCTGCCGTTGCAGGATACGGGTGCGATCATTGCCACCACCGAGGCGTCGCCGAGCATTTCCATCCCGGCCATGGCGGCGCTGCAATTGCGCGCCGCCGCCATCGTGCAGGCGGATCCGGCGGTGAGCGGCGTTGCCTCGCTGGTTGGGGCGGGCACGGTGAACCCCACGCCGAACGTCGGGCGCCTCTCCATCACGCTCAAACCGCGGCGAGACCGCGGCCCGGTGGAGGCGGTGATGGCCCGCCTGCGCGCCTCGCTCGCCGGCATCCCAGGGCTCGCGATCTATTTGCAGCCGGTGCAGGACATTCAGATCGGCGCCCGCGTCAGCCGCACGCAATACCAGTACACCCTCACCGATACCGACGACGCGGAACTCGCCCGCTGGGCGCCCCGCCTGGTCGATCGCCTGCGCGCAGAGTCCGTGTTGCAGCACGTGGCCAGCGACCAGCAGCCCAACGGTTTTGCGACCTGCATCATCGTGGACCGCGACCAGGCGACGCGCCTGGGCGTGACCATGCAGGCGATCGAGGACGTGCTGTACGATTCCTTCGGGCAGCGCCAGATCAGCACCATCTTCGGTCAGAGCAACCAGTACCGCGTGGTGATGGAGGCCGACCCGAACTGGATCGACGATCCGAACTCGTTACAAAAACTCCGCGTCCCCGGCACCATCGCCAGTTTCGGCGCCAATGGTGCCGCGCAGGTCGCCAGCACCACCGTCTCGACCACCAACACGGTAGCGCAAGTGCCGCTGACCGCGGTCGCGCGCCTGGTGCGGGACGTGGTGCCGCTGGTGATTACCCATCAGGGCCAGTTCCCATCAGTCACGATCAGTTTCGATGTCAAACCGGGCGCCTCGCTGGGCGAAGCCGTCGCCGCTGTGACCTCGGCCGAGCAAGATATCGGCCTGCCTGGTACGATCTCCGGCGCCTACTCCGGCGATGCCGCGGAATTTCAGCGTTCGCTCGCCGCAGAACCCTGGCTGATCCTGGCGGCTGTCGTGGTGATCTATATCGTGCTTGGCGTGCTCTACGAAAGTTTTATCCACCCGGTCACGATCATCTCCACATTGCCGTCCGCCGGCATCGGCGCTTTGCTGGCGCTGATGTTCACCGGCTCGGATTTGTCCATTGTGGCGCTGGTGGGCATCGTGCTGCTCATGGGCATCGTGAAAAAGAACGGCATTCTAGTTGTCGATTTCGCGCTGGAAGCCGAGCGCGAACGCGGCATGACGCCTGAGGCCGCCGCCATCGAAGCCTGCGTGCTGCGCTTCCGCCCGATCATGATGACGACGGCCGCCGCTTTGCTCGGTTCGCTGCCGCTGGTGCTGGACCACGGCACCGGCTCCGAACTGCGCCGGCCGCTGGGGATTGCGATCGTGGGCGGGCTGCTGCTGAGCCAGGTGTTTACGCTCTATACGACGCCGGCGATTTACGTGGCGTTTGAGCGGCTGCGGGCGCGGCTGAACCGCCAACCTGTGCCGGTTCCGGCGCAATGAGTTTAGCAATAACCGTACGCCCTACGGCGCTTTGTCATACGAAGAAAGAAGCAAGGACTTCTTTTTTGAAAAAAAGAAGCAAAAAACTTTTGGATATTGGATTCGTGCCAGTCGGAGTGGCGCGGCCATGAACTTCTCCGCCCCATTCATCGCACGCCCAATTGCCACCATTCTCCTGTCCCTAGGCCTGCTACTGGCCGGCACAGTCGCCTTCTTCCTGTTGCCGGTAGCAGCCCTTCCGAACATCGACGTCCCCGCCATGGTCGTCTTCGCCAACCGCCCAGGCGCCGACCCTGCCACCATGGCCAATTCCGTCGCCGCCCCGCTCGAACGCCGCTTAGGTGAAATCGGCGGCGTCACCGAACTCGACAGCATCAATTCCACCGGTGCCACCACCGTCATCGTGCTTTTCGACTTCGGTAAAAATCTGGATAGCGCCTCGCACGATGTGCAGGCCGCCATCAATGCGGCCCAGCCCGACCTGCCGGCCGAGTTGCCGATCCGCCCCTTCTACCGCAAAATCAATCCCGCCGCCGCACCCATCATCACGCTGGCGTTATCATCTGATACGCTCCCGACCAGCGCGATCTACGACGCGGCCGACACGGTGATTGCGCAGCGGCTCAGCCAGGTGGAGGGTGTCAGCCAGGTCGATATCCAGGGCGGCCAGACGCCGGCGGTGCGCGTGCAGTTCGACCCCGGTGCGCTGCGCGCCGCCGGCCTCTCGGCGCAGGACGTGGTCACCGCCATACGCAACGCCAACGTGCTCGAACCCACCGGCAATTTCGAGGGAACGCACCGCGCCGAGGAAATCGCCATCAACGGCCAGATCAGCCGCGCCGCCGATTACGGCCGCCTGGTGCTCAAAGTGCACAACGGCGCCGTGCTGCGCCTGTCCGATGTCGCGCACGTCATCGACGGGGTCAGCAACGTTCGCCTTGCCGCCTGGAACGGCCGCACGCCGGCGATCATTCTGAACGTGAAGAAAATCGCCGGCGCCAACGTCATCCAGACGGTGGACCGCATACGCGCCATGCTGCCGCAATTGCAGCAATGGATTTCGCCCGAAATCCACCTGAGCGTGCTCAACGACACCACCACCACCATACGCGCCAGCATCAGCGAAGTGGAACGCACGCTGATGATCACCGGCCTGCTCGTGCTGATGACCGTCCTGCTGTTCCTGCGCCGCATGGCCGCCACCATTGCGGCTGCCGTCACCGTACCGCTCTCCATCGCCGGCACGTTTGCGTGCATGTGGGCACTGGGGTTTTCGCTGAACAATTACTCGCTCATGGCCATCGTCATCTCCGTAGGTTTTGTGGTGGACGATGCGATTGTCATGATCGAAAATATTACGCGCCTGCGCGAACAAGGCATGACTCCGCTCGCCGCGGCAATATTGGGCTCGCGCCAGATCGGTTTTACGGTCGTCTCCATCAGCCTGTCGCTGGTTGCCGTGTTCATTCCGCTGCTGTTCATGGGCGGCATACTGGGCACGGTGTTTCACGAATTCGCTTTTACCCTCACCTCGGCGATCGCCATTTCGGCCGTCGTTTCTCTCACCCTTACGCCCATGGTCTGCGGGCGCCTCATCGACAAAGAACCCACCGGAAGATTGGGCCGCATCGACCAGGCGATCGAAAAATTCTTCCGCGCGGTGATCGCCAGATACGCACGCACCGCGGACTGGGGGCTGGACCGTACCTGGCTCATGGTGGGCCTGACCATCGGCACCGTCGTCTTCACCTTCTGGCTTTATGGCGCCGTGCCCAAAGGTTTCCTCTCCGAACAGGACACCGGCATGCTGCGCGGCACCACCATCGCCGCCCCCGGAACCTCGTTCGAGGCCATGGAGAAATTGCAGAAAGCCGCCGTCGATGTCGTGCTCGCCGACCCTGCGGTGGCCACCGTCAGTTCCAACATCGGCGTGAACATCGGTTTTGATACGCAGAACCGCGGCACGCTGGAAATCGCGCTCAAACCGCTCTCGCAACGCATCGGCGCCCGCCAGGTCATTGCGCGTATGCGCAAGAAACTGGATGCAATTGCCGGTCTGCACACCGTCATGTTCGCCGAACAGGATATCAGGGGCGGCGGACGGCAAGGCGGCGCGGAATATGAGTTCGACGTGCTGGACAGCAATCTGGATGAGTTGCGCCTCTGGTCCGCCCGCCTCGAAGACAAGCTGGCGCATATGGATGGGTTTACCGAAGTCAGTTCCGACCAGGACCACGCCGCCCCCGAAGTGAAATTGCAGATCGACCGCCAGGCGGCCGCACGTCTGCAAGTCCCGGTCTCCGCCATCGACAACGCGCTGGCGAATGCGCTCTCGCAACGCCAGATTTCCACCATCTATCAGGAGCGCAACCAGTACAAAGTGGTGCTCGAAACTCTGCCCTGGCTGCAGCAGGACCCGCATTTCCTTGATCACATCTATGTCGGTGCGAACACCGGCGAGCAGGTGCCGCTGAGTTCGGTGGCGAAGCTGGGTTATGGCGTGGCCCCCTTATCCATCGACCACGAGGGCCAAATTCCCTCCGCCAGCATCAGCTTCAATCTGAAACCCGGTTTTGGCCTCGGCGACGCCACCGACCGTGCCCGCAAGGCAGCGGCCGAGCTCGGCATGCCGCCGAGCGTACATACGCAATTTGCCGCCAACGCCAAATGGGCCGAACAATCGCTTGCCAGCGAGCCGGCACTGATCGGCGCCGCCCTGCTCTCGATCTATATCGTGCTGGGCGTGCTCTACGAGAGTTTGATCCACCCGCTGACCATCATCTCCTCGCTACCCTCGGCCGGCCTCGGCGCCCTGCTCGCGGTGCTTGTCACCGGCACCGATTTCGGCGTGATGAGCGTGGTCGGGATCGTGCTGCTCATGGGCATCGTCAAGAAGAACGCCATCATGCTGGTGGATTTCGCGCTCGATGCCCAGCGCGAACGTGGCATGTCGCCGCGCGAGGCGATCCGCGAGGCCTGCATCGAACGTTTCCGACCGATCATCATGACCACGCTCACGGCAATTTGCGGTGCCCTGCCGCTGGCGCTGTCCACCGGCACCGGCTCAGAGGTGCGTCGGCCGCTCGGCATCGCCATCGTCGGCGGCCTGATCGTCAGCCAGGCGCTGACGCTCTACTCCACCCCGGTGATTTATCTGGCCCTGGAGCGCCGGGCACGGGGCGTGCGGCACCGGATCGTGCATGCGCCGGCAGAGTAAGGAAGGGTTTCTTTTTTTTCAAAAAAGAACGCCTTTCTTGCCTACGATGCCAAACGGCCACGCAGCATCGCCAAGTCACAGACCGCGGCTTGACCTGCCACCCGCCAATGGCCATTACGCTCCCATGAGGCCCGGCAAAATGGTGAGCCCACCCCACAAAATCGCCGCGGCCCAGCCGTGACCACGGGCCGTTCCCTCTTCCTGCTCGATGTGCTGGCCATGGCGCTTGTCTGGCCGGTGCTGCTGAATGCCGGCTGCTGGGACAACGCCTGCTTCCGCGCCACGCCCGACGGCCTGGCCTCCATCCTCTATCCGCTGGCCAATCTGGTCAGCCTCTACGCGCTGGGCCTCTACCGGCGCGACGCCATGATCGACACGCGCGGATCGCTCAGCCGCGTGCCGCTCGCCGTCAGCCTCGGCGCGCTCGGCACCGCCTGCCTGCTGGTGATCCTGGCCAACTGGACCGGCTCTCCGGAAAACCGCGTGCGCCTGTTCGCCGGCGCGGTGATCGGCTTCTCGGTGGCCGCTGTCGCCGCCCGCATGGCGTTCTGGGCGATGAAGCGCCTCGGCGCCTTCCAGCGGCGCCTGCTCATCGTCGGCGCCGGCACCCGCGCGTGGGATCTGCTCTGCATGCTCCGCAAGGAGGGTCGCCACCCGAATTACGAAATTACCTTCATCCACGACCCCGCGCTCGGCCCGATCGACCCGCGCGTGCTGCTGGACCATTCCGACCGCGTGGTCAGCGACTACGGGCTCGACGTGCTCGCCACCGCCCATCTCTGCGACCCGGACACGATCGTTGTCGCCCCGGACGAACGCCGCGGCATGCCGTTGGACAAGCTGCTCGCCTGCAAGAAAGACGGCTACCCCGTCGTCCAATACCTCACCTTCCTGGAACAGGAGATCAGGCGCGTCGATATCAAGCGCGTCGAAGTCGGCTGGCTGCTCTATTCCGAAGGGTTTTATTTCGGTGTGCTCGACAATGCGCTGAAACGCCTGATGGACGTCGGCGTCAGCCTGATCCTTCTGCTGCTGTTCTCGCCCTTCCTGATTGGGGCGGCAATTGCCATAAAACTCGACGACGGCGGGCCGGTGATCTACAGCCAGGAGCGCGTCAGCCGAAACGAACAGCGCTTCTCCATCTACAAGATGCGCACCATGCGCGTGGACGCCGAAGCGGCCGGCGCGGTCTGGGCGCAGAACCAGGATCCGCGCATCACGCGGGTAGGAAATTTCCTGCGCCAGACCCGGATCGACGAGATGCCGCAGCTCGTCAACGTGCTGCGCGGCGACATGTCCCTCGTCGGACCCCGTCCCGAACGCCCGGCCTTCGTGCAGCAACTGGCCGAACATCTGCCGCTCTACCGCGAACGCCACATGGTCAAGGCCGGGCTGACCGGCTGGGCGCAGATCAACTACCCGTATGGTGCTTCGATTGACGATGCGCGGTCGAAACTGAGTTATGATCTTTATTACGTCAAGAATTTCTCGGTGCTCTTCGATCTGCTGATCTTGTTGCAGACACTCAGGGTCGTGCTCTGGCCTAGCGGAGCTCGTTGACGTAGGGCAGAAGGAAGAAAGCACTTCTTTTTTTGAAAAAAAGAAACAAAAAACTTTTATTCCATACGGCGCAATAAATCCTCGGCGATCAAACCCTCTCCGCAGGCAGCACCCAGAGCCCCATGATGCCACACCGCCCGGCACGCCGCCTCGAACGGCGCATGACCAATTGCCAGGCCCGCACCCACCAACCCCGATAAAACGTCCCCCGACCCGGCCGTCGCCAGCCAGCGCGGCGCATTGTCATTGATCGCCGCCCGCCCGTCCGGCGAGGCAATTACCGTGTCGCTCCCCTTCAGCACCACCACCGCGCCCGTCAGCCGGGACGCCGCCCGCGCCGCTCCCAGACGGTCCGACCCAGGATCGCCAAACACCCGCAAAAACTCGCCCGCATGCGGCGTCAGCACCGCGGCGCCCGCAAAGGCTTGCGGTGAACCGGCGAAAGCCGTCAGCGCATCCGCATCCACCACCACCTGGCGCCCCGCTGCCAGCAGCACAGGCAGCACCCGGCGCGCCTCCTCCTGCCCCAAGCCAGGACCACACACCCACACGCGCCGCCGCTTATCCTCCAGCAGCGACGCCACCGGCGCGTCCAGCACGATCACCCCCGGCTCGCCGGTGCGGTAGATATCCCCACCCCCCGCAGCGGCGATGGACACGAGCCCGGCCCCGCCACGCCGCGCCGCCCCGGCCGCCAGACGCGCCGCCCCGGTCATCGCCGCCCCGCCGCACACGGTGACAGTGCCCCTCGTGTATTTGTTCTCGTCAACGCCAGGCGGCGCGCGGAACCACAGCGACGGCTCATTATGAAAGGTCGAGGGCGCGATCGACGGCAGCACGCTCGCCGGAATACCGATGTCGGCCACGACCAATTCACCGCACAGGCCCCGCCCCGGCAGCAGCAAATGCCCCGGCTTGCGGCAGAAGAACGTCACCGTCAGCACAGCCTGAGGCGCATACCCACGCACCGCGCCAGTAGCCCCATCCACCCCGCTCGGCATGTCGATCGCCACCACCCGACGCGCCGCCCGCAGCGTGTCGGCGACCGCCCCATCCACATCGCGCGACAGGCCGGCACCAAACACCGCATCGACCACAAGCTCCGCGCGCCCTGCCGCAGCCGGTCCGAAATCATGCCGAGGCCCACGAAAGCGCGCCGCCATGTGCGCCGCATCCGTCCCATCCCGCGGCGGTGCCATATAAGCGAGCGCGACCGGCCACCCCGCCTGCGCGAGCAGCCGCGCCGCCACATACCCGTCGCCACCGTTATTCCCAGGGCCGCACAGCACTAGCGTGCGGCACGGCCGAACCCGCGCCCTGACGGCGCGCGCCACGGCCCGGCCGGCATTTTCCATCAGACCGCATACGGTGGCACCCAGCCCGGCCGCGAGCCGGTCAGCCCGCCCCATCTCGGCCGGCGTCAATAATGGCCGCAAAATCCTGCTCCGAAACGGTTTGCTGTGGCGCCGCGAGACGCCGCACGCCAGTATAACGCGCCAATCTCCGAAAGTGCCCCCATGGCCGTCGTCATCACCGTTGCCCAGCAGAAAGGCGGCGCCGGCAAGACCATGCTGGCCGCCAACCTGGCAACCCTGTGGGCCGCCAGCCGCCGGGTGGCCCTGCTCGACATCGACCCGCAACACTCGCTCGGCCGCTGGCACGAACTGCGTGCCAAAACCCCCAGCCTGGCGCCGATCACCTTCTCCGCCGTCTCCGGCTGGCGCCTGGGCGGCGAACTCGACCGGCTGCGCGCAAGCGCCGATGTGCTGATCATCGACACGCCGCCGCACATCGACACGGACGCCATGCGCGCCATCCGCGCCGCCAGCCTGGTGCTGCTGCCTCTCCAGCCCAGCCCGCCCGATCTATGGGCCGCGGAAGGCACTTTGAAAATCGCCGCGGCCGAGCGCAGGCCGGTGGCGCTGCTACTCAACCGCGCCACCGCCCGCTCATCCTTGCGCACGTCGGTCGAAGCGGAGATCGCCCGCGCCAAACTCACTCTGCTGCCGGTGTCGATCGGCAACCGCAGCGCCTATGCGCAGGCCTTCGCGCAGGGTATGGGCGTGAGCGAGGCGCGCGGCCGGGCGAGTGCCAGGCCGGGCAGTGCCGCGGCCGAGTTCGCCGCTGTCGGCGCCGCCATCGAGGAGTTGCTCACCCCATGATCCACGCCGCCTGGCTGCCGGACACGTTGCTGGCCATCCACCTTCTCGCCGCCACCGCCTGGGTCGGCGGCATGTTTTATGCGCTGGTGGTGCTGCGCCCCGCCCTGTCGGTGCTCGATTCCTCCGCGCGTATGCAACTGCATCTGCAAACATTGAAAAAGTTTTTCCTGGTGGTCTGGCACGCCATGCCGCTGATGCTTCTCACCGGCTGGGGCATGATTTTCGCCGTCTGGGGCAGCATGGCGCATCTGCCCTGGGCGGTGAACGCCATGCAGGGTTTGGCGATGATCATGGCCGCGGTATTCCTTTGGATCTTTTTCGGCCCCTGGAGACGCCTGCGCCGCGCCATCCGCCCGGGACCCGAGATTTTGAGCCGCATCCGCCAGTTGATCGCGGTCAACCTCGCACTCGGTGCCCTGACGATTGCGGTTGCCGCATTTGCCAACGGGTGGGGCTGACCAGCCGCGTGCGATGACCGAGAACTCCACACCCCTCGACACCGAGCCGATTTGCGAAAACTGCATCTGGCACCATGACTGGGAGGGATTGCTGCGCACCGGCCCATGCAGCCCGCAATCCTGGGCCGGCTCGGTGCGCGCGGCGCTGGCCGAACACGGCATATTCCCCGACCTCGCCACGCCGTCCGGCGCATTCGCGGCCTTCCCCTATTGCGCGGCGGTAATGATGATCAAGGACGAGGCCGACATCATCGGTACCACCCTGACCTGGCTCTACCATATCGGGGTCCGCCGCTTCGTCGTCCTCGACAACAACTCTGGTGATGCCACGCCCGACATACTGGAGGCGTTCCGCGCCGCGCACCCGCACGCCGAGGTGGCGCTGCTGCACGACCCGATGGTGGAGTATCTGCAAGCCGAGAAGATGAACGCCGCCTGCCGCATTGCCCGCGACCTCTGGCCGGACCTGCGCTGGCTCCTGCCCATCGACGCCGACGAGTTCCTGATCGTCCGCCACGGGCTGCAAGCGCTCGCCTACGTGCCGGACACGATCGACGCGCTGACGATTCCCAAAGCCGTGCATTTCTATCCGCGCGGCGCCGAGAGCCCGGACGGCACGGGGCCCGCCGATCTCGCGCCGATGTCGATCCGCAGCCATATATTTGCGGTGCCGCCCAAAGTGCTGCTGCGCGCATCAGCCGATTTGCTGCTCACGCAGGGAAATCACAAGGCTGCAAGCCAGTCCGGCCGCAGCGTTGCCTATGCCGGCGGCCTGGCTCACGGTTTCTATTACCGCGAATTCCAGAACCGAAGTTTCGCCCAGTTTCTCAGCAAAGTCCGCAACGGCGGCGCTGCGATTCTGGTCGCACGCGCCAAAGGGCACAGGATCGGCGGCGACCATTGGATCGCCTGGTACGAAATTTTGCAACGTGGCGGGCAGGCGGCACTTTTGGCCACCTACCAGGATGTCGCCTACCGGGACCTGGGGCCCGGCTACATCAGCGATCCTTTTACGGGCGCTGCAACACTGCCAGCCTCATAGGACGGACGAAGGCCTGTATGCATGAAGTGCGGCCCGCGTTCTCTTTGGAGAGCGGGTTCTACCCACGTCTTGATGGCGTCCCGGTGTGTGTACGGTGGTTAAAATCTACGCCCCGATATCTTTACGACAGCAACAGCCAAACCGACCAAATCCCGGCCGCCAGAAACGGGCCGAACGGCAGCCGTGTCGATCCATCGACCCGCCGCCCCATCAGCACCATCCCACCAGCGAACAGCAGTCCCGCCACCGCTGCCATCAGCACCACATCGGCCAACATCGCAGCCCCAACCCACGCACCGCCGGCGGCCAGCAGCTTGGCGTCGCCCTGGCCCAGGCCGTCGCGGCCGCGCAGCAGGCGGTAGGCCCAGGCGAGCAGACGGAAAGCCACATAGCCGACGGCAGCGCCCAAGGCTCGGTCCGTCAGCGTGTCCGGGTCGAGCCAGACCGCTTCGGCGAGGCCTGCCAGCACCAGAGGCAGCGTCAGCATATCCGGCAGGCGCATGACCAGGACATCGATCCAGGCCAGTGCCAGCAGCGTCCAGCCCAGCGCGCAGCCGGCGGCGAGCCGGGCGCCGTTCTGGCCGGCGAGCAGGAGGCTTGCCGGAACCAGCAGCGCGGCCAGTTCCACGGCGAGATGGAATGGGCGGATCGGCCCGCGGCAGCTACGGCACCGGCCACGCTGGGCAGCGAAACTGAGGAGCGGGACGAGTTCCAGCGGGCCAAGACTCTTGCCGCAGGCCTCACAGCGGGAGCGGCCGGTGACGAAATTCTCGCCGCCCGCCGTGCGGGTGATGAGCGTGCCCAGAAAACTCCCTATGCAGGGGGCCAGCAGAAGTGCGGCCATAGCGTCACGCCATGGCGGACTCACTTCTCGACGAAAGCCTTTTCGATCACGTAATCGCCGGCCTCGCCCGAACTCCCCTCGCGCCACCCCTCGCCGCGGAAGAACGTGCCGAAATCGGCCAGCAGCTCCGGATTGCCGCACAGCATCACCCTGTCATGCGCCCGCTCCAGCGGCGGCAGACCCAGCTCCGCGGGAATGCGGCCGGAAAACATCAGGTCGGTCACCCGGCCGGTATTGCGAAAAACCTCGCGCGTCACCGTCGGGTAGTAGAGCAGTTTTTCCGACACGAGTTCGCCCAGCAGCTCATGCTCGGCCAGGTCCGTAATGAGCTGCTGATAGGCCAGTTCGGCCACCGTGCGGCAGCCGTGCACCAGCACCACATGCTCGAAATTTTCGTAAGTGTCGGGATCGCGAATCAAGCTCATGAAGGGCGCGAGGCCCGTGCCGGTCGCCAGCATGTAAAGCGTACGGCCGGGAGCCAAACTCTCGGTGAGCAGAGTGCCGACAGGTTTGCGGCCGATGAGCACTGTATCGCCTTCGCGGATATGCTGAAGGCGCGAGGTCAGCGGACCGTCCGGCACCTTGATGCTCAAAAACTGCAAATCCTCCTGCCAATGGGCGCTGACCATGCTGTAGGCGCGCAGCAGCGGGCGGCCATCGACCAGCAGGCCGATCATGGTGAACTGGCCGCTCTTGAAGCGGAAGGCCGGATCGCGGGTGCAGGAAAAGCTGAACAGCGTGTCGGTCCAGTGGTGAACGCCGAGTACGCGTTCCTCGAAAAAGGCGCTCATGCGGGAGGGGAAACCTACAACCTGTGTTTACGGAAAGTGCCGCCCTACGTAGGGGATGCGGCGCCCCGGGCAAGCAGCAATTTGCGCAGGGGTGCCGCGATGGCGCCGAGCATGGCGTCCCAGGTGAAGCGCGCGGCCTGCGCGCGACAGGCATCGGCCAGCCTCCCATCCACCGCGCGCCGGGCCAGCATGGCGCCCAGCGCGCGCTCCAGATCGGCGGCGGATAGCGGGTCGAAGTATTCGCACACATCGCCACCAGCCTCCGGAATGGCGGAACTCCAGGACGCGATACAGGGCGTGCCGGCCGCCAGACTCTCCAGCACCGGCAGCCCAAACCCCTCGAAGATCGACGGGTAGATGGTCGCCTGTGCGCCGGCGATGGCCAAAAATTTGGCGCGCTGATCGAGAAAACCGGTAAACAGGACCCGCCCGGCTTCCTCCGCCTGCTTCAGCGCAGGTGGCAGAAGCTGCTGTTCCGCCAGCCATCCCATCCGGCCGGCGAACACGAACCGGTGGCGCTCCAGCAGGGCAGGCGAGCGCGCCAGCATGTCGAACACCAGCATCACGTTCTTGCGTGGCTCGCGCGTGCCGAGGATAAGAAAATACGGCTCGCCGCCGCCGGCCAACGCATTCGCCGCGTCCAGCGCAAACCCCGGCGGCACATGCGTGCCGTTATGCGCCACAACCAGCCTGTGCGCCGGCACACCAAGATAGGCCCGCAAATCGTCGGCCGTCGCCTGCGAGACGCAGACCGTCAGATCGTTCGACGCCAGGTCATCACGCAGACTGTCCATGTGGTGGTCCACGTTGACCGGCATATGGAACTGCGGCAGCACCAGCGTGGAGAGGTCGTGGAACAGGCTGATTTCGATATCGAACAGGCGCCGCACCTGCTTGACGCTGGGGAACAGCCCGACCGACGGTCCGCGCCGGCCGGCCAGCTTCAAACGCCCGTCCAGCGCGCGGCCGGCCGCAAGCTCCCGCGCCAGCGCCAGGCCGGACCCGCGGGCAAGCGCGTCCTGGACCGCCGCCGTGCGGACCAGGTCGGTGCCCAGGAAGAAGCGTGTGTGCGCCCGCGCATGGGTCAGCAGCGCGCCCGCCAGCCCGGCCGCGACCACGGGGATGCCGGTCCATTGCAGCTCGACCAGCGGTGAGATGTCGAAACAGAGGGTCGCGCCGGCCGCATCCAGCGCCGCCGACAAGGTGGCATCGGTCATCGCGGCGTCGCCGTCCGGTCCAGCAGCGCGGCAAGCTCGCGCAAAGACAGGATGTGCGGGTGGTAGGCAAGCGTGCCGTAGCGCGTGTCCACCTCCACCCAGACCCGATCCTCACCGCCGGCAAGGGATAGAGGTCGGAATCCGGCGGCGGTCATGCGTGCCATGGTCCAGTCGTGCTCGGGGTCGCCTGCCTCGACCCAGGCGGTGCGGGAGAGGGCGCGCAACGCGGGCAGGCTGGAAAGGCTGGTCAGCCGGCCGATGGCGACATGGGCCAGCGCCGCCCGATCGCCGGCTGCGGCGGCCACATGTGCGATGAGGCGGCGGATGAGGCCGGTCTGACCCAGATAGTTGAACGGCAGCACCAGCACCCGGACGCGAGGCGCGGTGACGTCTTGCAACCGGACGAGACGCGCCAGCAAATCGGGGACGATGCTGCCCGGGTGATCCAAATTCCAGGGCAGCAGCACCATCGGCACGTCGCTCTTTGCCGGCACGCCCGGCACCGGCCCGGCGGCCCAGGCGCCTGAGTCGAAATCCGCAAAACTCACCATATCCAGACCGCCGGCACTTTGCCGGCCGCGGCGGCGCCGCACCGCCGCGAGGTCGGCATCCAGACAGGGCCGCAGCAGCTCGACCGGCAGAGAAGTGCCATCCACCCGTACCGGGGGTACGGCGATTGGCGCATAGGCAAAAATCCGTTCCATCGCCGCTGGCAGATGCAGGCCGCTGGCAAACGGGTGGCCGCTGCTGGCAAGCGGCTGCGCGCGGACCACCTCCGCCACCACCGCGGCATTGCGCGCGCCTTTGAGGACGCGCGCCATGCGCACGCTGCCGAATCGCAGATGCAGTATGTCGCCTGTCGCCGGGGCCGCCATGCCGCAGCCGGCCCAGGCGTGCACCAGGCTGCGCGCATCGGCAAAAATCTCCGGCAGCGGGGCGAACACGCAGCGCGCGGCGTGCTCCGGCGGCAGTGCCGCGGCGAACGCGGCCAACTGCGCCTCGCTGCCCAGCAGGCACTGCGGCAGTCTCACATCGGATATCGGCAGAATGGACGCACGGTGCCGCCGCATCGGCCCAGGACAACTCAGCACGAGCGCCCCCGCACCTTCCCACGCGCGCTCTCTGATCAGTTCGGCAACCCCCAATGTGCAAAAGTTCTTTGGTTCTTTTTTTCAAAAAAGAACAGAAAGAAGCAGCGCACAGACAGGTTTTCGTCCGGTCCACCGGCTTTGGGGATCCTCACCCCTCTGACCGGCTGGCACCGATCTCGTCGAACAGCAGCAGCCGCCCGGCATTCGCCACGCCGAGGAAGGTCGAGAGATTATGCAGCAGCGCGGCAATGACCGCGCCGCCTGCCCCCAGCACGCCGCCCGCGGCCAGCGCGATCAGCACCAGCGTCCAGCCGAGCCCCAGGCCCACATTGACCTGGATGGTGCGGCGGCAGCGGCGGCTGAGGCGGATGGCGGTGGCCAGGCGGCGCAAATCGCTGGACATGAGCACCAGGTCGGCCGAGGCCATCGCCACGTCGGTGCCCTGCGCGCCCATAGCCACACCCACGGCGCCGGCCTTCAGCGCGAGCGAATCATTGATGCCGTCACCGACGACGAGCGGACGCCAGCCGGCGCGCACTTCGCGCAGAACCTGTTGCATCTTGGCCTGCGGCAGCGCCTCGGCGTGCACATCGGTAATGCCCATGACCGAAGCGATGCGCGCCGCCACCGATGCACGGTCGCCGGTGAGCAGCATCTGCCGCACCAGCCCCAGACCGCGCAGATCGGCCAGTGCCGAAGCCGCCTCACGCCGCGGCTGATCGGCGAACAGCAGCCAGCCCAGAAATTTATCGTCCCGCGACACGCCGGCGATCGGCCCGTCATGCCCCGGCGGCAGCGGGGCAGCGACACCCAGATTCGCAAACAGATCCGGCCGCCCATACGCCGCCGCCTCGCCGCCCACCGTGCCGACCACGCCGAACCCGCCGGCCTCGCGCGCGTTGTCCACCGCCAGCGGCACCCTGTCCGCCAGCGCGCGCCGGGCGGCGCGGCTCACCGGATGGCTGCTCGCCGCGCCGAGGCTGCCGGCAAGAAGGGTCAGCGCCGCCGCATCGGTGCCGGGCTCCGGTAGCACCTCGGTCAGCGTCAGCTCGCCGGTGGTCAGCGTGCCGGTCTTGTCGAACACGATGCTTGTTACATCCGCCAGGTTTTCGAGGAAGGCGGTGCCTTTGATGAGAATGCCGTGGCGGCCGGCGACCGCGATCCCGGCGATGGCGGTCGCGGGGGCAGCCAGCACCAGGGCGCAGGGGCAGGCGGAGACCAGCACGGCGAGCGTTGCCGCCATGTCGCCGCTCGCAAACCAGGTGCCGCCGGCGACCATGAGCACGAGTACCATATACTGGCCGGCATAACGCTCCAGCAGCCGCGTCACCGGCGGCTTGGCGCCCTCCGCCTCGCGCATGAGCGCAATGATTTTGCCCAGGGTCGTGTCCTGGCCGACAGATTGCACCTCGACCACCAGGCGCCCGTCGGTGTCGATCGAGCCGGCCATGACGCGCGCGCCGACCTCGACATCGACGGGCACGGATTCGCCGGTGAGGCTCGCCATGTCGAGGCTGGCTTCGCCTTCGCGCACCACGCCATCGGCCGGCACGCGGTCGCCGGCGCGCAGTTCGATCAGGTCGCCGGGGCGCAGGGCGGCCGTCGACACGATTTCGACGGCGCCGCCTGGGCGGAGGCGGCGGGCGGAGACTTCGGCCAGGCGCGAGAGGGCGCGTATCGCTTCGCGCGAGCCGAGCAGGCTGCGCTCCTCCAGCACATGGCCTAAAATCATTACGATCGGCAGCACGGCCGCGGTCATCAGATCGCCGGCCGCCCAGGCGCCGACGAGGGCGAGCGCAATCAGCCTGTCGGTCACGCCATGCAGGCTGGGGTGGCGCAGGGAATGCCAGGCGGCGGCCAGCACCGGCAGGCTGACCAGGATGGCCGCACCCCCGGCCACCAGATTGGCCAGCGCGGATTCCTGCGGAAACGCCCAGGCCCAGAGCAGAGACAGCAGCAGCAGGCCGGCCGCCAGCATGGCCAGCGTGAGGCGCAGCGCGAGGACAAATTTCTCCGCGCGCTCCAGCAGGCTGGCGCGCAACGATAACGAAGGCGTGGCCGGCCCGAGGATGGAAGCGCTCATGTCATTGGGCCCCCGGCAGGATGACCCGGCTGACGCTCTTCGGATCCACGGCACTGGTCGAGGCCGCCTGCGCAAGAATTGCGGAAATCCGGTCGCGGTAAAGCTGATCCAGCAGGCTGGGGCGGGTGGCCGGCGCGCTGGCTTGCAGAGCGGTGACGGCGGCCGTGCTCGCACGGGCCTTTGCCAGCCGCTCCTCGGCCTGGGCGTGGGCGGCGGTCAGGGCCGCATCGCGGGCGCGGTCGGCCTGCTGGCGCAGGCGCGCGGCGTCGGTGCGGGCGGAGGCCAGGCCCTGCTCGGCGCGCTGGGTCGCGTCCAGCACTGCATCGTAGCTGGATTTGGCCGACGGCGGCAGAAGTGCGGTCACATCGGCCCGCGTCACCTCAACCCCGAGGCCCGCGCCGGCGTCCGCCAGCGCGCGCAGCCTGCTGTTCATCGCCGCCACGAGTTCGCCGCGGACGGCATTGCGGGCGGCCTGCGCCGCCGGATCGGCCGCGCGTTCGGGGCGGGCGGCCATGAAATCGTCGAGCTGCCGGGCGGCGGCCACGCGCACCGCGGCGTCGATGAACAGCCGGCGCAGCGCCGCCGGCACATGGTCCGCGGCCACCACATAGGCCGCGGCGTCCGCGATGCGCCAGGTGATGGCGGCATCCAGCAGCACCACCGCGCCATCGCCGGTCATATACAGCCCGGCATCGGGCGGAATGTCGCCAGGCTGCGCGCCATCGTCCATAATCCCCGGCACCAAAGCCGTCCGCGCGGCAATATGCAGGACCATCTGGCGCTCGGGGCTGGGCAGGCGCAGCAGCGTCTCCAGCGGCCGCGGCCAGGACCAGAGCAGGCCGGACTGCTGCACCTGCACGATGCGGCCGAATCTTTCGACCACCGCCTGGGTGCCGGGCGGAATCGGCCGCACGCCGGCTGTCAGCCAGCCGAGCGCGAGCAGCACGACGAAAACCTGGATGACCCGAAAGGCAATCGCAACCGACTGGAACAGCGGGCCTTCGTCCGCCTGCGCCGCGCTCGTTGTCATCGATCCCACGCCCATAAACTAGGGCGGAAAAGCGAAGAGGCTGGGCAAGAATTCGCTGCGCCGAGCCAGAGGCGCCGCTTGGCGCCGGCCGGAGGTGGTTTTCGAGCACCGGAGCGGAGCGGCCTCTTCGGCCGTGAGCACCGGAGCGCAGAAAACCGCCTCCGGATGGCCGGCGCAGTAGAATTCTTGCCTAGCCTCGAAGCGCCTTCCGCCAATACGGAAGTTCGGCAGGCCCGGCGGTCATCATGCGGTCGAGAGGTGGGAGTGGCGGAAGGCGCTTCGCTTTTCCGCCCTACGGTGCTGGCGCTCACGGTTTGGCTTCCTCGGGCGGACCCTGCACCAGCACGTTGAACGGCGCCGCGTCGGTGCGCAGAACCAGCCGCGTGTTCGGGCCGACCATGCTGGAGAGCGTGTCCAGCGAGCGCAGCATCATGTAAAGTTGCGGGTCGGAGCTGTAGGCTTTGGCCTGGATGTCGGCGGCCTGCTTGCGGCTCGCCGCTTCGATCTGCGCCGCCTGGGTCTGCGCGTCCGCGACCAGGATGCGGCTGTCGCGGCCGGCTTCGGCGCGGATTTGCGCCGCAGCCCGCAGCCCTTCGGCGGTGCGTTCGGCGGCCACCGTCTCGCGCTCGCTGCGCATGCGCGCCACGGTCGCGGCCAGCGTCGTCTCCGGCAGGCTCAGCCGCTCGATCCCCACCAGCCGCACCGCCATGCCGTAGGTGCGGCGCAGCGGCGCCTCCAACTGCGACCGAAGCCGCGCCTCGAACTCGGCCAGGCGGACTTTGCGCGGATCGGTGTTCACCAGATCGGCAAGATCGAACCCGCTCGCCGTCACCTGCAAGGCGGACCCCGCAAAACTCCGCAACTGCCGCGCCGCCTCGTCCGGATCGTTGCGGACGGCGCGGACGAATTGCTGAATGTCCGCCGCATCGTCCGGCACCTGCCAGGCAACGAAAGCCTGCACCAGAATCCGTAACCCGTCCTTGGTGCCAACGTCCTGCACGCCAGACGAGGTGGTGCGCAGCCGCAGATCGACCGGAATGGCGGCCTCCACCGGGGCGGGGATTTTCCATGCCAGACCAGGCTCGGTCAGCACCCGCACCGGCTTGCCGAACTGGGTGACGACCACGGCGGTGCCGGCGCTGACCATGATGGCGCTGGCCGCCAGCACCGCGGCGACGAGCACGATCGTCGCCATGGCGAAGCGCAGCACGATACGCGCCGGCCCCGCCGGCGGCCCGGACGGCTCGTCGTGATGATGGTGGTGATGGCCGAAATCCAGCGGATCATGCGCGTGCGAATGCGTGTCCATCATTCTTCCTTCCCGCCGGTTGTGCCCGCGGCCGCGGCGAACGGGCGCAGATCCAGCACGGGGGCTTCGGGCCAGTTCAGCCGGTGATCGATGATCGTCTTGGGCGCATGGCCCAGCGCGGCACTCAGCGCGCCAAAATAGCGTTCGAGCAAAAAACTGCGGCCGCCCACCTGCGCCGCATCCCGGTCGGCGGCAAAGCGCAGTTTTAGCGTGCGCGCGCCCGCCACAGTCTCGGCGGCCGCGGCCTGGGCGTTGGCGGATTGCGCGAACGCATATTGCACCGACTGTGCATGGATCGTCGCCGCCGCGCCGCGCTCCACCGCGACACTGGTCTGCGCCGCGATCTCCGCCGCACGCACATTATGATAGGCGTCGGCCGCACCGGCGGGCGGGTGGATGGCCTCGATCACCACCGCGACGGCCTGCAAGCCGCTGCCGGCGGCATCGAGCGCCGTCTGCAAGCGGGCGCGCAGCGTATCGGCCATCGCCTGGCGGTCGCCGCTCAAAACCTCATCGAGCGTGCGGTCGGCAAAAAATCCGGCGACCACACGGCCGGCACTGGCGCGCACGAAGCCTTCGGGGTCGGCGCTGGCGTAGGCGGCGCGCATGGCGTCCGCGTCGGTCAGCCCGACGCGGTAGAGAATACGCAAATCGGCGCTGACGCTTTGAAAACTCTGCTGGCCGTTCGCCGCGCTGGCAATCAGCAGCGTGACTTCGCCGGGATGCGGCTGATCCCACAGCCTGTCCGCACTCGGCGGCGCCGCATCCTCGGCGGCGGCGCGTTCGATGGCGCCGGCGCTGCCCGCGGCGAGACCGATGTCATGCACGGTGCCGAATTCCATCGGCCGCGCCGTGCCCAGCGGCCACGGCAGGCCGACATGCAGGCCAGGCCCCAGCACGCGCACCGGCGCACCAAACCGCTCATAGACCGCGCGCCCGTCGATACCGACGAGCACGGCGCCCGACAGCCCCCAGGCCAGAAGCAGCAGGGCGCACACCATCGGCAGGCTGGCCGCGCGCACGTAAGCCAGCGCCCAGGAGCGCGAGAAATCGATGCCAAGGTGCTGGCGAAGCGGCGCCCCCAGCCCGCCACGCACGGCGGCACCGGCGCTGACCAGGCGCGCGATCAGCGACCCGCCGGCAGCGCGGGCAAGCTCGGCCGCCGGCGGCGGCAGAAAAAGTTTTGCCAGCGCACGGGCCGACATTTCCACGCCGGTTGCCACCAGTAGAAGGGCCAGCGCATCGCCGATCCGTCCCGCGAGCGGCAGACCCAGATTGGCCCCTATGGCCAGCAGGCCCATGGCAAAAGT
>Ga0116231_10005214_pt1 | contig 25717 bp, 19 predicted proteins | sample S1TSphgellanicum_2_FD_89695 | JGI IMG/M metagenome (GOLD analysis project Ga0116231, IMG submission 89695) | Host-associated microbial communities from peat moss isolated from Minnesota, USA - S1T2_Fd - Sphagnum magellanicum MG | ecosystem: Host-associated > Plants > Peat moss > Unclassified... | reverse complement strand
CCAAGTGCTATAAGAGTCTTTTGCTATGCACTAGGATGTCATCTATGTAGCACTTTAGGAAATCTGCCCCTTCGAAAACCTGGTCCATGATACATTGAAAAAGACAAGTGCATTCTTTAATCCAAAAGGCATCACAAGCCATTCCCACAACTTGTTGCTTCCATGGAATGTCGTTTTCTTGCGATCTTTCGCAATGAACACAATCTGGTTGAAGCCTTGCCTCAAATCCACAATTGTGAAGATGTTTGAGTCTCCAATGCTATCAAACAATTATTAAGGGATGGGCATGGGGTACCTATCCTAAGGTGTAACCAGGTTCAAAGGCTTATAATCCCTGCACATCTTTTTCTCAGTCCATAATCCAACTGAATCCTTCTTTGCTAACATTACTATAGTGATAGTGAAATTAGAACTTGATGGCTGAATGAGACCAACCTCATGGAGCTATTTGCATCTTTCATCTACCAGTTCCCATTCATGCTTGTTCAACCTATGCTTCCTCCAATAGATGAGTGTTTCATTTGTAAGGTTTATAGAGAACTACATGGTCTTACACCTACCTAAGTCTTTCATTGAGAATGCGAACACATTTTCATACTTAATTAACAAGTCTGTGACCTTCTTGGTGAGCTGGTTCCCCATAACGAAAAGGTAGTTGGAAACACATGGAATGGAGTTGGAAAGTGTGTTTGAAAAACCTGGTGTATTGGTTCTCCATTATCCAATTGCATAGATTTGTATAAGGTTATAATTGTTTTTCCAAAAGTTGATGTACTTCCATGATGCACTCCCAAGCCCCTTGTTGAACCCACTTGAGGGTCCAACTATGTAGAGTTGCGAAAAGTTGGGACTTGAGGGGTGCTCCCGACTTCCAGCACTAAAAGGGGGTAGAGGGGCATGCTAGAAGTCCCGGGATTAGACTAGGAAGAGGGACTAGATTATCAAGCTGGAATCTACATCCAAAACTAACCACAAGAGGGTTAGTTAGCATTCGGGAACACCCTTGGGTGTTGGGACAAGCCACGGGCACTTTGACACACAAGATTCACCACGGCCTGAACTCGGGGGAAGCCACCACCTTCCCCCATATAGTATACTCTGCAGCTCTCCGTCGAGGCTACATCCAAATGGCTTTTTTTCCCGAGACTCCCAAGTTGGAGTCCCAAAACTGTCCCGGGTTAGAGTCCCAGGACTTTGGACGCGCATAGCTCCTCGCCCCGAACTAGGATCGGGACAAGGTCTAAACCAAAGTTGTAACTCTCGTCAAGAGCTTTCCAACTCCGTGTTGCACTCCTCGAGGCAACGTCGGGAAGAGGTTGATTCCTGACTTTTAGTGGTCGGGAGTCAAACTGGCAGTTTGACTCCCGGCCCTTCTTTTGCCCATAACTTGGGCTACAAATGTCCAAATGGCCCATGCGAGGTCATTTTGGGCATTTACACTTCAAGAACTTTTCATTGATATAAAGAACGCACCAACGAAAGGAGATTTGACCCCTCAAATCGTCTTCTGAGTTTTTGGGAGTCCCGGAGGACTCCATTTTCCCACTTTTAGGAGTGTGAGTTGCATTCTCACACTTAGCCCCAAAGTGGGGTTGCGACATTCCAAGTGTATCAAAAACAACTAGAGTCAAATTACATGGTATTTCCTCCCCCCAACACTAAGAGTGAAATGTAGAGTGTTGAAGATAGGCAGTGTACTTGGTTGGGGTGCCATGTAGTCGCATCGCCAAAACTGCAAGTTAATTGAATCAATGTTGGTGTTGTGTACATTTGAAAGAGTACATAAGTCATCAACAACCATATAAAGGAGTTCAGGTCCATGCCTCTCCCCAATAGAACATTACGCTCTAATCCAGTCACCTTGGTGTGATTAGTAGTGCTAGTTTGGAACCCCATAGCCCTTTTTCTTTCTTTTAGGCTTAATTCATCCCAAGTGGCTAAAGCATGATGATACACCAGGCCTGGTCCATCCCCTTGAAAGGCGTGTGCTCATGGGAAAAAAACAAAGGTGGGCCAAACACCTCTAGGTTTTCCTATTGTGTTTCTAAGAAACCAAGGAGGTTTATCTTACCTTATAACTGGTTGGTAGGAGCTCTGATCATCCAATATGTGAGATTCTGCAGGTTGGGATCTTTGATGGTGTATTTCAATTTCTCCCTCTAGTCAAGTTGAGAAGGGGTGTTTTCAATTACATAACCAAGCATAGGAGAAATGGATTGAACCTAGGTGATCAATCATACGATGTCTGTTAAGAGACCAAATCTTGTGTCACTTGAACCTTCTCCAAATCCAGCCACTAAAAATCCTTTACGTTCCCAACCTGAAATGATGAGGTCCACGAGGCCAACTAATTCCATATGCTTCTTCTGAATTAACTGTATGTTAGAGGGCAAGAAAGTAAACTAGCCTTCCATGCAGTGGTTGCAAATTATTGTGGAAATCTGGTTGTGAGCTCCATCATTCTCGATGTCGCCACTTGCCTTGCAATAAGATCAATGTCTATGTAGAAATACCTTTGAACCACCATCCCTAACTATAGTAGGGCTTCAAGACTTGTACCAATACCACCAAAGAGCTCTAGTAATGTAATCCCCTCCTTAGGCAATGTCCATGTGATTAACTGACGAAATATTCGCATAATTGGTTTGCCATGGCTCTCCGTGTTTTTAAAACCAGATAAAGCTTTAACTAAAGGCTCGTGGGCTGCTTTGAAGTTTTGTAAAACCTTTGGTCCATGTTGAATGTTAGTAGGAACCACCTTCAAGTTTTTAATAGCTTGGGGGTAAACTATTTCCTCTTCATCTCCCTCTATCCATCCGTGGCTAGCTTATTGATGTAAGAAATGGTGTGTGCTTCCTTGAGCATACAATGGTGAGCCATAGGACTATGATTCCCATGTAAATCAAGGGGTATGTATCCCAAGTGGTGGCCATTAGTTTCCTAATCCACTCAGTAGTACGCATGCTTGAACCAGTTGTCAATTGTGAAACTTGGTGGAAACAAGGCCTCTTGCCCAATGAGCACATCGTAACTAGTGGCATTAGTGACTAAACATTTGACTTGTAAGCAAAGTTCCTGATTTGTACTTTCATTGACGTTAAGTGCAATCAAATCCGAGCACTCCCCAAGTACCTCTTCTACATTCCCACTAGGGGTGTAAATTTGCCACATAAATTTTCGTAGTTTGGAGTTGAGCATGCCCATCTTCTTGGGAAATTAAACTCCAAGAATCATTGGTTGGGCACCTATATAAAGAAGTACCACTCTGGGTGTATGTCCTCCCATCTGGATTATTGATTCAATATTGTCGACAATGGGAACTTCGATGGCGATGGAAGTTCTCTCACTAAACACCACCTTCGGAAATGAGTGAGAGACTTTGTGGAAAGAATGGTTATCCACAACACCTTTGTTGATTAATAAATCCACAAGTGAGGTGTTCTTAGGTCCCTGCTAATATGTGAATGTAGAATCAAAGGTAGGAGAGCCGATTAGTTTAGCCATGCTAAAATTAGTGACCAGATTACGAACACCATCTGCAACATGTGAGCTAATCAAATGTCTTTCTAAGGTGTGGGATGGGACCCTTGTAGCATCTGGATCAGGGATTGGTAGAGGACTTGATGTGGTGTTCAAGGTATCCTTTAGTATTATAATTATGTCTTTGGTGCTTAACTTCAAATCTTGAAAAGTAAACAATAGTGTACTCACAAGCTTTTGTGCCATTTCATGCATTTGAAATTGGCACTCCATAAGCTGATCAATGGAAAATTGTGTGTTTTTCTGATGTACATGTACTCCTGGGACACGAAAATTTGATGCCCAAACAGCTTGTGGTGTAGTAGTTTCCTCCCCCCTTGTTAACAAGGTGTGTTTTCCTTTCATGTTGAGAGGACAAAAAGATTGTGGCATGACTGCTCAAGCTCCTCTAGCCCTAGTAATAGGACTTAAACCAGATGTGGGTTCATCAATCTAAATTACTTGCTTAGTGGCAAAAACTTTGGGTGCCACATTAACCTCTTGTGCTACAATGTAAGAAGGGAAAAAAGAAGTGGCAAATTCTGGTGTGATACTTGAATTATGTGCACTGGAAAGATTATACTCCCCAACCATGGCATTGTGGGAGAGGCCATAGAATGACCTAGGAGGTCCTTCCCATAATCCTGAACCCTGTACAGGTTGGGCATGATTAGTTAGTTGGGAAGACTTGCCTTTTGGATTAGTAAGTTGGGCTTTCAATGATTCGAGTTCATTTTGCAGAGTTTGAACTTGAATGGCATGGGCTTGAAGCACCTCCCTCTTGTCAACATTATGCTCCTTCTTAGCATTCTTATTAGAATTACCTTTGGTGAGGAAAGCTTGAGTGGAAGGCTGAGGTGCCTTGGTTTTTGGTTGAAGGGTAACGAAAGATGCTGGCAGATTTTGCTATGGTAATCGGAGTTGCTTCCATTACGGGAACTTGGCAAAACAAACAACTTCATGATGTCCCTTTTTCCTAGAATAATCACAAAAAAGATCCTCGGAAAGAATGTTACAGTCATTAGCTTTATGGGCAGGATTGCCATAGTAGTTGCAAGAAGGTAGGATGGGTGTAACCAAGTGCACCACTTTAACCCTTGAAGAAGAATGTGATGATCTGGTTGGCGTAGTTGGTGGAGGCTAAGGCCTTGAACATGATGGAGGCCTCATAGTACTAGCTTCATAGTGTGCATGAGCCAGTTCCAGCTTTTTAGAAATGTTATACACATCTAGCAAAGTGTACGAGTTTTTAAATTCTACAAAAACCCATTGCAAAACCTACGCATGGAGTGTCGGAATACCTTCTAACAAACAAAAATATCGATGGATAGGTTTTAGGTCTGTGATGCTCTGAGTATCCTCTTTAAACTTGAGAAGCCTCCTGTAGAACATCTTGAGGGTTTCATCCTTCTACCAAGAGCAAGTGGCGAGCTGTAGAATTTTTTCAGAACTTTTAACTAGAAATTCCTGCTCAAGAATTCGAAAGAATTCCCCCATTGGATCAGCAAAAGCTGATGCATCAATGGTGGGAATAATGTTTGCAATAGTAGCAATGAGTTGTTGAGGAGAAAGGTTTATTGAAATAGGTACCGAATCTGGATTATTGGGCATAGTTCCATGATGTGTAATGGTAGCTTGTAATGCAGTTTGAGAGGTAATGGCGATGGTTGTGGCATAAGCTGGACTGGGGATTTGGGTGACACCCAAAATCTTCGGAGAATGTTGCTCGTAAACATCCAATGCCTCATAGTGCACATAATAAGCCAGTTGTTTGAATGTGAACACCTTAATGTAATTAATGCCATACTTGAGTTCCAATTCACAAACCATAGTTGAGAAAGTTGCCTTGAACTCCCTCAAAGAAATGGTACCTAGCCTTCCACTGAACTTCTCAATTTTCGAAGAGGAACTATTAACCTCCATGGTGTATATGGGTGTAGAGGTAACAACTTGCAACGGAATATACAGTGATGGTGTGAAAGCTGGTGCAACAACAGGCATACCCCACTAATTAACCCCTCTAAATGGATTTTGATGTACCGTTGATTAGTGTAACCTAAACTTGAATACCTGGTAGGAGTTGTATTAGATGATGGTGGCACTATAGATGTTTGATGGTATCATCAGGAAGCTCATGAACTCAAAGAAATTGGCTCAAATGATCATGTGTTACTCCGTAATTGATACCTTGGCTCTGGTTGAGTGGTAGTGCTTTCATCATCCGAAGACATGGTGTTGTCCCATGCCCCAAAATTTTGTAGCAATACAGAACACTAACTAAAAAGTTCTAACACAACCTATGCAATTAAATGCAACCATAATGGAAACTGAAATGTGAAGTGCTTAAGAACATGTACCTAAGTAGCTTTCAATTTCTGTAATCACTAGTGTTAAATGACGAAGTAGAGAAAGAAAGAATTGTATATTTATGTATTAATAAGATAACGTAAGTGTATGTATTAATACAAAAATAACATATATAAATGTATTAATACAAAATACGTAAATGTATGTATTAATACGAGAGTATGTAGATGTATGTATTAATTTTAAAAACCTATATACGATCTTGAAAAATACGTACATACAATTTGAAAAATATGATATCGGATATGTATGTACATAGTACATACGATTTGAAAAATATGACGCGTTGATGGGGATGAAAGGCAATGGACATACATCAATGGATGAAAGGGGCCAGATGAATGGAATCGAACGTTGATGGATGTCGGACAAAACTGTGATGGATGTGACGTTGACAAAACTACGACAAACGGTGATGAACAACGAATGGCGAACGGTGATGTAATGAACGACGATAACGACAGATGGCAACCGTAACAAACAGCGATTGCAACGAACAGTGATTGCAACAACAACAACGGATGGCGATTATGACAACAACGGATGACAATGGTAACGACCAGCAATGGCAATGGATAGCAACGACATTGCAAAGCGATCCGCATCCATGAACTCTGTAGCAATGGTGCGCATAAGAGAAAATTTTTCTTCTATCACATGTTTTTTTAAATTAGTATTCTCTTCTTCACTTCTTCAATGGATCTTGTAGCTTGTTCCTTTGATCATTCGTGTAGAGAGCTGACAAAGATGGAAATAGAATAATGATTTTTGAAGAATTGAAGAAAGCCAAGTTTTAGCCGATCTTGAGTTCTTTCGGCAAATTTGCACAAAGAACTAGAGCAACAAAAAAGTTAAAGCACAAAAGAAGAAGAGAAAAAAGATTAAAATGGATGTAGATCAATGCATAGATGCTTGGCGGGTACTCAGAAGGTGTGCGAATGAGATCAGAAGCTTAGGCTTGCAAAAGATTATAATAGCAGCCATCGTGGGCTTTTTCGGTGTCCTTTTCCCCTCGCTTACGCTGTTGCTAATTATGGTTGTTGTTGTTCCTATTGTAGTTACAATACAAGAGTACAAAAAGAAAAAGAAGTAGCAACAATTCAAAAACACAAGAAACCAACAAGCAAAAGAAACCCAAAAAACTCAAAGCCAGGAAAAATTCTATCGCTTTCAACATTATGCGATAGAGAGCAGTTTTTCTAGAATTAAATTGAATTGAAAAGAAGGAAAGAAAACATAGTGTATGTAAATGTTAGCCATGTAATAGTCGTTGTGAACATTTGAAATCTAATCTGACTATGGAGGAAACTTTCCTTGACAAAAGAATTCTAGAAAAATTGACAAGAAAAGGGAAGAGCTTGGCCTTTTATACAACTGTCAACAAAGCTGAAACCCTAAACAAGCTATAACCTTAGAACACCTAATAGTGTACAGTAACCTAAAAACATACATTAACTCTAAGATTGTACATTAACCCTAAAGGCATGATTGACATGCCCGTAACCGGCCGTCACGTATGAAGCCATGCATACGGGCATGACATGTTGGCATAAAAATCTTTTATTGCCAACTTGGTTACTTCATTGATAAGGTGGGCTTTGGATGTTTTTGAACATGAAAATGAGTTGTTGGAATTGTTTGAATTCTTGCCTATATGTTTTATTGTAGTGTTTGGTTTATAAGTTAATTCAATGTCCTCTAGTAGAAACAATATAATCATTTTTTTTTGCAATTTACTCTACATGTTACAATGAAGGGTTATGAACAAACTCCATTTCTTGCCATTGACAACTTTAAAAATACTTAAATGTTTTGGGACCTTGGAAATGACATATTATAATTATTTCTATTGACATCTTTATCCTTGGGGTATTACATACCTTATTTTCCCTTAGGAAATGTGTAGGCAGGTTCAATTACTAAACACCAAGGGGTGACCCAATGCATGCCTCTTGAAAGTGCAAAGAAAACAACTAATTGGGGTCAAAGGTTGAATGTGTAGAGGGAATGTTAGTTTAATTAATTGTTGCCCCATCCAAGAATAATAACCAACATATAGTAACAAAAGTCAACAATAAAAAAAAGACCCCTTTGAGCCACTAGCTTTAACAAAGACACCTTGAGATCTTGGGGTGGCTTTTGAAGGCAATGTATTTCGAGCAACAAACTAAATGAACACACGATTGTCAATGTTCGAATGATTTCTTGACATTTGTTTTGTGGGAAGTTTTGGAAAGTATACCACATAGTTAGGTGATTTTTACTTTTTGAGGACCCATGGGCCTATCATGGTCTTGTGTAATGTGTTCATTCATCTAATTAATTAACCTTTTGCCCATAGATCATTACAACATTGTGCAATTTTTTGACATCTTCATGTCAAATGTTCTAAATTGACTTGTGTAATATTAATTACTTGCCTTGTATATGGTACATATTTTTCAACTAGAGGCCTAGCAAGTCCTATCCATTTCCCATGTATTTTAGAGTGTGTTGAACATCTAATAATATTTTTGAAGTGTATGTGATTTAATTAAACATGTTATGACAGGTTGTTGAGTGGTTTGTGATATGTGTAGGAAATTGGAAATGAAAGTGCTAACCCCACCAAATTAGTATGTTGAAAATGCAACTATTGGTCCCTTTCAACCATTGAACATGGGAGTTTAGAGGAGGCAAGTTGCTTGTTTATACCACTTTCTTTTTACAACAACACAATTTAACAAAGAAGTAAGGGAACAAATGGTGGAAATATAACATGATATCATTTACTATTCCAAACACATCAATAGGGGATATGACTAGGAAATTGATTCATTACATTTTTGTAGAGTAGCGACCCAACATCTTTTGTGCTAAAATTTGATCAAAGTACATATCTTCTTACATACAACAAAATTTAAATTTGACCTAGAACATGAATCCATGGTTATCGTATATCACATGCCACATCTGTTGGATCAATGTGTAAGGTCCATGTGATTCCACCAAAAATCGTTCAACAATGGTGTGAACACATGAGGAGATTAGCAAAGCACAAGTGGTGGGGAAAAATCAAATATATATGATTCACAAGATATTGAAAACGGAAAAAAATCAAGAAAAAGGAAAAAAATTCTGAGTTTGGCAAAAACCTACCAATAGGGTAGAGGTGAATGATTTATTAAGGGTAAAAATTTTGGGCATTTTAATAGTTTGTTCATAAATAAGATGAACGTCCAAGAAGAAGACCATCTTTAGTCATCATTTTGTTTTACTATTTTTTCAATCCTTCCCCTTTTCTTAATAACTATACTTTAAGTAATAACTAAATTCAGTGGCATCATTCCATCATTTCCATTTAAACTAAAGTTTTCTTCTTCATGAGTAGCACCTTGAGCCATCACCTTCAAGTTCCTTATTTGTTCATAATGCCTCAACCTCCAATATCATGAATATTTTTTTAGAATTTAACTTTGCCTTCCCATGAATAACTTTTATTTTTGTTCTTGCATTGTACATGTGAAAATAAGATAAACACATCCAATAGATGGTGCACATTCTATTGTCATTCACCCATATTGGAGTTGGTAGAACCACATTAGAACAAGCTCTTGCCCTTGTCAAGCAATTTGATTTGATTTGTGTGCATGGAAAAAACTAGCTTGTTGAAAATCCTGACTTCCACAATTTGTGATAGTCCTTCAAAGTCACAAAATTCAAACCCCAACAATAAACTTGTTCTCATTTGTGGTGGAGCTTGAAATCAAAATTTCAACTATGAATGTTGGCATGGAATAATCATGTAACTTCATGAAAGGTTATGAAGGGGATAACCATGTGCAAAAGGAAAAAATGGTAACAATAGGCAAATTCCAATTACACTAGGTGCATAAAAACCCAACATAAAAGGATAATGGATGTGACAAAGGTAATAAACAAGGTTAAATCATAACATTTGGAGACACCATGAAGACTATCCATTGTTTAATCAATAATCACATGTTCACACCATATTGATGTAATTAACCCACATTACTTGGTCCAATGAGTACCCAAATTTGCAACCTTAATCATTGAAGACACAAAATAACAATGTTAGTGCATCTTCCTTTAGGGGCATTAATACAAAAACAAAATTGACAAAGGTGTGTGGAATTAAACAATAACCTAAATGGGGCAACATTGGTTCAAACCTTTTCAAGAACAACATTTTCAAATGCATTAGTTGCCACAACATGAAACAACTTACATTTAAACAATAGTAAACACATGAACATCACTTATTTCATTAGAATTGCCAATAAGCATATCTAACAAAGTTGATAACAAGTGGGGTGGAACTATAAGTTAGACATTCAGTGTCATAACCCTAACCTTGGGGGCTCGAGACCAAGGTAAAAGAAGGGAAAGGTGCGGGCCAATAGTGCAATCTGGGAGTCGCATTTGCATTCCCAGGAGTGTGAGTGAATGAACTCACACATTCCCAAGTGGACTACCACTTTGGAACTTGGAATTCCTATGGAGTCCCAAATTTTCAAAAAGATATTTCAGGGGTCAAAACTCATTGGATTAAAAAGTTTTATACCATTGAAAGCTCTTAAAACTTAAATGTTTAAAATGAGCTTGCATGATCCATTTGAGTACCTAAAACATAAATTATGGCCAAAAGAAAAGCCAAGAGTTAAAATGCCAATTTGACTTTTGACCATTAAAAGTCAGGAATCGCCCTAAAATACATGCGTATAGGTGGCATGTCACATATTGTTGAAAAGCTCTTGACGAGGGCTATAACTTTGCTTTAAACCACACCTTAATTGGAGGTTTGAACTAAAAGTTATGGCCCTCCAAAATGTTGGGAGTCCCAATTTTGAAAGTTTTGGGACTCTCAACTTGAAAGTCTTGGGGCAAAATGACATATGGATGTAACCTTCGTGTCTAATCATAGAAAATACTATAATGAAGAAGGTGGTGGCTACCCCCATGTTCGGGCTTTGGTGAGTCTTATGAGTTTGTGTATGCCTATGGTTTGTTCATGCATAAAAAATGCTCCAATCATGCATTAATCAACTTGTTGTTTGGTTTGTGTAGGTCGGTGTGAATATTTGACCCACTTGTCATTCATCCTAATCCCCATCCCAGAGCTTTAGCATGCCCCTTTACATTTGAAGTGCCATGAACTAGGGAGCGTACCCCAACTCTTTCTTTCGTTGTTTTCACTTTTGAATTCGCATATGAATATTTCAAGGAGTGTGGGTGTGCATCATTAAGGGTTTATAAAAAATAGTGGACAAACAAGGTTAGTCATAACCTTTGATTTGTTTGACATGATGGTGCATAAAGGATAATCAACCCAAAAAGATAACGTTCATCCAAATATGTTCAATAAAAGAAAATTGATTTTTTGACTTCAATTTGAGTTTAAAAGCTAGTCACAAGTGACACACTTATGACAAAAAACTTTTAGTTGCGTTGGACAATTTGCACATGTGAAATGTATTTGCAAATGAAAACATAGTTCATGATATCATCATAGTTATGGAAAATGTATATAATCAATTGATGAAAACATATATGTTCTCATTTGTTGACCATTCATATACCATTTGTCATGTTGGCATGAAACTACAACTATTTGTGGCTCTATTAACAACCATATGGTAGCCATGTCATTTAAAAAGATTGGAAGTAGCTTCCTTGAAGGTTCAACCATAGTTGTACTTGTTAACTATTTGAATGTTATTTGTGTTTTTTGAATGTTTCTAGTGCACATAATTATATAATTAATAAAATTAGAAGGGAGAAGGATGACAAAGGATATGAGATAAACTTTTATGAAGGAAAAACATCACAATGATACTATCCCATAGATCCTATTAATTAGCCTACTAATCTATTACTTATTATTTAACTTACTTAGCTACTAACTATTACTTAACCTACTACTAATTAACCTAAACTTAACTTACCTACCTAGGTTCACTATTATTTATAGGTACCTATTCTTTATTATATATCTAGCCTAGCTACTTACATATGGACATACTTACCTACTCAACGACCTCACCTACGAAGACCAACTAGGTAGCTAGTAGGTAGGCATGTTAGTAAAGCATGTAGGTTTGTATGTAAGGTAGGCAATAAGTAAGTCTTTAATGTACCTTTAAAAGAAAAAGAAATGTAATGTACCATTAGGTATATATATCTTTAGTTCGCCCTCAATAAATTCTATCATACCTTAAGGGCTTTAGGTTCACATCATAGTTGGTAAGAAAAATTGGTTTCATCATATTTTGAAGGGGATGAATTTTATTCATATTTTCATCCACAAACAATATTTTACATCACATTAGTCACACATAGTTGTGATTGAAATGCAAATATGTCAAAAATCAAATTTAGTTGCAAAAAAGACCTTATATAATTATGTGTGAAGTAATCACATGTGGTCACACATTTATTGATTGCAAAAGACAAGATTCTTTTTAGTGGTTAACAATGAGGTGGTCAAAGTCCTATCTTTTAAGGTGTAACAACTCCCATTGTTTTTTTGGAGAATAATTACATAATGTTGGGTTTGAAATTGTGTAGTTTACATTATGATAGTCTACATCATGTAGGGCAAGGTTATTTTGCTAGCCCATGTCACACAAGAATATGGAAAAAGATTTTATTTTGTCAACATTCCAAAAGATGAACTTGTCATTCACATCGTAATAGTAGAATGGAGAGAGACCACCTATGCATATGGTGTTTTAAGGTTATGTAAGGACCTTGGACCTAAAATGCCCAAAAAAAAATTGAGAAAGAAATGAATCAAAAAATTTAAGTTAATCTAAAAACTTTTGAAAGAGTTGAAAAACTTGCAAAAAGTAAAAGTTCAAAACAATTAGTTACAATTTGAAGAATTAATTTAACATCTCCCCCATAATAGGGGGCAAATTCTTGTGTTTTAAATTCTTAATAATAGATGATGAAAAGAGAAGAGATCCCATTGAAACACCCTAATACAAAAAGGTTCAAAGACCTCTAAACTTAAGGGGAATCAAAAACAAAATTGGATTGAGTGATTGGTAAGTCAAGCATTTACATGTTGATGACCCAAGGAAAAATATGATAAAATAACTTCAAAATGACAAAGGGTTGTAATAGACTTATGGTGCATTCAAAATTTTATGTGAAGTTAGTGTTAAATGAAAATCTAGGTGGCATCTTAGGTGGCACACAATTTTAAATAGGTGATAGTTCAATGTTAAGTGAATGTTAGCTTAACATAAAATTTTCATGGTAAGTAGGTTTAAGTCCTAAATGATTAACATGATGATGTGAGGGGACAACACTAGAGTCCCTAACACCAGGTGTGAAGGCAACTTTTAGGAGAGTAGAGGTTTTAAATTTTTCTAAACCAAAGAAAAATCCACATGAGGTTACTTTCAAAGTGTTCATAATTGATGTAATAATAGGTAGTGACATCCTAATTGTAATTACAAGGATTACACATGGATGGATGTTCATAATTCATGGAATGATATTGACATCCCCATTTGTGAGTTTGATCATTATACACTTTCATGTAATTCAATGGAATGATAATGATATCCCTATTGTGATTTTTTATTGACAAAGATAACCTACCTATATTATTGTAGTGCCTTAACATTTTAGTTTGGCACTTAGGTGTTGAATAATTATATTATTTTTCAAAATCAAGTTTGGGAGTAGAAATGATAACTTATAAAGTTTTTGGCTTGATATTTTATGTTAAAATAAATAAAAATGCAACAAGGATGATTAATTGTTGCAATTTAATGTCACTAAAAACATCTTATTAAAAGAGGAATATTGCGTGAACATCACACCGGGTATGCGTGGGTGAAATTGATACCCGGACCAGCTGGTGTAGTCTTCTAGAGGGAGCGCGTGCGTAGTTTGAAGCTTTTGGAGAGCGATGGAGATGGAGATCGGAATTGCAGTGGCGGCACTGTGGGGATGTGGTACGTCGTCGTAGTGAGCAGATCGGCGGTTTGGGAAGAAGGGGAGAGATGGTGGCGGGGATGAGGAGTAGTAGTAGTATTTTGGCTAGGTGCCGGTGGAAAGTAGTGGTGGGGCGGAGTGCTATGCGAGCCTTGAGCATGGTGCCGGATTCGGCCAAGGCAACGCATCTGGGTGGCATTCCACGCCGAATCATCCTCACCACCGTGGGAGCCTTCGCTAAGCTTTATGCTACGGTTCTCAATTCCACACAGGTAGGTCTCTTTTTTGTTGCCCTCCTCCTTTTGCATCTCTTGCCATCCATCAATCTCGTTTAAAATTTTTTTTCCTTGTTTAGGGTCTGGATATGGTCTATGTAGGGTTTACTAGTTTCTCTTTTGTTTTTTGTTTTCACCATTGTGGCTCACAGTCTTTGTAGGCTACATAGGTCCTCTTGTAAGTGGTTGCTACAAATGTCACCAAGTGGATGCTACATGTCTGACATTCGACTCAATGCAGCTGAGGTTGTTTGTCAGCAGCAGCCATGCCTTCATTTCTTCTTGTCCTTCTTGTTCTAACACTCTAGGGTTTTTTGTAACCCTAAAATTGACTAAAGTTTTGCTCGAGGAATTGTATGCAAGAGCATCCCAGTTGTTTGTGGAGTATTTCTTGATTCTCATGAGATTTATTGTAGTTTTGTTGCTTAATGATCATGTTGTAAGCTTGTCTGGTGGAATGGAATGGTTGCAGGTGTATAACAAGGACATGCTGATGTCACTGGTGATGTCACGCTCCCCGGGTACACCTCTTGTGACTGTCAGTAATCATATGTCCACGTAAGTGTGCTGGTAATCCTTAGGTTTCAGGAGCAAGAAATGTGCTCTACTTCATTACTATTGACTGATAAGAGATCTCTTGTAATTTGATTTTCCCTCATTTCCATGTTCTCTCTTGCGCTATCCTTAAGATCAGTCATTTATCGGCCAGAATTTCTTTGTTACCTTCTCATTTTTCTTGTAGGTTGGATGACCCTTTGATGTGGGGTTTCCAAGGCTTCCCAATCTCAGACCCAAAGCTGTGCCGTTGGACATTGGCAGCCAGTGATATCTGCTTCACCAATCCCTTCTACTCATATTTCTTCCGCTTGGGTAGGTATGTGTATTAGGTACTTGCCAGTGTCATACTTTGTTCTCACTAATGTCTGTCAATTTGTTAAAACTGCTGTTTAATAAAATAGCAGATATTCAATGGTTCTAAATATCTGGGTGTATTATGTGCTTTAAAAGTGGCTCATGGCTGGCAAACCCTTGGAGTGGGACAGAAAGAAGCTCTTATCAAGAGCACTTACATACCCTATCCAAACCCCCAATTCAAGCTCTTGGGGTTAATTGTTTATTGTTCGGAGTTGAAAATTGTTCTGGGCATGCTTAAACATTTAACCTTAGTATATTAGAACCATTGTTTCCTAATTTTAAGAAATTTTTCCAATTCTGATTTATTTTACAATGTATGGAGGTGCAAGTACAGTGCAGGTTTGAGTATGTTGTGGGTTGCGATTGTAAGCAGGCAAATGCATACCTATAACTCGAGGGGAAGGTATTTACCAACCACATATGAGTGAGGCTCTTAACCGTATCAATGAAGGTGACTGGGTGAGCAGTTATGGGACCAACTTTACTGCCAGTATTTTTGTTTAGAAGATTTTGAGTAATTGGCTTGGGTTCAGTATGTGTAATCCAGCTGAAAATCATGATAACTTTGATTGTATGTGTGGCATGAAGTGGTACATTCCCCTATCTGATTGACTTGAAGATGGCATGCAGATTCACACATTTCCAGAAGGCAAGGTTTGCCAAGAGCCATCTCCCCTTCGGCGATTGAAATGGGGAACTGCTAGTCTGATTGCACGAGCTGCAGTTTCACCCATTGTCTTGCCCATTGCCCACAGTGGGTTTGAGAAGGTACAGAAATCTCTTGTCTCATCCTCTCTGTTTGACCCCTTTTTTAGAAGATTTTGTTACAATAGGAGGGCCAGGTCTATTCACTAAAGGATACAGCCAGTGTTAACATTGGTGTCTGTGTGCTTCACTCTAATTATGTTTGGTCTATTTCTTGGGACTCACATTCAGAGAAGATACCTCAAAAACTTGTTGCAGGTGTTACCTGAAAATTACTGGCATGGGCAGCGTCCACTTGTTCCGTTGTGGATGAAGCACATCAGTATTGTTGTTGGAGAACCGATTCAGTTTGATGTTCCAGGCTTGAAGCGAGCTGCCCATGACTGGGCCAGGGCTTCTGCAGGTCTTGATGACACCAATGGCAAACTATTTTTCTCCATGAGTGACAAGCTTGTAGGTCATGGCAGCACAATGAACAATCCTCACCCTCTGCCATTTGGGATAAGAAATAGTTCACATTGTCAACAGGCTGCTAAGACTTTTGATGGCGTGAGAAGTGGGCATCAAGAGGTGTCAGAGCCAGTGCTTGAAGAGGCTGCTTGGAGATGGATGTATACCCATATAACAGAGCGCATTTGGGTTGCACTACAAGACTTGGTTTGGAAGGCCAAGACTTTGAATGAATCGAGATGCAAAGAGCAGATACATTGATGTATATTTAATTTCAGATGCCTTTGAAAGTTTGACCACAGTGTGGCTTGATTTTTCACATCTCTCCAGACACATCACTGTTTACTCTCATGCTGCCCTAATCGCTGACATTTTGTACTAGGGTTTTATTCACGGACAATCTACTCTTATCCTCAAGGCCTCTGCATAGATAGTTCCTTTGGAAGGGGGGTTGTGATACCTTAGTATTCCTGTTAAGCAATTCTGAGGCAATTTGCTGTAGACACTTGTTTTCTAGGCCTTCTTTTCAGGTGGGCTAACCAAATATCAACCACATTTGAGATGCAGAGAACTCAACAGCACCTTATTGCAGCGGCCACTCAAATAGAGCAGGAGTTGACAAAGCACAATTTTCAGGCAGCTGGATTGCTAGCTTAACCTAACCCATTGACAATGTCTGCTTATGAACAGCTGCATTCTTTGAACTCTTTGAGGTTTTCAGTTTTCACTCTTGGAAAGTACTAGGATGCCAAGAACTGATCAACAGTTTCTCCTTTTTCAGATTCATTTTTCTTGGATTCAGTAAGGGTCTAATTTTCTGCAGGAAAAAAGAACAAAAGAAGCAAGATAAGGCTGCAAAAGCCCCTGAATGGCGTCAATTTAAGAATAAAATTTGACTGGAGAATCTCAGAGAGTTACAGTTTCTCAAATTGGTCAGCTGATGATAAGAACGTGGACTCTGGTGCAACCTGTCAAAATTTCAGGATCCAATTGTAAGTCCTATTTTGGGCTTGGAGATACACATAATCAAGGAGAAAGTGGAGCACCCTGTCAATTCTTCAGATCCATTTTGTAAGTCCTATTTTGGGCTTGCAGACGGACATTCAAAGAGAGAGATAAATGAAAAAGGGAGGCAAATCTACCCCAGGTAAAACATAGAAAGGTTGGTGGGAGAGTAGGTAGGGAGATGAAACTTTAGGACGACAAAACGGAAGAATATGATGGAGCAAAGATGGAAGAGAGGAGGGAAACAAACAGTTACCCATTTCACTTAGCTGGACAAATAGGGTGCAAAGGGGTCCGGCAGCACAAAAAACTGAAAGTCAATTAGCCATGAAGTCTGACAAAGTGCATGTCTGAGGTAAACACAGCTCCTCCAACATGCTGAATCCAGTCTGTGGTGTCTTCCACCCTCCATTTGATCCCTCTACTAATGGTCCTACTATTTAACTCTGAACTTGAAACAAAAACCTATTATTTGGCACATTATTTCCCTTCACAATTAAGCCATGATTACAACAGAGAATGACATTTCCTCCTCCAGTAGGCCTTGACAATTGAATATGGTGATATCACATATTACACTGAATCTGTCAAATTACTATAAACACTGCATACTTTTTAAAAATAAAAATGGATGAAACCACAAAGTTTTACCACCTCACTGATAAATGCCATTAACCATGGCTCTGTCAAATTTAATTGGCATATTATTTATCCAGAAAATGTTGCACAATTGATGTATAAGGTATACACCTTATGATGTTGTGGATATTTCCAAATTGAAAATACCCATTCAAATGTGATGAACACTGAAGAGGTTACAGAGGGATAGGAACCAAGTGCTTCTAGCTAGTATTATCTAGATCCGAAGATACAGTTGAAGGCAATTGGAGTTGGAAAATTGCCATTACTCTGAGCAATAGTGACATAGGATGTATCGGCTTTCATTCATTTGTGGCAGTCTGCATGTGAGGAAGTAGGAAGTATGTAGCAGTAGCTCCAAGTAGGATCTGGAATGGATTCTGTTGCTGAAATCAATCTGACATGCAATGGGAAAAAAGTTGTAGTTGAACAATTCTTCTACATGTATACACCATCTATCTGGTTCAGAAGAAGAGTTCTGGACTCTTCTGGTCTTCATGTGTGGGGTGTGGACCCAAGAGCAGTTGAATGCCTCTCTTATTGCACAGAGAGAGAGAGAAAGAGAGAGAGAGAGACAGTTAAAGAAATTCACTACAACCCAAGTGCATAAACACTTTACTACCCCACCAAAAAGGGAGATCTTAGCCGAACAATCCTCATGCAGCATCACTTCAGTGTTGGTCTGGCTGGCATGACTTTTGAACATACCAGGCCCTGGTTCTGGTATGGGGCTTTGCTTTTCTTTTCATAAAGGCTGCTACTGGAATTGGGCACTTTTAAAAAACTTCCATACCATTCAGGTCTTGGTATTGGGTCCATAGACTGATTATTGGCTGCTATTAGGCACCTATCTGGTATATTTTGAATGTTGAGACTCCTGAAATTGGTGCAAGGGTGATATTACCTCAAGTCCCTACCAGGCTGGTACTGGTATAAGGCTGGTATTGCCTCAGCTCATACCAGAATCATAGGGTCGTTACCAGTGTTGATACCAGATGCAGGCCTATATACCAGACCGACACTCAATACCGAACCTTAAAGAAAAACAGTAGCTACTTGTGATTGAACAACATGTGAGCACTTACAATTCCAACACTGCAAAGTGAGTCAAAAGCATTTGGATGCTGCAATTCAAGCTTTTGGGTGCACAGCACAGCAAAATCTTCCAAACCATTTTTGGAGTTTGCTTTTCATAAAGTTAAACAATTATCTGTTTTTTAAAAATTAAATTTATTATTATTATTTTCTAGTTGTCAAATGTTTTAATTTCTTTGCCTGTGCTGAGTGTTCATGTAATGATAGTCTTGGAAATTGTCAGGGGAAGCCAAATGGGGTGGGCCAACATCTTGCAAAGCACCAACAAAAACTCTTTGTGCATGTCAGGAAGGAATATGGCTTGTGGGGTTTCCTTTGGAGACAAGACTCAATGTGCATCTAGTAGATAAATTGGTAAATTGACAGATGATGTTGCTTGGTGTTGGGTTGACTACAATATGATAAAATCTAGACATGAGGGAGGTCAGCATTTCAACTTTTGATAGAGTTGCCTTATTGAACTTCAGATTCGTTCACACCTAAGGTTAGTCTATCTTTGTAATAGGCCCTAATGGATGATTATGTTAATGTGCCAAAACTTTTCACACTAGTATCTAGTTCCATATCTTACGATCGTAGCTGTAACACTAACATTGTTCACATAACGTACTTACCTTCTATGGACACTTGCATGTACCTACCTCCTCCCCGCCTCCTCCCTATTGATGTTCATGATCATTCTTGGTGGTGGTGATTTTTCACATGTGTATGTAATTATGCATAAATATTTCGGTAAAAAATCAGAAATGCTAAAAATGAATACATAAATTTTTAGATACAACTTAAACATGTTTTCCTGCATGAAAATTTCTTACACATTTTGCCGACACTTGGGGCTACAAATTCTAAACCTAGTGAATATAAAAAATCAACCAAATGGAAAAAAAAAAAAAATTCATTTTCTTTGTCACCCTTTCAAAATAGACTTTATAGCTTTCAAAATTCTTATATCATATATTATTTAATCAAATGCATTATATGAACATTGCCAAACATAGATGTATGCATTATTTATCCATGAAAGAAACTTGAAATCAATTGTATTGTTTAATACATTCCTTTTGATTCCTTTAAGATGAAAATGACAATTGAAACAAGGTATTAGATTATTTAAAACGACTCAAAAGGACATCTAAATGTATCCAATCTATTCTTGGATTTTTATATGAGATTAACATGACATTGTTCTAGTTATAGTCATATACTAATCCATTATAATCATAAAATAGTAAATGTAATAAAAATCCAAAATAGTCCTTTGTAATCATTTTTTCATTAGACCATCCTTTTAGGTACCTTGATTGTGAATATGCCCTAACATTTTGTTGGGATGTTGAGGACCATGAATGATGTGAAGGTGTTGCATCTTTGTTCCATTTAGTAGAAGGTTACATGGGAAGAATTGTTCAATGAGCAAAATTGGCATGAAGGCATCGACCCATATTTGATTAGGGATAAGGGATATCCTTTGCTTCCGTGGTTGATGGTACCACACAAGCAAACTAGTGAAAGGCACTATGTTTTGCAAACTTTATTCAATAAAAAACTTTCTTGAGCAAGAGTTTTAGTTGATAACAACTTCAAGAATATTTTGAAAAAAACCTTTAGTGAATTGGTGATGAAATCTAACTTAAATGTGCTTATCCTACTTGATGTTGGATGTTGTCGTATCTTACATAACATGATTTTGAATGGGAAGGATGCAAACATTGATGAACTAATGGTTCAATTAAAAGTTAAGAATTTGGGATAAAATAAACATGGGGGATGAAACCAAATTTTGATGATTAAACAATTGATTAGGGAAGTGAGCCTACCTTGCAGAGAGGGAAAATTTCAAAAGTCACCCAAAGAATTACATTGGAGCACTACTTGAGAGACTAGAAACCACAAAATTATAGACATTGAAAGTATGTCTACAACTATATTTCCACTAATGTTTAACTTTGACATGGTGCACATTACATTAGAATTAGAAAAGGAAATTGATACATGAACATTAAAGCAAATTTATGAATTGAAAGTTTGAATGTCAAAACAAGTTTTTGAGTTTGAATGCCAAATTGATTTTGATTTCTGAATGTCCAAAAATTTTTAGGAATGAACTTGTTTCTAGTGACTTGACTTCTTCATTTTGCATCCATTTCCTCCTCATCATTTGAAGATTCAAGTAAGGTAATTGGTGGATGCATGAGTGTCTGATCTATGATGATTGCATGGCACATAGTCGTGCTTAGGTTTGAAAGAGTAGTCACCAAGCTTTTACTCATTCAATTCACCTTCTTCTTTTGTGTTTTATGTTCCTCGAAGGTATGGTTATGTCTAGCAAGTTACATAACACTGATCTTCTCCATTGCTTCCACAAGAATTTTGTTATTTCTATTTGTAGAATTGATGATAAGAGAAAAAAGATTATTTCGTTTCTTCTTAATTATAGTTTTGCCATGTGTAAGTGTTGTAGGAGAATCGAGAAGATTGACCATAGGAGGTTGGTGGCTATTGCTTGGTAATAATTTTGTGTTTTTTTGAGACAAATCCATAACACTTGGATTTCTTAGCACCCCAGGAACATTTGGAATTGGTTGATCTTGAGAGTCATTTGCATTCCTTTGCGATTTAAAATCTTTTATCTCATCTTGTGTCTCTTGTGTAACCCTAAACTTGTGTAATTGTTGGTCAACAAATTTTGTCACCATCAATATTGATGTCTTTAGAGTGCAACGGAGTAGTCACACTGCTTTCCCCTTGAAATAACTCAATTTGATCATAAATTTTTTGGTTGAATTAACGAGGTAAATGATACCTTTCCTTCTCTTTAGACACCAAATCCAAAAACAAGTATGGTTTCGAATCCCTTTGTGATAATCAAAAATCTTTTTGTAATTAGAATTGAAGGAGTTCCATTTATCTTTGCACATTGTTCCATTTTGTGGAAACTTGCTTTTGGTCCCTGTTTGTAGATCTTTAGCAATCTTCTCCCATCATTGTGTAGCAACATATAGGAATCATTTGTGTTCATGGATCAACAAGCTCCTTCATGGTTGTGTGTTTTGCATGTTTATAGGAAACATTTCCGTATGTTCCTAGTTACCATGTCTTTGTTGAGGATTTGTAGATCATTGGCACTCCAACTTGCTCTACTGCCACTTCGACCTTTACCTCAACCGCTTGCTACCGTACTACCACTCAATTGTGTTTTTGCTTGAGCATTAGTTTGAGAACTTGCTATCAAAAATTATGAAGTTATTGTTGGCACTTGCCAATTTGCTATTCTTGAATATGCTTTTGAATGTTCTTTTGATGCCATCATTCAAAGACCCTACAACTTCTACATGCTTCTTCAAGTTTCAATGCAACATAGCTCTATGCTTCAAGATTGGGCAAAGTAGTGCTTCTACCTTGCTTCTTCAAAGTTTGACAAAGCTTGCCTCTTCAAGATTTGGTGGAACATCGGGTTCATGGTGTTGCAATGCTAGTTTACCACCCTATTTATCAAATTGTTAGTTTAGCCATGTTGATAGGGTTATGAACAAGAGAGAATCTAGGATTTTGAAAGATTTTTACTTTTATGTTTATGTCTTAACATTATCACATTTTGATAATTAGGTTGTTAGTGTGCTAGACATAAGCAATCCATGTCATCTAATTGCCAATAGACCTTGCTATGTATGAACATTATTATTTTAAAAATGATTTACCAACTCTGTTATCAGTTGGTGTGAATGAACCTTTAGTGAATTTAAAATTTGCATGTTGTTTACATGTGGCCCATGCAAAAGACATATTGCAAAGTGCAAGAAGCTTTTAACACATGAGGGGTGCACAAATCCAAACATTTAATTAATACATGTTCAACCTTGCAACCTCTTTTTCATACTAAGAAACAAGGTTCTAACACATTACTTGATGAATGGATTGGTGGTCTTTACTAAATTTTGACATGTCCAAATTAATATAAGCTCCATGTAATTTTGGGAGTATAAAAAATGGTTTGTAAAATGCTAAATGTTAAATTCTTTCAAGATCGATATATCCCCACCCCACAAAACACACATAATGCCCATAATGCAAATATCACCCAATATTGTAATTCTTTTGTGATTCCAATATGTCTTTCTTCAATCCCTTTTCATTAGAAATAGGACAAGAGAAAATAATCAAAGTGGATCAAAGTAGACAAAATAAGGTATATCATGGAACTAATCAAAGTGCCAAGACAAAAAAGCTTGGCAAACTGAGTTTGCCTTCACACAATGGATTGTTAGTTTTGCACGTATGTTGGGGTAAGGGGGGAAAAAGAAGGCCATAAAAAAAATAGGCTACTCAATAAAGGGATTTAACAATTGAGGGCACTTAATAGGTCTATGGCATTGTTGTGGAGGTATCTATATATTAAGGAAGGTAGATACCAAACCATGGTGCCCCATGTTGTGCTCATGACACCATTGAAAAGCTTTTGACAAACATGAGTGGATCGAGGTGTTTTGATAATGTTTAGACTTACGATGTAAGAGTTATTGAATTTTGTATAATTTTTTCATTCATAATTCAATAAAATACAAATTAATTTTTTAAAGGAAGTTGAAGCAAGATCATGGTAATGCTAGAAAGCCCAAGTGTTGAGTGGAATTTCTTGGAGGTGATTTTGTAACCTTTAGACCTAAGGTGGGGGAGCTATTGAATTTTGAATAATTTTTTTCTTGGAAAATTAATTAAAATTTGAAACTTTTTTTCACAATTGAGCTTTATCATTAGGGTTCTATTCACATTTTGAACAATTACATAATCATGTTCACATTTGGGCAAATTGCCAAGGCCACACTAGAATATGCCTTTGTTTACTAAGGAAGGTAAATTGTTTCTTTTGTTTGTCATGTGAAATCTCCCAAACTACATTTGGCCCCAACATTGTGCTCTTGGTATTGTTGGAAAGCCCTTATGAGTAAGGGTGCATTGAGTTGGTTTTGTGACTTATCAACCTTGATTGTAGTTTGCACAACTTGCCACTCCAAGTCCTAGTTATAACAAGTTGTCTTTCTTCCCCTAGATTGATCCATCAACTCGTATTTGTCTTGCTTGTAATTAGTATATATATTCATATATCTATAGCTAGACCAATTGAAAATTATTTTTTTGCAATTTAAAAATATACAATACATTCTTGGAAATACCACATTTTCAAACACCATGAATAAGTTGGGCAATAGGAATATCTCCACAACCACAAATCTAAATATATTGATCATTGACAATGGCCATTGGCCATGTGCTTAATAGCACTTGGACATCTATATAACATATTTATGTGTATGCATCATCAATACACAAAGCTTGGGACGAAGGCATTGATCCCACTAATCTCAAAGATGTAATAACAAAAAATATTTTTTCTAATTGCTCATTTATTGCTTTCAATGATGTGACAATAAAAAAACTATATTTTCAAATTTCTCAAGTCTCTCTATGTTCATAACATTAAGAAATGCACCCTATGACAAAAGTAGTGTTCCCAAAGATATTCTAACAAAAGTTACACATTCAAATTCTTCATTCTTTGTCACAACAAAATTAGTTTCATTCTTCATTATTGACTTCTTGCCTCCATTATTCTTCCTTGAGCATTCATGTGACCATTGTCCAATTTTTCCACTTGAGTTGCATTTGGTCTTGGATTTCAAATCTTCAATGTAGGGTGAATGCAAGCTATAGTGGTTCATGTTTGGTGTGATAATGGCAATTTTTATAGGGTGCTTTGTGTTTAAATGCTTATGGTGAATAATTGAATTTTAAGTACATTAAATGATGATTCACTCTAAATTAACAATTTGATTATGAAGACATTTACACAATTATTTTTTGAGAATAACCATTCACTATTAATAGTGAACTTTTGAAGTAAAAAATATGGATTGGTCGATTAGCTGGATTGTTAAGAAATTTAAAAATTCATATTAAATTTCAATCTAAATTGTTTATAAGGACTAAGAATGGGTTGAAGAATGAAATGATAAATTTAAATGTGGAATCTCTTTTTGTGAAACTTTAACCAAATGGTAGTTATGAACTTTTGAAGGGTTAGAGTTGAACTTTATTGTGAGGAATAATGGCACACCTTCACCATTAAGATATGCACTCACATAAAAATCGGTTGGAAGTGGAACTACTATGTAGTTGTAGTCTAACAAGTAAGTGGTTCAAAGAAGTAATGAGTTCACTAATGATCTAACGCGTTGTGTCCAAGTTGAAGATACAAAGATAGGGTGAGAGATTCGTAACTTACCATGATGGGAAATGAAGGAGTCGTATGTGGGTGTTCAATTCCATGTCGCGCTTGATGGTTGGAACCTTCCGGTTCAATTGTCATGATATCTACAACCTCTTAATCTAACATGCATTGAATTTTGGAAAGCTAATAATAAAGAAAACATGTTACAACATCTCATAAGTTTTTATTTTATTTCATTTCTTTGATTAAGAGTTAAGCCTTGAAACTAAAAACCACTTGCCTAGATTGAGGGAAAAACAAGCAAATTGACCCCCTCTACTTCTAACCAGTGCAGCTCCCTTACGCCAAAGCCGATGGTGCTGAAATTTGAGGAGCAGATTCTACACCTTCCAAACTAAGACTGATTCAATTTTTACACAAATCCAACGGTGGATTTGAGAGGAAAAACTAATTGAACCCAAAGTCCAGAGGCTTTGCCATGGAAATCATTCTATTAACCCCACTACAACCCCCCTCACTTCCAACCCACGTAGCTCCCTGACAGAAAGCCCGATCGAGCTGAATTTTG